>SDBS01004319.1_pt1 | contig 13903 bp, 16 predicted proteins | sample 2277091 | NCBI WGS metagenome assembly SDBS01 (sample SAMN10404972, study PRJNA504765) | marine sediment metagenome | isolation source: marine sediment core GS10_PC15, 163 cmbsf | place: Arctic Ocean: Southern Knipovich Ridge | collected 2010
GGCTGTGGAGAAGCTGGAGAATACTAAGCGGCAACTGGACGAAAAAGAGAAACAAGGTAAACCAGTTACTGCATTAAAAAAGAGAGTTGGAAGCCAACGAGAAGCCATAAAACGTCAGAGGCAGCGCATTAAGGACATGAAAGCTAAACAGGTGGAACGGGTGGCGAAGCTGAAGCAAAGCCTAGAGAACAGGAAACACAGGGATAGTGCATCTGTGGAGAAGATGAAAATGAAGATAACGGTTCAAGAGGAGACCCGAGACTACAACATTTCAACCTCTTTGAAGAGCTACATTGACCCCAGAATCTACTATGAATGGGGCAAACAGGTGCAGTATGACTGGAAACAGTACTACCAGAAAGCTCTGCACAAAAAATTCAGTTGGCTAGACTGCCAAGACGACAAAACAGAAAACAGCTAGAAACTCATTTTCGTTTCTATGGCGTCTTTGAAGTCCATACGATTCTTTGGAGTTATGATGTAATTTCTGTTTTTGGCGCGTATCAAGAGTTGACAGTGAAAGTTCTTGGTTTCCTAAAATAGAAACAGCAATAAAACCCAAAACATAACTAATTCAAGTATGTGTAGGGGTTTATACGTATGGTACCTGAAACAATAACCAGCCCTGAAATGCGGGCACTAGAAACAAACGCTGAATATTACGGCATCTCATTGCTGCAGCTTATGGAAACTGCTGGAAGAAACGTTGCAGAGGAGATTGCCGCACGATTCAACCCAAAGAAAACAAAGGTGACAATTTTTTGTGGTTCAGGAGGAAACGGCGGCGACGGTTTTGTTGCGGCACGTTATCTTACATGTCTAGGCTTTAAGGTTGAAGTCATACTTGCAACAAAAGCCTCAAACATTGCATCTGAATCAGCAAAGAAAAACTGGGTCGCCCTGCAGCCCCTCAAAAAAAGTATCCCCATAAAAGAAGTTAAAGATTCCACGCTTATTCCAGACGTTAAGGCAGATGTTGTTGTGGATGCTCTGCTTGGAATAGGCTTGACGGGAAAACTGCGTCCGCCCATCGTGCAGTTGGTAGAAAAAATCAATTCTATGAAGGCGTTTCGTGTCGCCGTGGATGTTCCAACAGGAATCAACTCCGATTCAGGCGAAGTTTTAGGCAACGCGGTAAAGGCAAACCTAACAGTTACATTTTACAAGGCAAAACCCGGACTAGCCAAGGCTAAAGAATACACGGGGGAACTTGTGGTAAAAAATATAGGCTTACCCTATGAATTCGAGCGGTTTGCTGGTCCCGGAGATGTAACGTTGGCTGTTAAGTCTCGTCTTCCCGAAGCGCACAAGGGAACTTTCGGTAGGCTCATCGTAATCGGGGGAAGCAAGGTTTTTTCGGGTGCTCCAGCCTTAGCGGCTATGGCTGCTCTTCGTGTTGGAGTTGATGTGGTCTCTGTGGCTGCTCCTGAAAAGACTGCACAAGTAATCTCTTCCATGTCTCCAGCGCTGATTACTGTAAAATTGAAGGGAAAGCACCTGAACTCCAGCAACTTGGCTGCGTTAAACGAGTGTTTGGAGTCTGCGACGGCGGTTGTTTTGGGTCCGGGTTTGGGGCTGCACAGCGAAACCAGAGAAGCAACTAAAGAAATTATTGAACAATTAGAGAAAACAAGAACGCCGCTGCTTTTGGATGCTGACGGGCTTAAAGCCTTCGCAGAATTCAAACGAAAACTTGATTGTCCTCTGGTTTTGACTCCCCACGCCAGAGAATACGAGATTCTAACAGGAAATAGGTTACCGAACAATTTGGAGGAAAAGGCACAGGAGGTTCAGAGGATGGCGCGAAAGCTTGGGGCAACCATACTGCTGAAGGGACCTGTTGATGTGATCTCTAACGGAATAGATGTTAAGTTCAATTTCACTGGAAACCCGGGAATGACTGTTGGCGGAACAGGGGACGTTCTCTCTGGGCTAGTTGGGGGTTTGTTGGCTATGGGAGCAGACTCATTCAGTGCCGCAGTGGCGGGGGCGTTCATCAATGGCGCAGCAGGAGATTTTGTTGCTGTTGAAAAAGGGTATCACATGCTTCCCACAGACCTTCTTGAATGGATTCCTCATGTCATGGATGATCCCATGTGCCATCTGGAGGTGCGGGCGAATCAGCGTTAGGTCGGTTTCAGTTACTGTTTATAATGCTAAGCAGTGTGACCCAAAGAAATGCAGCACATTAAAGCTTAAACGTCACAACCTCGTCCGGGTGGTTCACCGAGTTAGAGGTTTGCCTCGGGGAGCAGTCATCCTAGACCCTTTCACGCCAAAAGCTTTCTCTCCTGCCGACCGAGAGAGACTAAAGAAACGAGGATTATCCGCATTGGACTGCAGTTGGGTGCATGCAAAAGAAGTTTTTGACGTTTCATCCCATTGGACTCCCCGTTGCTTGCCCTATTTGGTGGCGGCGAATCCCGTAAATTATGGAAAACCAACCAAACTCAGTACTGTGGAGGCTTTGGCTGCGGCGCTTTACATCGCGGGTTTTCGTGAACAGGCAGAAGAGCTTTTATCCAAGTTTAAGTGGGGACCCCAGTTCATCATCTTAAACAAAGAGCTTCTGGAAGGCTACGCCCAAGCCGAGGACAGCGCTGGAGTTGTTGAAGTGCAAAAAGAGTACGTTAACCAAAGCTGCACTGTAAAGTAGATGCCGTATTTTGAAGTGGGTTACATCCAATCTTGAATGTTTTGTTCTGACCACACTTTAGTGACTTCAACGGTAACTTCTTTTTCATACTGATCTTCATTAAGGAAACTGAGATACCAGATTTGATTCAGGTTTTCTGGGTCTATTCTCCATTTAACTGTTCCAGCGTCTGTTTCACATTCCCATCCCTGAAACGAGTTAAATGTAGCTTCAAACAATACTGCCGAGTATGGAGTCCACTTTATGGTTCCTTCTGAAACGGATAATTTTACTTCAAACAGTACTGCGGGCGCAGATAGATAGAATGCCCTAAACATCTGCTTTTGCCCCTCGATTTTGAAGGTTTGTGTATACAAGATTTCTCTTTTTACGGTGTAAGCCAGAGCATACATCACGCTTGTAAGGCTTGCAAGAAGTATCAGAGAAATAAGTATGCCATACTTTAGCGCCCTTGCCTTTCGCATGTTCCCACCATTAAGGAAGTAACAAAGAACATTATATTAAAACTTACGACACACTAAACCAAACATGTACACCACAAGATTCCTAAATACAGGAAACACAGAAGAAACATATGGTTATGCTTGGACATAACTACTGAAGCGAATTTCACTTGCAGACGCAGCACTCAATTCTCAAAGAAGAAATTGTTCTTAATCATTATAAGCATTCTGAAAGAGCTTTTCTGAAATAAGGCAATTTTTTGAAGAAGAGTTGTCAAAATTTTTGGGTTTGGAAAAGGGTGGGAGTATTTAGTTGTTTGAAAAGAAATTCATTTGGCTAACAAAAGTCAATTTCGTTTCGGCTCTTTCAAGTTCTGGTTTATGGATTATGCCATGGCTTGAGTATAGGTTTTCCAAAATGTTCTGTTTAACGATGTATGCTCCCGAGCTAAGGAGTTCTTCGAGTGCATCTACGAAAAGATCTATTTTTTCGACGATTTCGTCTTGCCTAATTGAATAATTGTTCTCGAGGTATTTGTAAATAATGAGTGTGGCTTCGGCTCCAAAGATTTTTCTAAGAACGTTGTCTATGGCTGTTGAAGCTTTGTTCTCACGTTTCTGTTTCTGGTTAGTCAGAGTACTAATTGTAACCCCACCCTAATCGACTGTCATATATTAAGACTTAATAAATCTTGCCGTAGAATTGATGAACAACCATACACATTTCCGAACATAAACTAATGGTTCATACAGAATCTGCAACATTAAACTGTATAACGCATCCTCAGCACCCAAATCACACACATGAAATTTGAAGGAAGGAATTTTCAAAAATCGAAAAATAGTCTTAAATTTATTTTACTATTTCCATAAAATTTAATACCGAGCGGTACCATCGCATTTGTGGAAGTTAGACTCTATTTATAGCCAATAGGGCTTAACTTCCATTTTTACCTCAAATTTTCGAGTGAAAACCGCTTTTATAGATTATCTTTGACGGTAGCAAGTTTTCATTTATTTTACGGAATCAAAACTTGCAGAAAACAAGTATTTTAGAAGCATAAAGATTAACTAATTCTATAAACGTCTGTAACTTTTGGTTGGGCGGTAAATTTGGATATTAAAGAACTTAAAAAAATGACTGAGTTAGTAAATAGTAAGATGAAAAAAATTCACGCGTCTAGTTATAATTCAACTCTTCGCAGTTATCCCTCTGAATTAGCAGAAGTTAGAAATGTCCTCAACATTGCTAGTAAAACCCTTCCTGGACACAAGATTTATTTCGAAAATATGATCGAAAAAGCAGGGTTCCCTAATTTTTATCTATCAGACACTCTTGATGTTCTTAAGCATATTTTAGAATTATCGAAATAAGGAGCGGCTAACTGCAAAAAAGGCAGAAAAAGTTAAAGCTGAACCGTATAAATTGTTTAACATTGGGGTATTTTAATACTAAACTCATTTTATGTTTGTGCATTGGACACATTTTTTTACTTACTTAATTCATGTAAATACTCAATTTTCCATCCAAGTTGGGAACAGAATTTTGTCATATCTTCCGAGAATCCTTTTTCACCACTACCTCTAACACTTACTTCTACAGTGCGATGCCACGATTGTTTACGAATGTCGACCGTGACATTATGATGCCTTGCCAAAACGGTGATGAACGCCTTCAAAACTGTAGCATTAGATCCTTTGATTTTGAACGTATGCATTTCTATTTCCCCATGCAAGTATTCTATATCGTTCATCTGCAAATATAACATTTTATAATGGGTTTTAAATGATTACGCTGGGTTTTATTGCCCAATTTCAAAAATATAACCTCACAAGATATTTAGTTTGTTTGTAATGTTTTGGATAAAAGTTTTTTCACCAACAGTAAAAATGTTATAAATAAAAATGAGCATTAATGAATTGAGTTGAAATGGCTTCCAAGAAGGCAGTTATCGCAATTGCAGTCATAGCGATTATCGCTCTTGTATCTATTGTAATTTTTGCTTGGAGACCAACACCAAATGGTGAAACCATTTACGAACACACTATTGAACCTGTAATAACTTATCAGCCAAATCTTAATGTAAATGGCTATGAAAGTGATGGATACTGGACACGAAATATGGCAACAAATTTGCCAGAATATATGAGTACCATTGATTGTTCAGTTTCCAACACAGGGAACTCAATGGCACAAGATGTGAATTTTGAACTGAGAGTAGATGGAAATTTGATTGCAACAGAATTTGTTCAATCAATTTCAGTTCAGGATAGACAAACATACTCATATAAAGTCACTATGCCCTACGATTCTTCGCGAATTATTGAAGTGAAAACTTGGTGTTCAGAGTCATCAGACATTTCTTCTTTTTCAATAGAACACAATTTTCCACGGTACTGGAGTGAAAACCCAGATGTTTTAAAACTGTTCATTACTCCAAACGAGAGCAATGTAGTTTGGAGAGAGAACCAAATAATTGAAGACAAGTTTTTCCTCACACCAAATTGGATGGCTATAAGAGATTGGGTGGGAAACACTGTTCAATATAAAGAGGATAATTTAGTTCACGGAAAATCAGAATATTGGCAATTTGGAACTGAAACAATGCAATTAAAAACGGGTGACTGTGAGGATTTTTCCATACTTTTATGTTCACTCCTCAGGGCAAATGGGTGGTCAACAAATGAAGTGTATGTTGTTTTAGGTGTGACAGGTGATAGTTACCATGCTTGGGTAAAAATTGACTTGGGACTTTTGGGTTGGTATCATTTGGAGCCACAATCTGGTTCTTGGGGTCTTATTGGTGACATTGGATTTTGGCTTAAGGGATACGAATCAGTCTTTCAATTTAATGACGTGCAAGTTCAGCAAATACAGTAAGAGCTGCTAAATTACTAATATTTGATTTATCTTAGGGTTTGTATACTAATATGTGCAATTGTTCGTGTGAATAAACCAGACAACAACACACTATTTCATTCATGCTTGAAATTTCAAAAAAAAATAGAGAAAATAGCAGATAAAACAAAACTACATTAGGAGTTAAATGAAGAGTGGTTAATGCTTTATGGGCTTCAACCTAAGTTGATTAAGATAATCATAACTCAAACCATAAAACACAACAAACCACACTAGATGGAGAAATCATTAAAGAATTCAGGTATTATGTTCTGGGTTTTGTTCCCTCTGGCGCTATTAAACTGAAAAATGATGTTTGGTTCAGCAAGTTATGTGATGAACAGATAAAATCAGTAATAAAATTTCTTGAATCCAAAAAGACCTAGGGGTAAATATTAACCTAAAAACCCCCAAAAAATTCATTCACTATCTTCTTTCAAATCGAATAGCATCCCAAAAATTGGATTTTGTCTTCTTCATTTTTTCAACAAGATTTTTTTCCTCTATTTTTATTCGTTCAAAACGAACTTCTCTTGGTCGTGTAATATCGCCCAAGACGAAAAAGTAGTAACCAATTTTTGCATCTTTTCCTATTCTACATTTGACTTTATTTATACAATCTTGGCATAAAACAACTGGAACCAACTTTCCTTTGTTTGACTTTTCCCTCAAGTGAATCTGTTCCAAGTCTCTTTTTTCACATGTAAGCTTTCCTCCTTGACATTCAGGTTTTTCGCATAAATTTGAAGAATGATATTTTACACTTAATCGACTCAGACCCATAAATTGTGTCAAAGCGTCTTCACTATTAAAGTCGTATTTGTCAGGATGAATTTCAATTTGTTCACGTTTTTTATTACGCTTTTCAATATTCTTTGGTCTAACATAATAATTTGCTATTGCTTCCCTTCTTGCCTTTAACCAGTCTTCAACTAATGTAGCAAGTTCCAATACATTGACTTTCAAAGATGCATCATCATCTTCCCAACAAATAATGAGGTCACAAAGATTTTCATCATGAGAATGTCGTTTAAAATTTGAGGAAATCTTTTCAAATTCTATATTGATTTTTTTTCCATTGTAAAAAGCACTAGCGTCTGGATATGAATTAAAAACACGAACATCATTAAAATCCAACACTTCTTCGAGACGATAAAAAATCCTTTTTACTTCTTCCTCGTTTTTTGGAATTCTTGTAATGGCTTTGGAAATCTTGTTTTTTTGTGCCTCATTTAAATCAATCTTTAATCGTACCATTTTTTTATCTTCCCCACATTCATATGTTTTGTCAAAAACAAATAATTGAATTAGCCTCTACTTTTCAATTTTTTTCCACGAACTGACCTCAATTTTTGGCGTGATTGTTTTCTCCATTTCTTTAATCAGTTGTAATCCTAAGTAAAAAGTAAGCAAAATTCTACTTTCTGATTCTTCCATCTCTTCTTTTGTTGGATAATTACCGTGTGATGCCAAGTTTGCAATAGAAGCAAATGCAGAAAACCATGAATTTAATCTTCCATCTATTACCCCTTTTCTAATTAGAAGCCCAGCAAGCTTTGTAATGGTGCGTTCCGAACTAGGTGGAAGCTCTATTTCCTTTTTTATAACTAAATTCTCTTGTGCTTGTTGTACTAGCGCTCGCAAGTTCCTTAATGCTTCAGGATATTCCTTTTTTTCGAGCCGTTCTATGAATTGTTTTTCTTGTTCCTCAGAAATCAATATCGATATTGAATAGAAGAATCTGTGAAATGGTTCTAATACATTGTTGTGCTGGCAAGAAAAAAAACCACTTTCATGTTTTAGAAGAAAATTATTCAATTCCTCATAATCAATGTCATATCTTCTAATTTCAACAGGTATCTTGTTTGCAAGTTCAGTTATCAAATTTTCAAAATGTCTATATGTGTTATGGGCTCCACCACTGTCCAAACCGCAATTATCAGGAAAAACCGCCCAAAAACAGGTTCCAAATGCAGGATTTACAAAAATTGCATAACTTATATCCCGACAAAGGTAATTGTCCTTTTTGATATGTCTAAATTTATACACAAGAACTTTTTCAGGTTCAAGGCTTAATAATCCGTTAAAAAGTATCTTTGCCTCTTCTTCTGCAGGTTTGCCATAACCAGGTATCCCATAAACCCGTAAATCAACATCGTAAAAAAGTGTTTCAAGATTTGTTTTTTCATGTTCCTTTCTATAGTTAAAAATTGCCCAAGAAATCCATCTGCTGAGGAAATTGTGATGATTTTTAATATACTCCAATTTTTCACTAAAAGAATATGGGGCGCCACCTTCCGTAAAGCCGATTGTTAGGAATGCTTTCATAGTTCCAGTTGTCGGGTCATCTTGGTCAGTAGTTGTTCTAAGGAAAAAATCAAAATTCTTCACGCCCTCAAGAATTGTTGCAGAGTATGAAAGTCCAATTTTTGGTGTCTCGACATCTCTAAATTCGATTTCTTCTGGATTCAAATTCAAGTCTAATGCAGCTTCAACTGCAGCCTTTTTGAACTCATCAAGAAGTGACATAATAACACCATTAATGTTTAGACTTATTTAATTACATTTTAGAAAAAAATTATTGTTCGGAAATTATCTGTAGGCGCGCGCCGAACATATCTCCCTAACCGCAAGCCCTTTCCCTAGCTGTTTATCCCTCGCTGAGTTCACCATTCTTTGAAAACACATTAAAGTTGTAGGTTTTTTACGAGTGCCGAGGTTGCCGAGCGAATATGCGAGGCTGTTTAGGCTGAGCGAACCATGTTCCAGAGTGACCAAATACCTGTTTCACCGTTTCGTTGCTACTCCAACGTCAAAGTGGCGGGTAAAAAGTTGTTGAACCTTTTGAACTAAATGTGTCGGCTTTTTTTACTAAAAATTCCCTACTCAAAACAGGGGTTAAAACAGTTTCGTTTTTTCTAGTAAATTGAATGAATATTCCAAAAATTTATAAATAATTTATTATAAATAAAATACATGTTGACGCTAAAAAGAAGGTGAGAAAAATTGACACTTAAAGAAAAAGTTTTCAACTATGGTAAAGGAGTAGTAATGCAAACATACTTCACTATTGAACAAAAAATATTTGATGCTGTTGAAGATTATGAGGTGAGCAAACTTATTGATAAAGCACACAGCCCTAGAAGGAACACTCGAATTATCGCTAAGGCTAAACTCAAAAGGTTCTACCCTGAAATTTTGGAAGTAATTCAAGGAAGTGAAACACAATGACTTTTGAAGCTCAAGTTCTGATGTATAGTACGGATGGTAAAGAATGGACAATTGATAAACGGAACTATGTAACAACCGATGTCAATCCTAAAACAGGTAAAGTGTTCCAATATGGGGAGTTCTTTGTTGAGGGTGTACTCAAAGAGGGGGATGTGCTGATAAAACGTCCAGGAAAACCCAGGAGGTAAATTGATGAACGTGTGTAAAAAATACAAAGTTGTAGAGTCAGGGATAAATGTGAAAAAGGCGGAAAAAGTTAAAGCTGAATGAAATAGAAAGGAACAATAATAATTAGTTCAAAGCGATTGAAATGAGTAAGAAAAACCAATATCGTGTAATACTGAATTTGGAAGGATTTCACCCAATTGAAATTGGGCAAAAAATAGGGGACTGCGAATTTGGATTCGAACAAGATTACAATGTTTATTTCATTTCAACAGTCGTATCTGCTGAAAATCCTGAAAAAGCAAAAAGTAAAGGCGTATTAAGACTCGAACGAATTCTCAGCATAATTACCTTACAAACAGGCGTTAGTTATCCTGTTAGAAGTGTGCACATGGTACAAATTTCAGGTGAAAAACCATTTGTTGTTACAGTTAGTTTGGACTTAGAAAGAATAACATTTTTGCATCTTAAGAAAGAAAAAATTGAAGAAATAAAAAAAACAATTAAACTTCTTGACAACCTTCCAAGCGAAGAACGTTCAACGGCAATAATTGATAAAGGAATTAACTACTTTCTGAGAGGATGCTTTTTAGAATGCGAATGGCGTTCTGAGTCATTTCTAAATTTTTACAAAGCCATTGAACTCATTACCAATGAATTTCGAAAAGAATTTGATGTGGAAATTAAAAATCAATTAAATGATACAATATTATGCAATATCACCGATGAAGAAGTAAGAGCACTGAGAACACCAAAGAGACAGATTCAATTTTCTTGTGAACAAATAGGAATAACTCCTTCCTGTAACATCTCAAAAATTGTTACTTTACGCAATGAATTTAGTGCTCACGCTAGACTAAAAGAAGTTGAAGTTTCAAGTGAAGATAAGAATGATTGTAAAAGCCTTGCCGCCATGATGATTCTCTGGTATGTTAATTATGTTAAAACAAAGAAAATAACTAAACTCAAAAATTAATGCCTTTAATATTCTAATACCATTCAAGATTAAAACTTCTGTTTTTATCAGGGAAAACAATTTTTTTCAACACTTACCTTCAGAAGCACATTTGAGACGATTTTTTTTAGTAAAAAACCTTGTAACATTTTATTATTTCTAGTCAACAATGCCCCTTGTTTTCATGCTCAATTACTTTCTCAAGTTCATTATCCGAAAACCCACAGTTCCAGCTACAAACCCACAGGTTTTTTGAGTTACGATAAACCATTCTTTCAACCAAAAAGGAATCGACTAAAGTGAATTTACTGGTTGTGACGGATAGAACTTGAGTGAAGTGGAGAGCGGAATGAAACTAATTTCGAAGTTGAATTCCAGTTACCTTCCTGAATTTTGTCCTAAAAATCCAATCTAGGTTTTCTAAGTTGCGGGGGTAAATTGAAACAAACTTGATATCGTTCTGATAGTAAATTGCCATTTTGCGTTTCATGTTCCTCACATATCTTTTTCTTGTCCATTCATCATCGGCATCCACTAAACCCCAATATTCAACATAGACGTTATGTTCAGGCAAATAGAAATCAGGAATTGAAGTTTTTAATCCTCTATAATTGGGAGAAAATACGGGTTTTTCGTAGACATACTTTATGTTATTTTTAGTAAAATAGTCTGCAATCCACTTTTCACCTTTGCTTTTCACAGTTTCCCCGTTTAAGGTCGTTGATTCGATTCCATACTGATTTTTTTCTGGTTGCTTGATGAGAGATTTCAATATTGACAGAACTAATAATACTAATGCAATGAATCCAAAAAATACTACAATCAAGCTACTCATAATAGAAAATATTGTAACTGATTGTTTTTAAAAAATATGAATTGTGAAAACATATTAATTCAGCTCTCAACGAAAAGTGAAACTAAAATTGTCCTGTAGGCACACATAAATGTGAAAAAGGCGGAAAAAGTTAAAGCTGATAAAAAAGAAATAGAATTATTCAAATAAAAGTCCTTGAGGGGGAACGTTTGGTGGGGGAAAATAAAAAGCATAATACAGAACTAATTGAGTTCACAATTTTCTTTGCAGTGATGCTTTTAACTTGTGTTGTTGGGATTATAGAATTGCTCCCTGAGTTTAACACAATTAAGGGAATGTTTGGCTCAATATCAGTATCAATGTTGTATTTCGCATTTCTTATTGGCATCTTTTTTAGCATGACCCAGTTATTCTTGTTACTTAAGGCAAATAAGACCAAAATAAACGAAATAAAAAAAAGTGATGTCGCTTTTTCACAGATTGAGTTTTTCTACAAACATCCAAAGCCAATACAAGTAGTTATTTACGCTGTATTTTTGTTAATTTTCATAATCTTATATTTAGTAAAAATTGGATGCCTTCAATAATCTCTGAGATAAAGCCTCTGAAAGTCTCAAATTCAAGAGATACAAGTAATATGACTGAACCGAAAAACTGATTTACTTTTGATTCAGATAGGATAAGAACGGTTCTGGGGTTGTTGATTTGAAGGCAAAATTGATGAAGCTTCTTATGGAATTGCTGAAGGATTCGAAGCGAAGCGATATGGAAATTGCTAAAATCATGGGGGTTTCGCAACCAACCATTTCAAGAATGAGGCAAAGGCTTACAGATGAAGGGATAATCCAAGAATTTACCGTTATTCCAGATTTTGTAAAAATGGGATTTCAGATTATGGCTATCAGTTCTTTCAAGTATAAAGTTGCGAAGGATATAGAAGGATTAAAAAAGCTAATGATGGCAAGACCAAACGTCATATTTGCCTCATTAGCGGAAGGCATGGGAAAGAACGGAATTATAATTTCCTTCCATAAGAGCTATCCAGAATTTTCCAAGTTCATTTCAAATCTCAAAGCTGAAGGCAATGGCATAATAGACGATTTTGATTCGATGCTCGTTAGCCTAGAAAATCAAATTGTCAAACCTTTATCACTAAAATATTTAGCCGAACTAGAAGAAACATAGGGCATTTAACATTCTCTCGGCAATTAATTGATATTAGAAATGCGGAAAATTTCAAAAGAGCTAACAGTTTACTGGAAGACCACGAAAATTTTAAGTCAACTTAATGATATGGTAAATTGGTGAATTGTGTTGTGGTATGAATATCCAATTCCAGCAACATCTGAAAAACAGAGAGAAATAATCAAAAAACTCAGAAAATGGATAAAGAGCCTTGAAAGTAGAGGAATTGTGGACGGTTTTGCTTTTAATCATTATTATCCAAACCCAGCAAACCTCCACATTAGATTTAACTGTGCAAACAAAAATAAACTTAAAGTTGTGAGAAAAGAATTGGAAAAAGAAGTAAGGCAATTTATTCCAGATTATGATACTGAGAAGAGTGAAAGATTATGGGATGGAGGAAAAACTTCAGAGCATATATACAAAGCATATGAGTTTGGAAGTAGATGTGCGTTTCTTGCATGGGAACTAATTGAAAGTAAACGATTTCCTGAGGAATATTTCTCTAATTTCTACAAAGGAGAAAGTGAAAAGGGAATAATCGTAGAAGGGATTCCATGCGAATTTCAACATCATTTTAATCATGGAATTAATAATTCACTTAGCATTTCAAAGGCTCCTAACGAGCTACTAATACATCTCAACCTTTTGATGGATTGCACTAAGTCTCACACCAGACAAGAATTGATAGACTGGCTACAAAAGAGCCTTAAAGAGCCAAAATAGACGCGTGCTCACTTAGAAAGCCTTACTCTGCAAGTTTCTAATTGTGAAAAAGGCGGAAAATCATAAGCAGGTCTCCACCGAAAAAATTCTGAACGCGCTTCGAGGCTTGTGTCGCTGTCAATTAGAAAATGTTGCTTTTTTAGCCAAACCCAAAAAATGTTATTTGTCTAAAGATTTTGGGATTATTAACATGTACACAACTCATTTAAAGCCAAAATCAAGAGTTAACGACAAGGTGATTGAATTGCTGCAAATCGTTCCTTTTTTATTAGTTCCACTTCTCTGGTTTGTAATAGGTCTCTTAATCCTTGTATTTGTGTACAGAGACGCTGAATCCCGAGGGATGAATGGCGCACTCTGGGCAATAATTGTGTTCTTCCTAAGTTTGCTCGGACTGCTTCTGTATCTAATTGTAAGAGGAAGCCCACAACAGGACACCATTCTAAACAGACCAATCACAAGAGTATGTCCAAAATGTGGGCAAGTCCTTAACGAAGAAGCAAAATTCTGCCCCAGATGCGGCAAAGCTCTTGAATAAATCCTTTTTTTCCATCTTTTTTTTAGAATGGATTAAATTTTAACCCCAAACCCAAACCCTTTTCGCCACCTGAGAAATAATAAATTCATTTGGTAAAGAAGTAATGGAAAATGATTGACATAAATTTTGATTTTTACTCTGACTCTTATGGGAAAGACCCCGATGGATATAGCCCGACTCTAAAAAAATATCACAAAATTCTTTGGAGCAAATCCTTGCCGAATGGTAAAATGTTTAATTTACGAGACAACAAAGCTGGAGCATATCTATATCATAAATCTGAACTTGGTC
>SDBS01004320.1_pt1 | contig 13901 bp, 16 predicted proteins | sample 2277091 | NCBI WGS metagenome assembly SDBS01 (sample SAMN10404972, study PRJNA504765) | marine sediment metagenome | isolation source: marine sediment core GS10_PC15, 163 cmbsf | place: Arctic Ocean: Southern Knipovich Ridge | collected 2010
CGCGACGTGATGCTCTTCGCTGGTCTAGACGATTCGGAGCTCGGAGTGGTCGCGTCCCATTTGAAGGAGGAGACCTTCGCCAAGGACTCCTACATCTTCCACGAGGGCGACGCCGGCGACAAGTTTTACATCATGGACTCCGGAATGGTTTCGATTACCCTCGCCATCGAGGGGGTCGGGACCGAGGAGCTTCTATTCCTGGAACGCCCGGCCTTCTTCGGCGAGATGGCGCTCATTGACGCCGCGCCACGCTCCGCCTCGGCCGTCTGCCGCAAGGACACCCGACTCCTTTCACTCGACAAGGAGGACTTCGAAAAGCTCATCGTCGAGGATACAGATATCGGCAACAAGATCATGATCGCCTTCATCCGCACCTTCTGCACCCGCATCCGCAAATCCAACCAGAAACTGCGAAACTACTACAAGATTCACCAGGCCTTCGCGGGCTCATAGAAGATGCGGTCACAACCGCCCCTCTTACCATTATTAGCTCAGGCGGGACCCCCCGCCTTTTTATACCGCCGACACCATGCACGATTCGAACGCCTTGCCCGGACTCATCACCGGTGATGAGCTAATGATTCTCCTGCGGGGGCACCCTCCTCTCGTTGACGGGATTCTCGACCCCGACGAGCAGATCACCCCCAACGGCGTGGACCTCTCGCTGGCCGAGGTGGCCTGGATCGCCGATGACCTGCCCGGACGCCTGGATTTCGACAACTCGGCCCGTCGGCTGCCGGACACGCAAGTCATCCCCTGGAGGGAGGGGCGGTTGACGCTTCCCCCCGGGTCCTATGTCGTCCGCTACGCCGAGCGGGTCAACCTACCGTTGGACGTACTCGCGCTGGGGAGACCGCGCTCGAGCCTGTTGCGCTGCGGGGCCTCTCTGGGTAGCGCCGTGTGGGACGCCGGTTACTCGGGACGGGGACAGGGGCTGCTGGTGGTGTATCACCCCGCCGGATTGGAGCTCACCGAGCGGGCTCGGATTTTGCAATTGATATTCTTCCGCCTGAAAGGGAAAACGGCGGGCTACCGGGGCGACTTTCAGGGTGAAGGCACCTAGGGTATGAACAACGGATCACCGGAGAAGAGAAGTATCGGGGAGGGGCAACGCCTGGGTCCGGTTGGGCGGTGGCTCCTCGTGGCGGGCGGTTCGGCCTCACTTGGGTTGGGGGTGCTGGGTATCTTCCTGCCGGTCCTCCCCACCACGCCGTTTCTCCTGCTGGCCGCCTTCTGCTACGCTCGTTCCTCCCGGCGCCTGTATGACTGGCTCCTGAACACCCGCCGCCTGGGTCCCTACATCCGCACCTGGCGCGAGAAGAAAGCCATCCCCCTCAGCTTGAAAATCTGGACCCTAACCCTAATGACGGTGTTTATAACCGTCTCCGCCGTCTTCTTTGTCGAGGCCATCTGGCTCAGGATTCTTCTCGGCGTCATCCTGGTGACGGTCGGCATCCACATCCTCAGAATCCCCACCCTCCGCTAAACTCCACACCGTTGTCAGACCCCTCCGCTCCGTGCTATGCTGGGGTGTCTGTAAATCCCCATACCCCGCGCGTTCAAGGAGTACCCATGGCCATCGAAATCCTTCAATCCCTCGACAACTCAGGCGACATCCTCGTCGAGCGCGTCCCCCGCGACGGCTCCGGCGACATCGCCTACGGCGCCCAGGTCGTCGTCCGCGAGTCCCAGGAGGCGATCTTCTACCGCGACGGCAAGGCGCTGGACCGTTTCGCCCCCGGACGCCACACCGTCACCTCGGCCAACATCCCGCTCCTGCGGGGGCTGTTGAAGCTGCCCTTCGGCGGCGAGACCCCCTTCAAGGTCGAGGTCTACTTCGTCAACAAGAAGGTCTTTACCGACCTCAAGTGGGGCACCCCCCAGCCGGTGGCCTTCCGCGACGCCGAGTTCGGCATCGTGCGCCTGCGCGCCCACGGCATCTACTCGTTGCGCATCACCGACTCCGGCCTCTTCGTAAACAAGTACGTGGGCACCGGCAACCTCAAGCAGGTCGGCGAGCTCGAGGACTTCCTCCGCGGGATAATCGTCAGCAAGACCTTCGACTTCCTCGGCGAGCAGGTCAAGAGCCTGTTGGACCTTCCGCCGCTCTACGAGGAGTTCGCCATCGCGCTGAAGGCCAAGCTCACCGAGGAGATAGCCGCCTACGGCGTCGAGCTGGTGGACTTCACCATCGGGGCGATCACCGCGCCGCCCGAGGTCGAGAAGGCCATGGATGAGCGCGCCAAGATGGGCGCCATCGGCGACATGGGCCGCTACACCCGCTTCAAGACCGCCGAGGCCATCGGCGACGCCGCCAAGCAGCCCGGCGGCGGCGGAATGGCCGGCATGGGCGCCGGCCTCGGAGCCGGGATGGCAATCGGCGGACAGATGGCCGACGCGATGACGGGCGGCGGAGGGACCAAGGCCGCACCGGAAAAGTTGATCGTCTGCGGCAAGTGCGGCCACGAGAACCCGGTGGGGAACACGTTCTGCAGTAAGTGCGGCGCGGGCCTGCGACCGGTCTGCCCCGAATGCGGCGCCGAGCTCATCACCGGAAACAAATTCTGCGGCAAATGCGGCAAGGAGATCAAACCGTCCTGATGTGTCGGGGTATCCCCAAACGCTGAGCCGGAGGTGAGACTGAATGGCCGAGGCACGGATAGAGATAAAAAGAGGCGTGAACTTCACCGCGGCGCACCTGCGGGGATGGGAGAGGCTGGAGGAATTCAGCTTCCAGCTTCCGGGGATGAAGGACCGCTACCCGGGAAAGCTGTTCCTGAAAGAGCCCCTGGGGCTCACCGGGGTGGAGATGTCTCTCAACCGCCTCCCCCCCGGCGGCGAGATTCCAACCCTCCACCGTCACCGGGAAAACGAGGAGCTGTACATCTTCATCAAGGGCCGGGGACGTTTTCAGGTGGACGGCGAGGTCCTGGAGATAGGCGAGGGATCGGTTATCCGCGTCGCCCCGGACGGCGTCCGCGCCTGGCGGAACGACTCCGAAGAGGACCTGTACTTCATCGTCATTCAGGCCAAGACCGGCAGCATGCCCGACGCCTACATCGCCGACGGAGTCGGCGTCGAGGGGAAGCCCGAGTGGGGCTAGATCCAACCTAGCAGGGGCGGCGTTCAACCCGGCCTGCCCAGAGCGCGGCGCCGAACTCACCCCCGGCGACAAATGTTACGGCAAATGCGGCAAGGAGCTTAAAAGTTGAAAGGGACTGAAAAAACAAGTATAATCGGGCTGAAAGAAAGGCAGGTTGTAGAATGGACGAAAAAAAGATCGGTGTGCATGTTACTTTAGCACCAGAAACCAATTCCATGTACCGTTTTTACTCAGATTTCGTTCTTGTTCAACGTAAGGATGATGTCGTTGGATTAGAGTTTATTGACACTGGTACATTCTCAGACAATGAAATTAAAAAGGCTGCTGAAAAAAATACTATGATAGATGTTACTCGAAAACCGGTTTGTAGAGTTGTACTTCCACAAAAAGTTGCAATCAACCTAATAGGGGCGCTTAAAAATCAGTTAAAACCGATACTTGAAGAGATGAAGAAGAGAGAGGTAAACCATGATACAGGATAAAAATACACATTATGATGTAACCCCATTAAATTATGTGTCTTCTTCACCAAATTTAACGGATAGAGACTTACTTAAACTTTTTTTAACAGAAGTTGCTATTCATGATGACTCTCAAAAAGAGATGATAGAGCGATCTATTAATGACCAAGCATATTTTCTAGTGGGTGATTCAACGAATACATGTTTACTTCTACCCTATGATGAATACCAAGATATAATTACTGATTTTATTGATGAGTTCAATTCAAATCGTTTAGTTAAAGAAATGTATATAGAAGATAAACGCTATCAGTCTGTAGTAGGAGGCGAACCAATACTAAAATTGATATGTAACGTTGAACCAACTACAGATGAAGATAAAATGCTGGAAATATGTCAATCGCAGCTCGAAATTATATGGAAATATGATAGTAAAAACGTAGACGTATATATTGTCACAAGTAAAGAAGAACTTAAAAGCCGCTTTCCAAATGCAGAAAGATTGGGGAAGTGACATTAATATGGGTGAAATGAATATGTTACAAGCAAAGAAAAATGAAAGATTGGCTTGTGACTTGTTATCTGAAGCACAAATATCAGTTATATTTTCTAATGGTAAAGCACTGGATGTACCATGTATAGACTGGCAGTTAATTGCATTATTCTATGCAGGTGTTCATTATATTGATTATAAAATACCCCCAAAACGGGAAAAAACAGACCACAAGGATAGAGGAAATAGATGTAAAAATAAAGTGTCAAAACGGCTAGCTGCTATTTATAAAAGAATGTATGATATTTCAGTAAACGCAAGATATGAATGTATGTACACAACTTGTGATACTAACAACGGTTTCGACAGAATGAAAAAAGAACTAGATTATTTAAAAGAAGAGCTCAATATATAAGGTTGAATTACAAATATATTCTAATTTGCTGAAGGTGTAAACACACCTTTTTTCTTGACCAATTATGTTAATAATATTCATTGATCATACTGATATGTGTATTATATTCTATATAGCCAGTTAAACCACCGGAGCAGCCATGTGTCTGTCGGTGCCGATGAGGATAATCGAGGTTGACGGCGATAAGGCCGTCGTCGAGCTGGGCGGAACCACGCAAGAAGTCTCCGTCATCCTCATTGATCCGTCCCCGGAGGCGGGGCAGTACGCCATCGTCCACGCCGGCTTCGCCATCAACGTCATCAACGAGGACGAGGCGCGGGAGAACCTGGCGATCTTAGAGGAGATGGCCGAGCATCACCAAAGGGAGCAGGGCGCCCGGGGGGAGGGGTAGGTGCGCCACCTGGACGAGTACCGGCGGAAGGAACTGGTCCGGGGTCTGGCGGCGGTGATCAAAACCGAGGCCGACCCCGCTAAAATCTACACCCTGATGGAGGTCTGCGGGACGCACACGATGAGCGTGGCCCGCACCGGACTGCGCACCCTTTTACCCGACAACATCCGGCTCCTCTCCGGCCCCGGCTGCCCGGTGTGCGTGACCGGGGTGGGCTTCGTGGACGCCGCGGTGGCCTACGCCCGGCGTCCGGACACCATCGTCTGCACCTTCGGTGATCTGGTGAAGGTGCCCGGCTCGTCGAGCTCCCTGGCAACCGAGCGCGCCCGGAGCGCCGACCTGCGCGTCCTCTACTCCCCCGCTGAGACAATCCCCATCGCCAAAGAGAACCCGGACAAGCTGGTCGTTTTCCTGGGTATCGGCTTCGAGACGACCACGCCCACGGTGGCCGCCCTGGCGGATACTCTGGTAAGAGAGGGCATCGGCAACGTCGCCCTTCTCTCGGCGCACAAGACCATGCCCCGAGCGCTGAGGGCGCTGTGCTCCGGCGAGGTGAAGCTGAACGGCTTCCTCTTGCCCGGCCACGTGAGCGTCATCACCGGGCTTTCGATCTACCGCTTCGTCCCCGAGGAGTTCGGCCTGGCCTGCGCGGTGACCGGTTTCGAGGCGGCGGACATCCTCGAAGGAATCCTCGCCCTGGTCAGGCAGGTCAACGCCGGCGAGCCCAAAGTGGAGAACGCTTACCCCCGCGCGGTGAACGAGGACGGCAACCCGAAGGCCCGCGCCTTGGTGGATCGGTATTACCAGCCCTGCGACGCCGACTGGCGCGGTCTGGGAGTCATCGGTGGTTCGGGGCTGGAGCTGCGCGAGGAGTACGTTTTCCTGGACGCGTTGAAGGCCCACACCGTCGAGGTCGAGGAGTCGAAGGAGCCGGCGGGGTGCCGCTGCGGGGACGTCCTGCGCGGGGTAATCCACCCCACCGACTGCCCGCTGTTCAAGAACCCGTGCAATCCGGGCGAGCCGGTGGGCGCCTGCATGGTCTCCAGCGAGGGCGCCTGCGCCGCGGCCTACCGCTACGGGGGTGGGGCGTGAACGGTGCGGAGATTTCCGAGACGATCTGGCTCATCGGCATCTCCCTGGCGGTCAACGGCCTCATCTGGTACATGATCGGAAGCTGGAACATCAAGAACGCCAAGGGGAAGAAGATCGGTCCGCCGGGTAGCAATTTTAAAAAGATCGAGGTCGAGGGGCCCGAGGCGGTGGAGCTTGGCAAGAAGCGCAAAGGTTGGAGTAGATTTTTAATAATCGTCAGCGTGGCGGCGCTGGTGTCTTGGGCTATCATGCAGGTGGGAGATTAGCGTACATTCGTCCGGCTATTGATATGAAAAAAGCGGGCCACGGCCCGCTTTTTGTTATCCTCCCGTACAAGGCCGTCAAACCTTAATCCCCAACATTGAAGCAAGAATATCTTTGAATTTGTTGTATTCAATACCCTCAATGTGACGCAGCTCATCAAGGTGAAACAGATGACTAGTAGTTGGAGAATCCCGTTTAGCAGTGTCCTCGTCAATTTCTACGTTTACAATCGTCCAAAATTCAAAGCATCCCTTTTCTTTTGCTTTTTGGTGACTCTTTTCAGCTTCACCGAGTCGGTTGTGTATGTTCGAGCGATCCGCACCTCCCTTTATCTCGATAGAGACCAGAAGACGCTCCACAGTGGGCAACTTCTCGATGATCTGAACGTCCGGCTCGCTGTAGAACTCGATAGTGACGGTTCTGTCCGAATCGTTTACTATCGTCATTCGACGAGAGGTTTCATCTTTTAGATAGGGCTCGATGATGCCGCGGATTACCCGGTATACCGTCTGAGTAGCCTCCAGCCCGATTCGGGTGTTTCGACCACCCCGCAACTGCGGTCCAAGTGTTAGAAGCTGGAGTTCGTGGATCATTTCGAGGGTGATTCCAGGCACCTGCTCAAGGAATTGAACAGAGGAACCAATTAGACTCCGGCATAATTCTACAATTTGTGATTCTGAAGCTTTGGAAAGCTTACCCTTCTCCTCCATCCGCTTGAAACATCCGAAAGGGCCTTTGTTATAGAACTCTTTCTGCGAAAAACCGAGAAGCAGGCGATAGTACCCCAACAGAAAGGGATTGTGCGATAAAAGGCATGGGAGAGAGAAGATCAGCTCACCCCTCAACCCTTCGGAGGCCAATATCCTCAGAGCTTTCATGGGTACAAACTCATGGAGTTGGCTGTCAATTAAATCCAGCTCAATTTCCCTAACCGTATCCCGCATCGCGCGGTGGAGATAAAGTTCCTTCATAGCCACCAGCACCTCGGCAAAACTCACCTGGAGGTCCGGCGAAAGAATCGGAAATCCACCATCCGACATGAACTACTCCCCCTGCTTTAAACGTTTTAACGCCAGCTCGGCATATTCCTTTTTTAGCTCTATCCCGAGGAAACGGCGTTTTAATTTCCGGCAGACTACGCCCACGGTTCCCGAACCGAAGAAAGGGTCAAGAACGAAGTCGTCCTTTTCGGAACCGGCCTTGATGCAAGGTTCGATTAGCGCGGGGGGAAAGGTGGCGAAATGAGCGCCGGGATAGGCCTCGGTATTGACGGACCAGACCGTTCTCCGGTTTCTGAAGGTATTTTGAGTTAATGAAGGTTCCATTACACCCCGATAATTATAGTGGTACTTCTCCGATTTTGAGAGTAAGAAGATGTACTCGTGTGAAGTGGTAGGCCGATCCTTAACCGATTCTGGTTGGCTGTTCGGTTTGTGCCAGATGATGTCCGAACGGAGATACCAACCGTCCTTCTGTAAAGCGAAGGCCAAGCGCCAGGGGACGCCTATCAAGTCCTTGGGTTTTAGACCTTCGGGTGTCGGGGGTCGGTAGCTCATCGCCCGTGCCGGGTTCTTTCGGTCGTTGTCGCGCCAAGTCCGGTTACCACTGGTGTACGAGTCGCCGATGTTGAGCCAGAAAGTACCATCCTCTGTCAGAACCCGTTTAACTTCTCTAAAAACGTAAACCAGTCGGTGAAGATACTCTTCAAGTTCTTCCTCAGCCCCGATCTGCCCCGGAACACCGTAATCGCGCAGACCCCAGTAGGGCGGACTGGTCACACAGCAACGAAAAGTCTCTTCCGGCAATGTGAGGAGTATCTTTGAAGCGTCGCCGATGTATATCGCTGATCCGTTCAGCGTCGTATAAGCTTGCCCGTTGATTACGGACAGTAGTTGTTCGGTTTTATCCATCACCTCTCCCGCTCGAAGCGGGGCTCGTAATTCTTTAACAAACCTGCTTCAGGGGTTGGAGCGATCTTTATTCTACCAGAGAGTGGGTGCCGGTAAAAGTCGAAAAGAGTCACGCATTCTTCCCGGGAATATCGCTCACCCATTTATTGTTGTGTCTGTGCTGGGCGGGTGTTTGCCGTTCCGCCACCGTAGAGTATTCGATGCGGCGGATGGCGTTAAGCTTGATCGTCACGTCTAGCGTCCGGCGTACGCCCGACGTAGGCCCGCGCCCACTCCGGGTCATCAAAGACCCCCTCAATCAGCTCCGGCTGTCTTTCCATTCTGCTTCCATATAAGAAGACCCCTGACAGGGTCCGGACAGCTATCCCTCCCGCTCGAAGCGGGGCTCGTATTCCTCGAAGAGGCGGCCCCAGGGCGAGGAATCCAGCCATTTTCGGTAAATCTTCCAGCCCTTCCTGTTCCACCAGAACTTGTCGTGGTAGAAGTCGGAGGCGGCAACGAAGACGCTCACCAGCGGGGTGTGGAAGAAGAGCTTCTGGATCGCGCGAAGGGGACCGAACCAGAGGAGGTCGCCCACAGCGCTGGCCAGGTTGTCGCCCACGGTGAAACCCCAACTCTCCTTCTCCACATCCACGTCACCGACGATCTCGATCTCACCGATGCGCCCCACGCCGAGGCCCCGCTCGTCGGCCAAGCGGATGTACTCGATCTCCAGAGGATCGAAGCCCATCATCTTGGCCGACACGGCGTCAATGGCCACCTGGTCCGCCGAGGCCAGCATGAGGTCCTTCTGCACGGGGATGAGGGTGCGCGGTCCGGGGCCGTTGCCCGCCGTGGTGCCGTCCATGACGCAGAAGATGCCGGGGTGAATCTCCTGCTGGATCGCCAAGAGGTCCACCAGCGTCTTGTGGATCCAGGAGTGGGTGTAGTGTCGCTTGGTGGCCAGGAGCCCCCCGAAGGCGTTCTTCATCGCCCCGGTGGTGGTGGTGTAGATGTGGCACTTGACCGTGGGCAGATGGATGATGTTCTTGCCCTGGAAGAAATCGGGGATGCGGATGCCCTCGCCGAAGATGTGGTTGAGAACCAGCATCTCCGCCTTGGGCTCGTAAAGCCGCCAGGTCATGTGGTCCGAGCGGAAGTTGAACAGGAGCGGGACGCCGTACCTGTCGTAGAGGGGCCGGTACTTGTTGTACATGTCTCCCTTCTCGGCCTCGGTGACCACGGTCTTGTTCTCCACGGCCACCAGGTCCCCCCGGTCCGCACTCGCGCGCATGGCCCGGATGACCCCCTCGAGCTGCCAGGGGGTGGTGTTCGCTGAGGGCATGGGCAGGTGCCAGGAGATGTTATCCTTGAGGATGGTCGTCTTCCGGGCGGGCAGTGCCTCGGTGAAATCGGCCAGCTCCATCGTCCGGGCTGTGTCCTCCAGGACGGTCTCGGGACGGGTTTTCACCACGGCGACCTTGGCGCGGACCATTGACTCCCCTTTACATTCTGTTTAGAGTATTCCGTTGCTCGTACCGGTACGGAGAAGCTCCCTATGCGTGGTTTAGGCTAGCATATTTTCCCTCATGTTCCAAGGGGCGAATGGGCGTTACATTTCCCCCCCTTCCCCTTTAGGCTCGGTGGATCAAGGAACCCGAAGCAAAAGGGGGTACTTTTATAACTACTTATGAATATTAGACTTAACTCTTTACAGCCCTTTTATTCTGTACGTGGCATGGACTTTGCTATACAATATGTCGCAAGTAAATCGAGCAGAAAGCCTTGAAACCCAAGATATTCATCATCTTAGCCTCCTTCGCCGCCCTGATGCTCGCGGTGGGCATCCTCCACTTCGGTCAGCAACAGACTCAGGCTGTAGCGCTGGATCGCGTATCGGTCGTGTCCAACGGCGGGCCGGACGTGCCCGGGCTTGACGGCGAGGACATCCACGTCTGGTTGATCAAAGGTACTGTTCCGGTAGGTGGATACATCTCCTGCGAGCTCGCGTATGCCGACGGCCGCGTGGAGACCGTCCCCATAGACGGGTACTACAAGCTCGACGGCCGTTACCATTTTCTGGTTTCCCTCTTCCCCGCGACCGGTGATTGGGGCGCCACCGTGCGCCTCGCATACGGCTACCTGGATCAAGCCGAACCCGGGTCCGACCGTGATCTAGTATTAGAAAAGGTCGCCCCTCAGCTGCCCGCGGACAGGCCCGAGGAAGGCTTTATCTGGCGTGGGGAGGAGCTACCGGGGTGCAACGTGTGGCGTTGGCAGGTTAACCTCTAGCCGACGTTCCCGGTAGAAAGGGGCCCCCTCGGGGGCCTTTTTTTAGTTGGTGAGGGTAAATGGGCAATGTGGCGGGTGGACGCGGGTAGAAATGAACCCCTCCGGGGCTTTTTTTAACGGCTTCGATAAATACGCAGTAGAAATGTAGGGCGGGGTTTTCCTAACCCCGCCGCGGAAAACGTAAAAGATAAGACAAAGGATTTTACCCCCTTGTTTCCAAGGACTGAAGTGTCCGGCCCCTTTATTGTTACTCCCACGTCCGTTGACCGTCATCCCCCGTCCCTGCTATTATAACTCTCGCTTATCCACCCCTTTCGCGAGTTAATTTTCCAAAGAGTCAGGAGCAGAGCCATGCCCGAGCCGAAGCATTTCAAGAACTACATCGGCGGCGCCTGGATCGAGGCCGCCGGAGGCGAACGGTACGAGAACCGCAACCCCGCCGACACCGACGACCTGGTAAGCACCCATTGCAAATCCGACGGCCGGGACGTGGACGCCGCCGTGGCCGCGGCAAAGGAGGCCTTCAAGTCCTGGCGCCTGGTCCCCGCACCCGAGCGCGGTCTCATGCTAATGAGGGCCGTCGAGGTTCTCAAAAGCCGCAAGGAGGAGATCTCTCAGATGATGACCCGGGAGATGGGCAAGGTCATCGCCGAGACCCGGGGTGACACCCAGGAGGCCATAGACTGCGGCATGTACGCCGCCGGCGAGGGCCGCCGCCTCTTCGGACGCCAAACCCCCGTCGAGATGCCCAACAAGTTCGGCATGGCCATCCGCCAGCCCGTGGGCGTCTGCGGCATGATCACCCCCTGGAACTTTCCCATCGCCATCCCCTCGTGGAAGATGTTCCCGGCGCTCATCTGCGGCAACACCTGCGTCATCAAGCCGGCCACTCTCACCCCGGCCTCGGTGGCCAACTTCTTGGAGGTCTTCGAGGAGGCCGGCTTCCCCCCCGGCGTGGTGAACATGGTCACCGGCGGCGGCGCAACCGTCGGCAAGGCCCTGATCGAGCACCCCGACGTCAACCGCGTCTCCTTCACCGGCTCGGTCGAGATCGGCAACATGCTGGCCGGCCAGTGCGGTACGTTGGGAAAACCATTCTCCGCCGAGCTGGGCGGCAAGAACGCCCAGATCGTCATGGACGACGCCAATCTCGAGCTGGCCCTGGACGGCGTGCTCTGGGGCGCCTTCGGTACCACCGGCCAGCGCTGCACCGCCACCAGTCGCCTGATTCTCCACGAGAAGATCCACGACGAATTCATCGAGCAGCTCATCGAGCGCGCCGGGAAACTCAAGGTCGGCAACGGCCTGGACGAAAGCGTGGACGTCGGCCCCGCCGTATCGGAGGACCAGCTCAAGACCGACCTCTACTACATCGAAGTCGGAAAAAATGAAGACAAAGCTGAATTGGTTCTGGGCGGGAACCGCCTCACCGGCGGCGATTACGACAAAGGCTACTTCATCGAGCCGACCATCTTCACCGGCGTCAAGCCGCACATGCGCCTCGAGCAGGAGGAGATATTCGGCCCGGTCCTCTCGGTCGTAAAAATCGCCGGCTTCGAGGAGGCCATCCGCGTCATGAACGACACCGCCTTCGGCCTCTCGTCGAGCATCTACACCGAGAACGTGAACCTGGCCTTCAAGGCCATCCGGGACATCGAGGCGGGCATCACCTACATCAACGGGCCGACCATCGGCGCCGAGGTGCACCTACCCTTCGGCGGGGTAAAAGGCACCGGTAACGGCCACCGCGAGGCCGGCTGGACCGTCCTGGATTTCTACACCGAGTGGAAGAGCGTCTACGTGGAGTACTCCGGCAAGCTGCAAAGAGCGCAGATAGACAACAAGTAGGGTTGTAGCGTTTAAATGTAGGGCGGGGATTTTAATCCCCGCCGCTTTAATTGTGTTATTATCAATATCGTTTCAAACTCACCGAACATGACGAACCTACCCAATTACCCCCGTCGCAAACACCCCCGCCTGCCGTTGGAGAACTACTCCAATCCGTCTCAGGCCTTTTCGCTCACCATCTGCACCAAAGAACGCAAACGCATCTTCGTTCCCTCTGCCTTCACCGATGAGGTTTATATTTCATTTAGCGGGTGGCTGGCTAAACGATGTAACCTAATTGCAGCCTCCATACTACCCGACCACGTTCATCTTCTTCTAGCTCCCCTGGAAATGAGCCTGGCAACCCTGATTGCGGTCTGGAAAAGGCACGTTAATATGATAGCGAAACGATATGGTTTTCCCCAGCCGTTGTGGCAGGCCAGCTTCTACGATCACGGAGTCAGAAGGGAAGAAGGACTGTCTCGGATTGGGCACTACATTCTGGCCAACCCGGCTAGATTGGGATTGTGTGAGAGGTGGGATGAGTATCCATATAATTATCTGGGGGATTATTAAACGGCGGGGACTAAAGTCCCCGCCCTACATTTTGTGTACGGAGCCACCACACGCAATTCGCATGGGGACTACCCCTTGCGCGTCGGAATATTTGTGCTAAATTAACCGTGGAGTAAATGCGTGGGGAGGTAAGTCATGGACGCCTACTACCACGTCGAGGTGCGGATGAAGGACGGGGAGGTCATCCGGGCCACGGCCATCAAGCGCTTCGCCGCCTGGGTCTGCCCCTACTGCCGGCACCAGATGATCGCCGAGCTGGACTTCGACCCCGGCGGCCGGCCCACCCGGGCCAGTCACTGCTGCGATAAGGTGTACCTCTTGCACGGCGACAACGGCCACCCGGAGCGGATAGGTTACATCGAGGAGCAATAGGGACGGTCCAGGGTTACGGTTCGGCTGTTGTAAATGTTGGGCGGCCCTCTGCGGTCGCCCGCGGGAGGGTCTGAAGACCCTCCCCTACGAATAGGGTGTGGATGTGGTATTCTTTCAAAGTACGCTAACAAAGGGATTTGCATGAGACGGATCGTGGTTATCCTTGCCCTTCTCGCAGTCACCGCGCCGGCGCTGGAGCTGGGCGTCACCCTCTCGGCGCGCGGCCTCTTTTCCCTGGGCGACACCTACTCCTTCGAGGGAGTATGGGAGGAGGAGGTGGAGACCGGCGTCCGGTACGGCTTCGGCTTCATGCTCAACTTGTACCTCGGCGGCGGCTTCGCCCTGGGACCCTACATCTCGGGGCTGTTTTTCACCGACGAGATAGCCCTGGACGATCCGTACTCCGACTACGACATCACATACGACTACGAGTGGGACGAATTCCTCTTCGGCCTCGGCGTGCGCTACGATTTCATCACCGACGGGAGCTACCGCCCCTGGCTCCGTATTGCCGGAGGCTACCTGTTGCTGGACCTCTCAGTCACCGAACAGGGCAACGGTACGACGAGCTCCCCCGGGGGGAACTACGGCCTCGAGGCGGGGCTGGGCCTCGACCTGTACATGTCGGACTACTTCAGTGTGGGCCTCTCCTGCGAGTTCCGCCTGAACGGCATCGGGGTGGACTCGGAGGGGGACGGCGTTTTAGCCGACACCGCCATTGCCCTG
>SDBS01004321.1_pt1 | contig 13898 bp, 9 predicted proteins | sample 2277091 | NCBI WGS metagenome assembly SDBS01 (sample SAMN10404972, study PRJNA504765) | marine sediment metagenome | isolation source: marine sediment core GS10_PC15, 163 cmbsf | place: Arctic Ocean: Southern Knipovich Ridge | collected 2010
GGACCAAGGCCCTGTGGATGCTGTACCTCCAGGAGGACGGGCATTTCTACATCAACCGCCGCCCGGAGCAGCGCCAGCCCGTCGGGTCGTACGACAAGATCAAGGGGCGTACTGTCGACGTGCAGCCCGGCAAGCCGCCCAAGCCCGGCGAACTGGCACAAGCCTTCGACGAGAAGGCGTCTGAGACCGGGGGATCGGTGGTGTGCGAAAACCTGCCTTCCACCCGTGTTCGCGGCGAGGAAGGCCAACTGAACACACTGTTCAGCAACATCCTGAGCAATGCCATCGAACACGGTCCCTCGGGTGGTACCGTTCGCGTAACAGTTGAGCACGGTTCGGACGGATACTGCACGGCCTGTATCCACGACGAGGGGGGCGGCATCCCAGTCGAAGCGATTGGCCATCTGTTCGACCGGTTTTATCGCGTGGATTCGTCCCACAGCCGCGCCACCGGCGGCGCGGGCCTGGGCCTGGCAATCTCACGTGAGATCGCGCGATGGCACGGCGGAGACATCACAATAGAGTCGAACCCAGGGACGGGAACACTGGTCACCGTTCGACTGCATCGCATATAGGCGTCGATTAATCGCGATAAGGCACAGCACGCCATATCTCTTCAGGTTCGCTTAAGGTTTAATGGCCTAAGCTTCCCCCCACAAGCATCGAAAGCGAAGAGAGTCACAAGAGCTTCGTACGAGTGCACACGGATATGCAGATTCCGGTTCGCGAACGTCACCAGTCGATCCCACCATGGCGCCAGGCTCTCGGACTGTTGGTCAGTCAGCGCGTCGGGCCCATATGGATGACGGCAGTAGTGATGCTGGCCACTTTTGCGGTCTTCCGCGCCGTCTTGCTTATCGCCAGCCGGGAACATCTCGACTCTGTGGGCTCGGCGGATATTTTGCGGTGCTTTCTGGTGGGGATGCGTTTCGACGCCGCTGCGATTGCTTACGTGATGATCCCGTTTGTTCTGGCGCTGACGCTGGCGCCGAATCTGGCATTTCCCCGGCGGTGGTTCCGTCGCATCATCGTCGCCTACGCCGCCGCGGTGGGCGCTGTGGTATTCATCGTCGAGATTATCGGGGCCTATTTTTTCCAGCAGTTCGGCGTCCGACTGAATTGGATCGCATTGGATTACTTGGGACACTTTCAAGAAGCGGCGACATACATCCAGCAGGAATATCCTGTATGGATTCTGCCGGTTACTGCTCTGATTGGCTTCTGTGGGCTGTTCCTGTTCTTCCGTTGGGCATTCTGGCGCGGGCGTCCCCCGCGAGGCAGAATCTGGCCACGTCCCATAATGGCAGCCTTGCTGGTGGGGTGCTGTGTGCTGGCGGCACGGGGGTCTCTAGGCCACAACCCGCTGCGTTTCGGGCCCGCCTACTTCTGTGACAACAAGGTTGTCGCCCAAGTGACATTGAACAATCTCTTCACTCTCCAACGCGCGGCGGTCGGGTTTGTCAGGGATACCCACCTCGAGGACAGCAACCACCCGCTTCTGCCCGTCGATCGGGCAAAGGCAATCGTTACCGGGATCCTGGCCCAGAAAAGCGACAAGTTTCTCTATCCCGATCGGTTCACATTGTGGCGACAGGTCGATACGGGCCGCCCTCGTAAAGGCTACAACGTGGTGATCATCATAATGGAGGGCATGGGCGGCAGCCTGGTCGGCGCGATGGGGAACGCGCCAAGCCAGACCCCCGTTCTGGACGATCTGTGTCGCAAGGGCCTGTTCTTCGAGCGGATGTACAGCGTGGCTGGCCGCACCAGCCGGGCGGTCGTCGGCATCCTCTGCGGCCACCCCGACCTGACCGGGCGTTCCCTGATGAAACGGTCCCGGGCGCAGGGGAACTTCCTAACCCTGCCCGGTGCGTTCCGTGACAGGGGGTATCGCACCGTCTTTATGTATGGGGGCAATCCCGATTTCGACAACATGAAGGGCTTCTTCTCCGCAGGCGGGATCGAGCGGTTCGTAGGGCAGGACCAGATGAGCGGTCGTGGCCTCAAGGGCAACTGGGGCTTCCACGACGAGGTGGTCATGCGCAAAGCCCACGAGACCTTTCTTGGTATGCGCGATCAGAAGTTCTTCGGCGTCATCCTGACCCTTTCGTATCACGAACCGTTCGACGTTCCGGCGGGCAGGACCAACCTGCTGCCGCCCGACAACATTACGAACAAGATGATAAACGCTTGCCGCTATGCCGACTGGTCTTTGGGTGAGTTCTTTCGTCTGGCGCGATCCGCGCCTTACTTCAAGAAGACCATCTTTGTCCTAATTCCGGACAATGCAAGCAGGTTCCATTCCGGCCACATTCTCGACGTGGCCGGCTACCGCATACCGTGCCTCATCTACGCCCCGGGCATCATTCCACCCGGGAGAATCAAGACTGTCGCCAGTCAAGCCGATATCGCTCCCACGGTCTTAGCCCTGCTGGGCGGAGAATATCAGCACGGTTTCCTGGGAAGGAACATGCTCGCTGCCAAACCGGGAGAGGGCTTTGCCATGATCCGCGAGTATGACAGGCTGGGCGCGGTTCGCGGACGGCGAGCTATTGTCCTGATGCCCGGCCAGAAAACTGCCTTATTCAAGACAGATGGTCCGACAATCGAAAGAATCGCCGATGAGCGCATCGGCCAACAGGAAATGGAAACTCTGAGACTTCAACTGCTTTCCTTTCACACGGTCGCCACGCAGATGTACCTTACCAACTCGTATCAGGATCCGAGGAAGGCATCAGGGAGGAGGGGAGCTGTGAAATGACCTGGTGGACTTCGTCCGGCGCCCGACTTGCCCCCCGAGCGAAACATCTGAACACTTCAGGTTGGCTTAAGGGTAGCCCTGGTAAGAATCGACGTGCGAACGTTTGCCATAAATGGCGAGTGCGGGATACTGGCGTGAGATACTCCGTGATAAGAGACATCCTTGAAATCGTGGGCATCATCGCCCTTGTCTTGGGAATGCTCTTTGTTGTGACATGGTTCTGATGGACCGGAGGAGGTAAAACGGGGTCAGGAGCCGTTTTCTGCCCCTGCGGACAAGAGGAACAGGCCGGCTAACACTTTGACAGGAAGCGGCTTATGGGCGATAATCTTCTGAGGCCTGCGGGTCGATATGTAAATAAAATCGAAAATCCCCAAGGTGCTCTCTCCAGTACCTGGTTAGCTTGATGAAGAAGGAGGCCACAATGCAACGGACCCTGACAGTCATAGCAGCCGCAGCGGTGGCGGTGCTTGCTTTGCCTGTGGCGGCAGAGGTGTCCGTTGATCAGACGTGGAACGCCGAGCACGGGGAACTGCTCGGCCAGATCAGGCGGCTGAAAAAACCGAACAAGAACTTTCGCGATCGTCTCAAGGCCGAAGCGCTGGACCAACAGGCGCTGGTCCTGCCGTCAGATACGGATCCCCTTGATGTCGTCCTGAGGAGAACGGCTGCACTGGTTCGGTACTTCAAAGGCCGCAAGATGCTCTCTTCGTCTGTATTGAGCGGATTTGCGGCGAAACTGGGCAAGCTGTCCGCGGCGGCACAATCCACCCCGCAGCCGGATGCCCGCAAGCGGCTCTTCACGCAGGCATGCGCGCTGCGGCGCAGTATCGCCTTTGCGAATCCGCTGCTGAACTTCGATGATATCGCCTGCATGCTCGAGCAGCCGGGCGACCGCCGAATTATCGAGCAGGCGCGGGCAGTCTGTGCCGGGCACAGCAAGGGAGGCGGGCCCGTCGTCATCCGGGGATTCAAATCCAAGCCCGCGTGCGTCCAGGCACTGGCGGGTGTGGCGGTTACTTCCGGGCCATGGAAGGGCAAGGAGCTTACGGGAAAGTTCTCCGGCCTGGAGCTGAATTACAACGGCAAAGAGCTTCTGTTCGCCGCGACGACCAGCGCGGAAGTCTGGCATGTCTTCAGATTCAACCTGGCCACCAAGAAGCTCGAGCAGTTGACTGACGGGCCGCACGACGATTTCGATCCGCACGAGCTTCCGTCGGGAAGGATCGTTTTCACTTCCACGCGGCGCGGCGGGGTAGGCCGGTGCGTTATCACCCCGCAGTCATTGACGTACACGCTGCACTCCATGGAACCGGACGGCTCGGATATCATCCGCCTCAGCTACCACGAGACCAACGAATGGCAGCCCACCGTAAGTCACAACGGAAAGATTGCCTATACCCGGTGGGATTACGTTGATCGGCACTGGGGCACGGCCCATCACTTCTGGGAGTGTTTTGCGGATGGACGGGATCCAAGGAACTATCACGGCAACTATCCCTTGCCCCACTCGTCCATGCCCAAGGGCGTCCAGCCGAAGGAATACGGTAAGAAGTCACTGGTTTATGGTCGGCGTTTGCGGCCGGATGCGGAGCTTTCCTTCCGCCCAATTCCCGGGTCGGCGAAGTACACGGGCACGGCGGTAGGACACCACGAGGGCTTTTCCGGCAGTCTTATCCTGCTCGACACGCGCATTACCGACGACGGCAAGATGTCCCAGCTCAAGCGGATTACTCCGGAGTACTTTTTCCCCGAAGTCGAACGCGGCGGCACTCACACGTACGGCACGGCCTGGCCGCTCAGTGAGGATTTCTATCTCTGCAATTACAATTACGGACTCTATCTTCTGGACCGGTTCGGCAATCGGGACGTGATTTACGATCCCGGCCGCGGAGCGTATCGGGTGCGGGATCCGTTTCCGTTGCGGGCGCGACGCATGCCCCCCAAGATGCCCGTAATGACCTGGCAGGGCAAACGCAAGAATCTGGCCGGGCATCGTCGGGCGGTCATCAGCGTGATAAATGTGTATGCCTCGGACGATGTGGCCAAGCTGCCCGAGGGCGTCAAGGTGAAGTGGATGCGTATCGTCCAGGTCATACCCCAGATGCTCGACAACTGGTTCAGCAGAGAATCCGTCTCGCAGATATCGTTTGCGACTGATTCGATCGGGCGCATACCGCTCGGTGTCGTGCCGGTGGAAGCCGACGGCAGTGTCTATTGTGAAGCACCGGTCGAGAAGGCGATTTATTTTCAGCTCCTTGACGCCAAGGGGATGGCCGTCCACTCGATGCGGTCGGCTACTTACGTGCACCCCGGGGAGCATTTGTCCTGCATGGGCTGTCACGAAGATAAGTGGAAAGGCACTCCCGGGGCCAATTCAAAGCCGATGGCGTTGCAGCGTCCGCCGTCGAAGCTTGTTGCGGAAGTCGCAAGCGGGGCTATGCCCTTCAACTATATTCAACTGGTCAAGAAGCCCGTGTTCGACAAGAAGTGCGTGCCGTGTCACAAGAAGCACCCCAAGGCGCCGGACATGAGCTACCGGTCGCTGGCCAGGAATAACCGGGTGTTCAGTTACCCGGGCGAGAACCCCTCATTGGATGTCCTGGGCGTGGGCGGCTCGCGGACCACGACCGGGCGATTCGGCGCGCACGCGTCGGGCATCATGAAAGTACTCACCACCGGCGAGCAGCATAAGGACCTGAAGCTGACCGCGGATGAATGGCGGCGGATCACGCTGTGGCTGGATCTGAACTCGAATGAGATCGGCTGGATCGGCAACGATCGCAGCCTGATCAAGGCCCAGAAGGAAGGCCGGGCCATATGGCCGCCCGTCGATGTCGATCCGTCAAATCCGACCGGGGTGGAAAAGGATATCCCATTGAGGGATCCGCGCTGAGAATAGAATCAGGCGGCACACGTGGAGTACCAGCCCTGGCCGAGGGGATGACGCCGAACCCGCCTTCGCCCGCAGGGCTTGCAGGATAGATGGCCATAGGTCGCCGGTTCTCTGGCTGGAAAGGGCCGTGGAAGCTGTAAGTTATGTGGCTGCAAGGTCTTAGGTGCGGATTTGGGGTCAGGCCGATTGCCAAAACGTGGACCTTAGTGAACCTTGCATCTATCTATGAGACAAGCGGCCGTTTGCGGGAATGGTTGGCGGCGGGAAATCCCGGACCGCTGGTGGGGCACAGTTTCGAGCGAAGAGGAAAAACAGTTATCATTGGGATCGTTGCAGAAAGGAATCGGCACTGCGGTTGTCCCAATTAGTGTTTACTGTTTGCGCGTCATTGATTACATTAACCTCGTACCTTCAGTCTTGAGGATAACAAGAGATGGAAGCGGTCCCCATGCCCCCCGCTCCGCAACTCGGCGCTTTGGCGGCCTACGGGCTGGCCATCGGTTCGGTGCTGGTCGGGCTGGCGATCACGTTCTTCGGATGCCGCCTGCGTTACCTGCTTGCAGCGGCAGTCGGGGCCGGTGCCGGCTTTGCCCTGACCCCCGTGGTCCAGGGGCACATCGATATTAACCCGACCTACGTGCAAATAGCAGTAGTGCTCATTACGACGGTAGTGCTGGTGGTGGCCGGGCGGGTGACGTGGGCCGTGGTAGCCGGTGCGCTCGGCGCCGCCGTGGGCGCGACAGTACTCTTGGTAAACCAGGCGGTGAATATCCCCGAAGCGGCTTCAGGGTCCCTGACGGCCTGGTGCCAGAGCGTTGGGCCTGCCGTGTTTGACATGGGGGCCATCGAGCGGATGTGGGAGCAGCAGGAGGGCCTGGTGCTGCTGGTGATGTTTCCGGCCACAGTCCTGCCGCTGCTGCTGGGCGTGTTTTTCAACAAGGTGGTCGTAGTACTCATGACGGCGATCATCGGCGCAGTTGTGACGGTTGCGGGTCTGGTAGTTGGTCTGGCCCAGTTCAAGGCCAGGCTGTGGCCTGAAGATTGGACGGACGTGGGCGTGCTGGCGATTGCCGCCGGGGTGATAATGCTGATCGGCGCGATCTGCCAGTGTCTATTCGCTCAGGCCCGCAAACCCGCCGAGGGCCAGGAGAAAGCCTAGAGAAATACTCCAACTTAGACGAAATCTTATCAAGGCGACCCTTCTCACCCGACAGGCTGAGATATGGAAATCCAAGTGCCTGACATCTCTGAAATCCCGCTGCCGAAACCGGACCCCGAACTCTGGAACAAACTCGCAGCCCTGGAGTTGCCGTCGCACGAGCAGATTCTCAACTACTTCTTGAGCGTGGGCTGGTTGACAGCCATTATGCTCGTAATCTGCGGGGTGGTCTACCTTGCCTACGGCTGGAAGATATTCAAAGTGCTGGTGATCGTCAACGCGGGGTTCGTGGGGGTCTTGGCCGGGGCATACCTGGGCGCGGCCTACAGTAACGTCCACGGCGGGCGCCACATGGTGTTGATAGGTGGTGTAACCGGGGCGATCCTGCTGGCGGCGATTTCCTGGCCGCTCATGAAGTATGCCGTAAGCATCATGGGAGGCCTGGTGGGCAGCTTTCTGGGATACGGGCTCTGGCACTACCTGACAACCATACTGGATAAGCCCGCGCTCAATAAGCACGCATGGGTCGGCGCGTTGTTCGGGCTGCTGGTGCTCGGAATGTTTGCATTCATCATCTTCCGCCTGACGGTTATCATATTCACCAGCGTCCAGGGGGCCGTCATGACCGTCACCGGGCTGCTCGCCATGGTCCTGAAATACCAGCCCATCACCGCAGAGCTCCGGAACCGCCTTATCACCAACCCCCACCTGATGCCCCTGCTGGTAGCCGTGCCCGCCATCATCGGCTTCGCCATCCAGCACACCGCCGCCGTAAAGGCGGACAAGAAAAAGCGGCTTCTGGCGGAAAAGAGCTAAGCACTCTCACGTAGCGGATCAGGACCCTGTCGCAAGCTCCCCGACGGCCTGGTTGATAGCGGCCAGGGCTTCGGCCAGCCCGTCGCGCCTGTGAGATCGCGTGTTTGAGGCAAATTCATCCGTGCGATCGAGGAAGCGTCGCAGCAGTTCAACGGATACCCTCGCCAGCCGCGTCCGCATGCCGATTTCCCAGCCATGGACGAACTGTGCGTTGAGGCGCTGTTCGAGGGCCCTTTCGGGCATGAGCAGCAGCGGCTTGTGGAAATGGATCGCCTCGGAGATGAGCTGGTTGCCCGCGGTGCTGAAGACCGCCCGGCAGCTTGCCAGGTCCCGCACGAACGGCACGTCGGCGATCCGGCAGAACTCGATGTTGCCCGCTGCGCCCTCGCGATCCGGGCCGTAAACCTTCACCGGGCAGCTCAGCTTGCCCAGAGACTCCTCGATGTGCGGGGTAAAGTGGACGGAGGCGTTCGCGAGGTAGACCAGCAGATGCTCGCCGGAGCTCGGGCGGGCATGGCGCACCTCAGGGCGAAGGATGGGCCCCACCACCTTCACCGCATTTCCCCGCCGCGGCCGGCCCTGATAAAACGCCGTTACTATGATCCGCTCCGGTTTGCAGACCAGCATCCGATACACCACCGACTCGAGCCAACAGATAAGCCGGTCCCGCGGCGACATCTCGAGCGAGCAGTAGGCTATGATGCCGTAGTGGTCGAAGCTGATCCGCGGGACGCCGAGCGCCCTGGCCGCCCGGTGGGTCCAGGCTTCCGAATCAGAAAGAACCACGTCAGGGGCAAACCGCCTCATCTCGCGCAGCACCATTTGAAAGACGGGGCCCCCGAACAGCAGGTCGAGCATCGCCCGGGCGTTGCGCCTGACCGTCAGCCACGACGACCGCCGCCCACGCTCGTCGTGGTAATACCGAAGCGTCGGTATGCGCACCACGCGATAATCGTCCCGAAGCTGATCGTAGGCGTCGTCGCCGGCCAGAACCAGTACGTCGTAGTCGCAACTCAATTCGCCCAGGATCGCTTGCGCCCTGACGGCATGTCCCCGGCCGTAACCGTGCACACCGTAGAGAATCTTCTGCCTTCCGCTGGTCGCCACGTCGTTAGGATAGCCGCGACACGCGAGATTTCACTCATGATTTCGACCTGCGGACAAGTCTGTGGTAGAAGCCGGGCGTTGGTGCTATGATCGTCGGCCGCCGCGAACCGCGGGAGTCTGCAATGGATATGTACAACGCCGTCAGTTTTGTGGGGATATTCGTGCTCATGGCCGTTGCGTGGGGTCTTTCGACCAACCGGCGCAAGCTCAACCTGCGAGTGATCTGCTGGGGTGTGGGAATTCAACTGGCCCTGGGCCTGCTGATATTCTGGGCGCCGTGGTCGCGGGAGGCCTTTGGAAAAGTGGACTCCGGCGTCAGAGCGTTGCTGGAAGCCACCAGAAAAGGACAGGAGTTTGTGTTCGGGCCGCTGGCCGACATGCGCAAAACGGATGGCTTTGTCCTCGCATTCCAGGGCCTGCCGGTGATCATCTTCTTCTCAGCCCTCATGGGGCTGCTCTACTACTGGCGGATCATGCCTGTGATCATCCGCGGATTCTCGTGGTTCTTCACTCGCCTGATGAAGATCAGCGGGGCCGAAAGCCTGTGTGCCGCAAGCAACATCTTCGTCGGCATCGAATCGGCCACGGCTGTCCGGCCTTATCTCCAGGCCATGACCCGATCGGAGTTCTGCACCATACTCACCGCGGGCATGGCCACGATTGCCTCCAGCACGCTGGGCCTGTACGTGCTGAGGCTCCAGGGAGCATTTCCAAACATTGCCGGCCACCTTATCTCGGCGTCGATCCTGTCGGCCCCGGCGGCGATCGTCATGTCGAAGATTCTCATTCCGGAGACCGGCCAGCCGGTCACGCTGGGCAAGGAGGTCAAAGCCCACCACGAGCGTGAGTCAGGGGCGTTCGAGGCGATCATCTCCGGCTCGATGGCCGGCGTGAAGCTGGTTGTGGGCGTTGTGGCCCTGCTGATTGCTTTCATGGGGATGGTGGCGTTGATTGACGTTGGGCTCGGGGCGGTCGGGGGGTGGTTCGGCGTGGAATTGTCGCTGACGAGGGGGCTGGGGTACGTGATGAGGCCGTTTGCCGTCGTCATGGGCGTGCCGCCGCAGGATGCAGCGCTGGTGGGCGACATGCTCGGCACGCGGCTGGTGATGACCGAGATTCCGGCTTACGACGCATTGGCCAAGTCGATAGAGGCCGGCGAATTCGCCAATCCGCGCAGCCCGGTGATAGCAGCCTACGCCCTGTGCGGCTTCGCCCACGTCGCCTCGCTTGCCATCTTTGTGGGAGGCATCTCGGCGTTGGTTCCGGGGCGTCGCAAGGACTTGGCCGCGGTCGGCCCGCGTGCCCTGCTGGCGGCCAGCCTCGCCTGCCTGATGACCGGCGCGGTGGCCGGCGCCTTCTACCATACGTCCGAGACCATAATCAAAGTCGCAACGACAGCCGCCGCCGGCCCGTAAGAAAAGGGACCGCCTGACTTGGTGCTTCGACTCATTCTGCTGTTGCTGGGCTCGTACGCCTGCTCGACGTCGGCGATCTGGATCAGGTGCAGCAGCGTGCCGCCGACGCTGCTGGCCGCTTACCGGCTGCTGATCGCCGCGCTGGTGCTGACGCCCCTGGTTGTAAGGGACCTGGCCGCCCGACGTCAGACCTTCACATGGAAGCAACTGACCCCCACCCTGCTGCCGGGGATCGTGCTCGGCGTGCACGCCATCGCGTGGAACTGGGGCGCGGATAAGACGGCGGTCGCCAACGCCACACTCATCGTCACGATGGTCCCCATCGCGATGCCGTTCTTCCTGTTCATGCTGATCCGCGAGAAACTCACCGGCCCAGAGCTGGCGGGAACGGCGGTCTCGCTTGCAGGCGTGGTGTTGCTGGGAGCCGCCGACTTCCACATAAGCGACGAGTACTTTACCGGCGACGCCATCTGCTTTGTCTCAATGCTGCTTTTTGCCTTCTACTTGGCGCTGGGTCGCAAGAACCGCGGATTCCCAAGCATCTGGCTGTACGTGGTCCCGATGTATTTCGTCGGGGGCCTGATATGCCTTGCCGCGGCGCCGTTCGAGCCGGGCCAGCCGGTAACGTACAACGCCAGGGAGGTGGTGATGATCCTCGGCCTGGCCCTTGTCTCAACCGCAATGGGGCATTCGATATTGAACTACAGCCTCAAGCACATGCGGGGGCAGGTGGTGGGCATCATCAACCTTTTTCAGTTTGTCTACGCGGGCATCATGGCCGTGATCATCTGGGGCAAGGACCAGGCGCCCTCCTGGGCGTTTTACCCGGCCAGTGCGCTGGTAGTGGCCGGTACGATTATCGTCCTGAGGGTCCGCCGCAAGGCGGATCAGCTACAAGTGGATCAGCTACAACAGGAACAGGAGAACATCATGACATCCGATCCGGCAGAGACACCGACAATAGTCACCGTGGGAGAGGGATTCCACGTCCGCCAGGCCGTCGACAACATTGCCTGGATCGACCTGGGGGAATATGCCATTGTCGTCGATACCCTCGAACAGGCACACCTGGAGGATGAGGTCTTCGAGGCCATCGGCTCCACGCTGGGCGATACACCCATACGCTATGTACTGAACACGCACACGCATTACGACCACGTAGCCCTCAACGGGGCATTCAAGCGCCGCTGCGGCGCCGAGATCATCAACCAGCAGACCAGCCCCATACCCGCCGAGGGCCGGTGGTTTGAAGGCCCGAAACGCAAAGCCTTAATGCTGCCCATGCCCGGCTGCCATACCTCCCAGGACTGCGTGGTCTGGATCCCCCAGGATCGCGCCCTGTTCACTGGCGATATATTCGGATGGGGGTTGATACCGCTGTCCGGCAGCCTGAACGCCGAGACGGCCGAACTACTGCTGGACACCTACAAGCGGATGATCGATTACGGCGCCGACGTCGTCATCCCCGGACACGGGCCGGTGTGCACCAACGCCGAACTCATCAGATGGGTGGAATATTTCCACTGGCTTGTCCAGCGCGCCAGCCAGGCCTGCGGCGAGGGCAAGAGCGAATCGCAGATCATGCAGGAGATCGCCGCCCCGGATGACATGAAGACGTGGTGGCGGTTTCTTCAGTGGAAGCACGAAGACAGCCTGCGCAAAGTGCTCGAGGCCTGCCGTCGCGGGCGGCTGGGCGGATAGGGCCCGGCGGTTCGGCCCCTTACGGATCTTTTCTATCAAGCAGGCCCATTTCCACCAGGGCCAATCTGGCGGCTTCCTGCTCGGCCTCTTTCTTGGTCCTGCCCCAGGCGCTGGGAAACTGCCTGTCGCCTGCCGATACAGCGATCTCGAAGCACTTGCTGTGGTCGGGCCCCTTCTCGTCCAGGAGCTGGTAATCGGGCCTCTCGTCGCCACCTTGCTGAAGGCGCTGCTGTAGCATCGACTTATAGTCAGATTCATGTTCGCTGCCCAGCAACTGGTCCATATAAGGGCGGACGCTGGGCAGGATAAAGTCCTTGGCGGCCTCCAGCCCGCCATCAAGGTAAATCGCGCCGAGGACCGCCTCCAGCAGCGCCCCAGCCATCGAGACAGGCATCTGCCCCCGCTTGGTGATTCCCTTCCCAACCATCGCCAGTTCGCAGAGCCCCATCCCCCGGGCAATCTCCGCACACGTCCGCCCCGAAACCACCGACGACTTTATCTTTGTCATCTGGCCTTCACGCAAGCGGTCCGGATGGTTGTAAAGCTCGTGGCAGACTACTATCGACAGGACCACATCGCCGAGGAATTCCAGGCGTTCATTGCTTACGACCCGAGAGGTGGCCACCGAGGCGTGCGTCAAGGCTAGAGACAGCAGTTCCACATCGGCGAACTCATGACCGATCAGCTCTTGGCACTTATCCAGGACTGCCTGGTCCATTGATACCCAGCTCACTCTTGGGTGCCGCTGACGGAATCTGCCCCTCGTCACGCGCTCGCGGCAGCAAATTCCGTCAATGGCTCCAACAAATCTCTCACCGACAGAGATTATACGCAACCGCGCGGGCCTGTCAAAGTGATTGTACGGCCGACTTGATACTCCCGGCCTGTGGCTGCTATCATGGTGTGCCATGAGTCAGGATGATAAAATCGCGGATCTGGACGTGTCGGCCCTTCGACTGATCTACTATCCGGACCCCCGCCTGACGGAGATGTGCGCACCGGTCCAGGATCCGGCGAGCCCGGTGGTCAAGCGGCTCCTTGGGCGGATGTGGGAGTTGATCGCCAGGCATAAGGGCGTGGGGCTGGCCGCCCCGCAGGTCGGCGTGACGGTGCGGCTGTTTGTCACCTCGCCAACGTCCCAGAGCAACGACCTGCATGCCTACATCAACCCGCGTATCATCTTCACCGAGGGATCGCAGGACGAACCTGAAGGCTGCCTGAGCTTTCCCGGCATCTCCTGCCCGATCAAGCGCTCCAACATCGTCACGATAGAGGCCATCGGGCCGGACGGGCAGCTCCTCCAGGAAACGGTTGAAGGTCTGCCCGCCAGGATTCTCCAGCACGAATGCGACCACCTCGACGGGCGCCTGCTGGTCGATCGCATGGGCTCGGTGGCCAAGCTCACCAACCGCACGGCGCTGAAACAGCTCGAAGCGGAATACCCCAAGGTGTAACCAGGGAGCTTGAGTCACGCCCGCCCATCGAATAAACTCATGTCAATGACGCCGGTTGAGATAATCCTTTGCGTGGTGGGTGCGATCCTTATTGTCTTCGCAATCCTCGCACTGGTCCCGCGGTTGAGGCTACAGCGCGATGACGGCGGAGATCGCTCCCGAGGGCTGGTCGTCTTTGTCGGCGGCCTCAGATGGCTCGGCATACGATGGGGTCTCCGATCAATACCCGCCGGGCTCAGAAAGGCAAACTTTACCGGCAAGATCATCTACTGGAATTGGCACGAGCCGGTGTTCCGCCTGTTCTGCCTGTCCGTCTATCGCAATCGCCGCAAGATCGAGGCCGAGGCCCAGCGCCTGGCCTGTTTCCTGGCGGACGAGCGGCGGCAGAACCCTAACTTGCCCCTGTACGTTATGGGGTGTTCGGCCGGCGGCTACGTTACGCTTCGTGCGCTTGAGCTTCTGCCGGACGGCGTCAAGGTAGACTCGGCGGCGCTGCTTTCTCCGGCGGTGGACCCCGGGCGTGACCTTTCTCCAGCCCTGGCCCACGTTTGTGGGCGCCTGGTCAATTCTTCATCCCCGTTGGACTGGA
>SDBS01004322.1_pt1 | contig 13897 bp, 15 predicted proteins | sample 2277091 | NCBI WGS metagenome assembly SDBS01 (sample SAMN10404972, study PRJNA504765) | marine sediment metagenome | isolation source: marine sediment core GS10_PC15, 163 cmbsf | place: Arctic Ocean: Southern Knipovich Ridge | collected 2010
AATGGGGCTAATATTGAGTATGTTATCTGGATCTTTTATAAACTCAGCAGTAATTTTTTTCAGATCATCTTTAGCTATTCCAGGTTATGCTTCAGCAGTTATAACCGTGGTTGCAATTATATTAACATTCAAAGTTTTAAAAGAAACGAAGCCAGCGGAACGACGTAATGAATTGAAGAGAAGAAAAATCGAAAAATTCAAGAATGAGCGGAAAAAATCAAAATTATTTACTAAAGTATTTGTGCTACGTCTTATGGAATTGTTTCTTCAGTCAATGGGAATGATGATGATTTTTTCCTCAATGTCCTTAATTTTTGTTCAAAGATATGAATTGTCAATATTATCTATAGGTATTATTTATGCTGTAATAGGGTTAGAAATGTTCCTTGTCAGCAGATTTACTATTCGATGGTTACTGAAAAAGTACGGAGATGTTAAACTGTTGAAATTTTTTGTTCTTGTGATGGTTTTTTCTTATTTAATTTTCCCTTTTCTTTACACGGTTTGGTCTATGATTTTATTTGTTATACCAATGATTTTCTCCATGGTAATTTTAAGACCGATCTTGACAGCTAATACACAAAAAGCAGCTCCTTCTGACCGACAGGGTGTAGCATCAGGATGGAGGACGAATACTTTTTCTGTTGCAGGTGTTATCGCACCTCTAATCTCGGGATATTTTTTGACTGTATTTGGAGATAATCTTTTAACACCGAGTATAGATGAAACTCAAACATTCCTAGGTGTCGGGATTGCATATTATCTAATGGGAATCGTGAGTTCGTTATTACTTTTCATTATGTATGGACTTGTAGTTTTGGATATAAAGAAATACTCCAGTAGTTTTAGAAAACGTACCGAAGTTAAACAAGATCAACCAAAATAATGAATTTTTAACAAAAATAATAATAGTAAGATAATTTTTCTAAAGAGGATCTCACTATGAATATTCTAATTACCGGCGGTGGCGGATTTATTGGTTCCCAAGCTGCTGAATACTTTTCTTCTCGGGATAATAACTTAATCCTAATCGATAATTTTTCCCGGTCCAAGTTATTAAATAATAACATCCCTTGCGACCAGAATTGGATACGTATTAAAAAAAAAATTCCGAATATTGAATTATTTGAGTTTGACTTAAGGAAAACGAATGATCTCAATAAAATTCTTGTAGAACACGAATTTGATGTTATTTTACATGCAGCGGGACAAACCGCAGTTACTTCCTCCATTAAAAACCCTATAGAAGATTTTGAAAATAATTTGAAAGTTACTCTAAATGTTCTTGAATCGGCCAGAAAATACAATGAAGACGCCATAATTCTTTATTGTTCTACAAATAAGGTATACGGGGATAAACCAAACACTTTAGAGATAATAGCAGGAAAAAAGCGATATTCTTATAGAAATCCCGATTTCTTGGGTATCAAAGAAAATTTTGGTATCGATTCATCCATTCATACTCCGTACGGGGCTTCAAAACTTGCGGGGGACATATACGTTCAGGAATATTCACACATTTACGGGTTAAAAACGGGTGTTTTTCGCATGTCTTGCATTTACGGTGAAAATCAGAATGCGACAGAGGATCAAGGTTGGCTGGTATTTCTGATAAACAAGGCAATACGTGAGGGGAGAGTCAATATTTTCGGTGATGGCAAGCAGGTACGTGACGTATTGTATGTTGGTGACTTAGTTGAATTGTTTAAGCGATTTATCGATAAATATGACAATGTTGGATCGCAGGTATTTTGCATTGGTGGAGGTCGAAATAACACGATCTCAATTTTAGAATTACTTGATATTTTGGAAACCGAGCTTGGAAAAAATATCGATAGGGAATTTCATCAGCAAAGAAAGGGAGATCAGAAGATTTATTGTTCCGATATTACAAAAGCAGAAAATAATTTGAATTGGAAACCAAAGATTGGAGTAAATGAAGGAATAAAAAAAATAATTGAGCACGTAAAAACGCTCTCTAAAGTCAATGGGAAAGGTTAATATCAAAAATCCTTATTCTAAAAATATGCTCCAAAAATGGACTGTTGATGAAAAAACAACACTATTCAAAAGTTTTCCTTTTAACGTCGTTGAAAAACAATACACTAAACCTGATCAAGACAAATTCAAAGCTTATATTTTACAAATGCCCGATTGGGTAAACATAATCGGTATTAATTCTGAAAACAAAATTCTCCTAATCAAGCAGTTTAGATTTGGTACCGACCGAATTGAATTGGAAATTCCGGGAGGAATAATAGAAATTGAATCGGGTGAAAAACCCGAAGAAGCAGCAAGCCGGGAACTCGAAGAAGAAACCGGATATCAAGTAGAGTCAAAAAATTTGAAACAAATTGGAGTAGTTTCCTGCAACCCTGCAATCCAAACGAACAAATGTTACACCTTCCTTGCGGAGGACATCTCTCCTTCAGGCACAATAAATTTTGATGAAGATGAAATTATTGAGCACGAATTTTTTACATCCAATGAAGTTCGTGAATTTATCCGCTCAGGAAAAATAACAAATGCTTATATCATTGCCGCATTTTATTGGTTGGTTTTATGTCGGGAGTTAAAATAAGTAATAGTCAAATATTCACATCCAATGAGTTTATGTAAAATTGTATTTTTTCATCTCATTTTTTCGCGTGGAGTTCTTCTTTTTATAATAGTGACTGAACATGTAATTTATAGGCTCCAGAATACCAAAAACCAGTAAAGAATCATTAAAAATTTGGTGATATTGTGGTGATGTTGTCTACATGACATCGTTATTATTATCCGTTTGGGATTGTTTTATTAATATAGAAATGGATATCCCCCACGAAACTTTAATTTCATATTTTGACGTTCATGAAGGACCTAAGCTTCTTTTTTCAGATGGAAATTTAAAAAATGCATCTATTCCTGGACTGATGGATATTCATCAAAACGGAGATTTCTTCATTCATTACTATGAAAATATTGTTTCTGTCAATTATTGTTTTGGAATTAAAGATCCAAACATTCGAGGCGGAGAGCACAGTTTTATGGCATCTCTTATATTTGACGATTCGGATAAATTGGGAAAAATATTCAGCAATATGCCCGAATTGAAAAGGTGGAGCCAAAGAATATCGGATTCAATTAAGAAAAGTACTGTAATTAAACAGCTGATAAACAATAAAAACAGCAGGCAGTTTGAAAACCGAAAAATTTTGATGAATATCTTGAAAAGACCAGTATTCAGTTAATTTTCACTCTTTTATTTCTGTTTCGTATTACCGCTATATCTTTTATGTAATCACAAATTAATATCCGCATACTAATTTTTATATTCGTTCAACTTGATCTAAGGTTATGAAATTCCTAGCAGATGAAATGTGCGGGAATCTCTCCAGATGGCTGAGAATGTTAGGATACGACACAACTTACGCAAAAGATTATGAGTCAATTGAAGAAAACCCCGTCAGAGATAAAACTATAATAGATTTTTGCTTTAAGCAACATCGCATTTTAATTTCCCGTGACAGGGAAATGATAGAAATTATTGCACATCGATTTTTAAAACTGGCTGACATTAACAATAAAATCCACTTTGATTTCGATATGCATCAGTTTGCCAATAAATTTAATTCCCCGTGCTTATTGTTAAAATCACAGGATATTATCACGAATTTAAAAGAAATACGCAGTAAATTCAATATTACGTTAAATTATGATATCAATAAAACGAGATGTCCCCAATGTAATTCATTATTTTCAAGAATCGAGAACAAAGAATCTGTGAAAGACCTGATACCGATAAAAGTTTTTGAGTTCCATGATAAATTTTGGAGATGTAAAAATCCCGAGTGCGGAAAAATTTATTGGATGGGCACTCATTTTCAGGATATTCTGGGAACTCTGGAAAAGGCAAAGTATTCTAAGAGTTCGTCTTAAAAAGGATTAATTTTTTGTGAACAAACGTGATTAGTGTTACTTTACTATAATTTTATCAAAAATGGGTTGCAGGCTAATCCTGTGACTACTGTTTATTGTTTCAACTAATTCCTCGTTACCAAGCATTACTGCAATTAACTCATTTACATGGATAACCGGGATTTTGTTGTCAAAAGATTTTTCCAATCTGGTGTGAAACTGGCTATCTTCGAGAAAATACATGCACAATGGACAAATTGTTAATATTGCATCGGGTTTAACGGCGTGAAGACTTTTAAATTTCTTTTCTGCAACTGAAATGGCATTTTCAAGATTGATCTGCCTTTGAGGTGTAGATCCGCCGCAACATAATATTAATTCACCATACTCCGAAATATTCCCTCCCAATCGTTTTAAGATATCTTCCAAATACATTGGCACGGAATTATAGCGCCAATTCTTTCTTCCTTTAAATTCAGCGTAAATTTCTCGAAATGAATGCTCTCCCCTTAAAGAATACTGATTCATGTAATGACAGCCGTAATGAAGTGCAAAACTAAGTGAATTAATTGGATATTTGATCAACCTTGATATAGCCTCTATCCAAGCAGAAACATATTCCACAGCATGAATTAGCAAGGGTTTTTGATTTTGTAAGGTTTTTTGATGTTGCGGGGCTAATTCTTCATCGAGGGAGGGTTTCAAAATTAGATCAATATCTGTTACTGTTTTATCTGATTTTTTCAGATAATTATAACACCCATTACAGGAGCTCATCAATATTTTTTCATTTTTTTTCCTTAGCCCCAGATTAACTGATGTAAAATCGCTAAGAGTATTATCATTTCCCAACCCCATTTTTGTTAGTGGTCCAGTACAGCATGTTTGATCTTCGTATGTATTGAATTTATGGTTTAAAATCTTCCCGATGTTTAGTAAACCCTCCTTTATCGCAGGATATTTCTCCTCCACGCACCCTGAGAAGATATAGGATTCTTGTTGATTCAACCAATTTTTAAAATCTTCTAATGTAATCATTGTTTATCTCCCGCTTCAACTCTCATCGCTTAAATCCTCAATAAATTTTCTGAGAGCATTTACCCCTGATTTCTCTCCTACTTCTTTGATTTCTTTTAAATGGTCTGATGATATTTGATTTGGGCCTGCTATCTTTCCACGACTGAAGAATTTGTCCAACCATTCTGTTAAACTAATGAGTTTCGAAGGGGCATATCCCTTTTGAATGGCAATTTCACGGAGTTTTTGAATTAAACGAGGCAAATTCATATCCTCCTTTGGACAAATCATCTCACATTGACCACAAAGGAAACACATCCAGATCATTTCATCCCTAAGGACGCTTTCATCTTTCTCGAGGACTTTTTTGACAATTTCTCGCATCGAGAAATCCGAAACTCGAGCTGCTGTGCAATAACCGACGCATTTTCCGCATTCTATACACTGTTTAAGTGTTTGTTTTAATTCCTCAGAGATACAATCTGTAAAATCGGAGACATCAGTGCAAATGTCATTATCGGTTGCGTTCACTTTGCATTTCCTTCCTTTAATTTCTCATCTTATTCTTTTAATTAAACATTTGCCATTAAAAACTAAAATAAAGGTGAAAAATCTTAAATCCTTTTGTAGAATGTATCAAAAAAATCATTCAGATCAATATTTCCACCTGAGATGATTGCACCCACCCTTTTATTTTTGATTTTTTCCCTTATTTTTAATAGACCGGCAATTGAAACAGCTCCAGAAGGTTCTACTATGATTTTCATGCGTTCCCAAAGAAATTTCATGGAATCTATAATTTCCTTTTCGGAAACGAGAATTATTTCATCTACAAATTTCTGCTTAACACCGAACGTTCTTGCACTTAGAGCAGTTCTTAAGCCGTCTGCAACCGTACTTGAATATACTGCAGGCTTTAATTTTCCAGTCTTGACAGATCTATAGGCGTCATCAGCCTTTTCCGGCTCTATACCAATTACCTGAATATCAGGACATAAACCTTTAACGGCTATAGAACTACCACTTATTAAACCCCCTCCGCCAACTGGGACAAATAAAAAGTCGAGATCTCCAACTTCTTTAATGAGTTCAAATGCAGCAGTTCCCGCACCCGCTATTATTTCATCATCATCGTAAGGGTGGATAAGTGTATATCCATTGGATTCAATAAGTTTATCTGTTGTTAGGATCCTATCAGCCAATGTGCTTTTACACCTAACAATTTTAGCACCGTACCCTTTTGTTGCATTTACTTTAACTTGAGGGGCATTATCGGGCATTACAATTATTGATTTTATCCCGTAAATAGTAGAAGCTAATGCGACTGCTTGTGCATGATTGCCGGAAGAATGTGTAATAATGCCTTTTTCTTTTTGTAACGGGGTTAATTGACTGATTTTATTGCACGCTCCTCTGAATTTAAATGCACCTACCTTCTGAAAATTCTCGCATTTAATAAATACTGAAGCGTTAATCATTTTATCTAAAGTTTCTGATGTAAAAACCGGTGTTTTATTGATTTTATCTTTTATTCTATTATAAGCATCTTCAATATCAGAAAATTCAACCATAATAAAAATAAACCTTAGATCTTTAAATAATTCCATTTTTTATCTATGAAACCTATATAATATTGTGGGATTATTTACATTTTTCTCGACATTTTATCCGCCGTTCACAAATAACATGCCAATTACAATAGATTATTCCGAATCTTTGAAAAGTAAGCTTATAGCTCTTAAAAAACATAAAAGTGATGTATTGGTTCACTCAGGGAATTGGTGGAGCATGAAGAATCCCGAAAAGCGAACCCCTGAAAATGTGTTAGAAGGAGTTAAAAAAATCTACAACATAATAAAAATCAGAAAAAATGCCAGATTTTTAGGGTTTATGTCTTGCAATGAACAGCCTGAACAGCCCGCACTTCAAGAAAAACCAGACGAGATTCCTTATTGGATGGGAAAACCCGATGCGTTAATACCTTACCTTTTGAAATGCCTTGAAAATGCAAACTGGGCTTTGAAAAATATGGAAATAAAAACACCGCTCTATTGTACTCTACAAGTTACAAATTATGTTCAAGCTAAGGAATGGTTTAAGAAAGCTTATGAATCAGGACACAGATATTTCTCCATCGGTGTCAGTGAATTTCTTAAATCTCAGAAATACCGCTCTGAGGGAATTAAACGTATATTTGAAATAATCAAGGGAATTCGCGAAGTGACAGATAAAAGGAGCCCAATTCACTTATCGGGTTTGTCTTCATTTAATTTAATCCCTATGATAAAATATTTGGGCGCAACTTCGTGTGACGGGAGCACTCCTGTCCAAAGTGCATTAGCTTATGGAACTATTTTTAATTTAAATGGTATCGGATGCAAAGCATCGAATTTGAATGATCTTCTTCCAAGATTAAAAAAACATCCGAATGAGATTGAAATCAAACCCGGTGAGAATGCAAAGGGAGTTCTGGATTGGTTTGGACCTGAGGAGGGTGGAAATGAGTGTAAATGCGAAATCTGCCGTAATCATTCAAAAAAACAAAGAATATTATCATTTAACAAAGGTAAAAAAGATTACAAAGCAGAAGAAACACGGGTAATTCACAATCTTTTTGTCTGGAAATCACTAATAAAAGAAATAAATCTTAAAATGGTTAAAGATCCCTTGAAATGGCTTGAGAATTTTTCTCAAAAATCTAATTATACGAAAAAGAATTTTCAATTACTCACGAAAATTTCTAATCAGTAGAAATTGTCATCTTTTTATCTTTTTATTTTGTTTATGTAACCTCTCTTGAATTTTCTTACTTTGCAGTTCTCTTAATGCATCATTTGCAATCCAATTTGAGTGTTTTGTCCCTATTTTTAGTATTTCTTCTCCTGTTTTAATTGCTTTTTTATTCAAGAACAAATTTTTTTTACCGATTTGTCTTAGAGCCCAATTCACTGCTTTTTTTACCATATTCCTTACATCATAAGCGCCTTCGACTATCATGGGCAGAAATTCAGCAATTTCTTCATCTGTTACTTTCTTTTTTCCTATTGCAAACCTCAACATTAACACAAAAGCTGCTCTTTTAATATACTCATGGTCACTATTTCTCCATTCTAGGGCTTTTTTACGTGCAAATTTTGTTTTTTCAAATAAAGAACCAACTGTAGAGTCTACAATGTCCCAAGAATCAAAATCTTCGGCCCAACTATCCATCTGTTCCTCTGTTACCAATTTGGGATCATCTATAAAGCCAGCTAATAGTTTTGCTTCATGAATTCCACATGACCATAATTCCATAGCAAGTTTGTGATTTTTGCCGATTTCTTTTCCGAGTTTTCTAAGTTCGGGCATTGCTATTCCGAACATATTATTGGCGTTAATCCCAAATTTTCCCATATTTTCCACCCGTTTTGGATCGGACAATAATTTTAGTTGCTTGATTGTTTCTTTATAGTCCATATCTAATTAATAACACCTACCCAATATAAAAAAATGAAATTTATGACTAAATAATTTAAAATAAGTTGATAAAATTAAACCAGCGAAGTTCTTCAGCAATTTCATTCACGAATTTTGAAAATTTATCTATTTCCGGAAGTTTTTCAAGAATTTCGGCCGCCTCTTCTAAATATTTTGCAAATTCAGTTTCCTTTTCTATGTGTTTTTCTTCACAGCAATCCTTTAGAGAAAATTCTAATACATTTGAAATTGTGGGGTTAAAATCAAGGTCCTTATCCTCAAAGTTCTTATGATTCCATTCTCCAGTTGATAAATTCATATTGTAATCTGAAATGAATTTTGCACCATTTTCGGCTAAAAACTCTATTGTACTACATATGAAATCAAACTCTAGATCGGTGAGAGTATAATGAAAATTAATCCTTATCCAGCCAGGTTTTATGCTCGATATTCCTTGTTGTATTAATTTTCGGTATTTTTCTGAAGTTTCATTATCAATATCCAATAGATAATGCCCGTAAACACCCGCACACGAACATCCTGCTCTGGATTGAATCCCAAACAAATCATTCAGCAAATGTGTACCCAATTTGGGATGCAAATACTTATCTCCGTCTTTTATTATAAAGGAAAAAATGGGTATTCTATCTTCGGGATATTGGCTTCCCAAAATTTCGATATTAGGATGGGGTGATAGTCTACTAAATGCCTTTTCAGTAAAATAAAATTCCTTTTCCTCGATATTTTCGATTCCTATGACATCTTTTAGGTTAATAACCAAAGCAGCTTTCAGCGTTTGTAATATTCCTGGCGTACCAGGCTTTTCTCTAGTCTCAATATCTTCAATATAATCAACCGAATAGCGTGATACAAAATCTACTGTACCGCCTGCAGCATTTGTAGGAGGTAAGATTCTATTGTATAGATGTTCATTAAATACTAATATACCCGAACTTCCCGGACCACCAATAAATTTATGAGGAGAAAAATATATGGCATCAAAATATGATTTATCATCACGATTCATATCAATTTTTACATAGGGTGCACATGCAGCAAAATCAAAACAAGCAAGGGTATTATTCTCATGTAATATTCGGGCAATTTCGTATACTGGGGATTTTAGACCGGTTATATTTGAAGTCGCCGAAAACGAACCGATTTTAAACCGATTATTATACTTTGGATCTGCTGCTTTTTTTTCTAAATCTCTCAAATCTAAGTGCCCTTTTGAATTGAAATCAATCATAACAACTTCAGCAAACGATTCACGCCACATTATATCGTTAGAATGGTGCTCATATGGTCCGATAAAAACCACAGGTTTCTTATTTTCCAATTCCATATTAAAATTTGTTATAATTTCTTTTATTTTACTATCTTCTCCTATAAAACCGGATTCAATTTCATTAATTCTAAGTTTAGTCGCAGCCGGAAACCGCACCCCGATAATTTCTTGGAATTTTAAAATGGCTCCCGTTGTACCCGTTCCTGTGGCTATGATTTTGCAATTTTTTTCAGCATTGAAAGACTTTAAAATCATTTTCTCTGCATTATGAAGCAAACCAGTCATGTTCCTTCCAGTTACATCATCTTCTGTATGCGTATTTGCATATGAACGCTGAACATGGATGAGGTATTTTTCAATAAATTCAAGCGTCCTCCCTGAAGCTGTGTAGTCAGCATATGTAAGAAGACGTTTACCATAAGGAGTGTCAAAAATAAAATCCCTTCCGATGATTTCATTCCGGATATAATCAAAATCAATGCTCTTCAAAATATCACCTTTAAGATAATTTAATGGTTGTCAGACTTAAAAAATAGTCATTATTTGTTATGCTCAAAAAATATGTAACCTCAGAAGAATTCAAAAAACTCGCATCGGACGACAAAATATAGATGATATTTTAAAAAAAGAAGTTATTACGACCAGATTTTAAAATTTAAAATCTTTATCCATAGATTATTTGAAGTTAAAAATAAAGGAGAAAAAACATGTCTGATTTTGAAAAAAAATATGACGACTACAAATTTAAAATCTTTATCCATAGATTATTTGAAGTTAAAAATAAAGGAGAAAAAACATGTCAAATTTCGAAAAAAAATATGACGAATATCTTCAAGCTCCTGAAGCTTTAGATGACGGACTTGATGTAGAAACACATATTATCGCCACATATACCGCCGCATTAAAGCCTAAGATGGGTGCAACATATATGGCTAAGTTTGCTGCAATAGAACAATCTACAGGGACTTGGACACGTGTTCCTGCAGAAACTGCTGAAGTAAGGAAAAAACACGTTGCAAAGGTTCTGAGTGCATGGGAAATACCAAATTATGAATACGAAGTGCCCAGTTATGAACCGATGAACCCAAACATGAAACTCCAGGAGCGACACTATGTCTTTCGAATAGCATATCCCTTGATAAATATCCAAAAACCAAACGGTAAATTCAATTTCTCTTTAATGCTAACAATGGTTCACGGAAACATATCTATGGGCGGAAAATTAAAACTCGTTGATGTAAGATTTCCAAAAAAATTCCTTGCGAAATTTAAAGGACCAAAATTCGGTATAGATGGAATTAGAAAACTCTTGAAGGTTCCCAAAAGACCAATGCTAAATAATATGGTAAAACCTTGCACCGGACATGATTGTGAAACTGCCGGTCGGTTGGTATATGAAGCAGCCGTTGGGGGTTGTGATATTGTTAAAGATGATGAATTAATCGCTGATCAGATTTTCAACTCGCTTGAGGAAAGGGTAACAACAGTAATGGAGAATGTGGATAGAGCAGATGAGGAAAAGGGTGAAAAAACTCTCTATACCATCAATATCACTGATGATATTCCCGATGTTCTTGAACACGCAAATAAAATCCAAGATCTCGGCGGGAATGCGCTGATGCTCAATTATTTGGTAACGGGTTTATCTGTAATGAAAAGTATCACAGAAGATCCCAGCATAAAAATACCTCTATTGGCACATATGGATTTCGCAGGCGTTTGGTATCAAGATCAGTGGTCGGGAGTGGCAAGTGATTTAACCCTTGGTAAATTCCCGCGTATTTGCGGCGCGGATATTATTGTACTCCCCGCACCCTATGGTAAAGCCATCATAGTTGATGAAAGGTATCCGATGAATCTAAAAGCACTTAGGTTTCCCCTCCAAAAGATCAACCAAACTCTCCCAATGCCCAGTGGTGGGATTACAGCGGGAATGGTGGAGAAATCTGTTAAAGATGGCGGTAATGATATTTTAATTGGTTCGGGTGGAGGAATACACGCTCATCCGGATGGGCCTATAAAAGGAGCTACTGCTTTCAGGCAAGCAATTGAGGCAGTAATGCAAGGTATTTCTGTCAAAAAATATGCTAAGGATCACGAGGAACTTGCCAAGGCCTTGGGTTTATGGGGAACCGGAAAAACGACTTTCAAACAAAATGTATGATTTTTTTCATTAAATTATTTCTTTATTTTACATTCTACTTTTTTTACCTAAGCAACCCAAAAGGTTCCTGCTTGGGTGGATGGATCCGGTATTCACGGAATAAAATTGGGTGTTTTACCTAAAAAAATAGCCGCATTACTCCGGATTGAAGCGTCAATCCAAGATGTATGTGTTGAAGCTATATTAAACGGATCAAAAGCACTTGCCCTTACTTGTCTTGCTATGGATCTCAAAGTAGAAGGCTTCAAAATGGCTAAAAATATATACAACGAGCTCTTTGCTCTTCAAAGAGAGTATTTACCGGATTTTAAATGAAATCAAAAAAAGAGACTATATCGAATTTTATATTCCATAATCAAATGTGTTAAATTTCTCGCTCCCTTTTTCTTTACTATGAAAATTGCAATTTTTGGTGGGACAGGTGGAACTGGTTTACAGCTAATTAAACAAGCACTTCAAGTCGGGCACCATGTGAAAGCTTTGCTAAGAACTCCCTCGAAATTAAAAATACAAGATGATAATTTAGAAATTATAAAAGGGGATGTGTTAAATAAGGAAGATGTCGATAAGACAGTTGAGAACACCGAATTGATTCTTTCTGCTTTGGGAGTGACGGGACTTGGCTCAACAACCTTGTATTCGGATAGTATAGCAAACATAATTTCTGCGGCTGAGTCAAAAAATATCACTCGAATAATGTGTGTAACTGCAGCTGGTGTCGGAGTGAAATCAAATCGATGGAAAATATTCAAGAACATTTATGCCGATATGGAACGAATGGAAAATGCACTTATGAATTCTACGCTTAACTATACTATAATGAAACCTCCTGGCCTTACTAACTCGGAATTAACTAAAACTTATCGTACGGAATTTGGAGATTTTATGCAAAATTCTAGCCAACTCTCTAGGGCTGATCTTGCTCATTGCATGCTCACCCACATTAATGATGAAAATTATTTCAAAAAGAAGGTTGCATTAAGTTATTAAGCCACTTCACTGTTTTTCAGGTTAGTTTGTTAACTAAACTGCAATTACTTATAGCAAAATATAATTAATTATAATATACTATTACATATTATGGCAGGAAAAACAACTATCCAAGTCGATTTATCCACTAAAAAACAACTGGAAAATTTAAAAATTTACAAAAAGGAGACATTAAATGATGTTATTGATAATCTCATAGAGGATTCAGCTGAATTGAGCAAAATTACGCAGAAAGAAATTGAAGAATCTATGAGAGAAATTGAAAACGGTGAATTTGTCACCCATGATCGTATAACAAAGGAATTAGGACTATAATGTTTGAAATAGTCTGGTCAAATTCTGCTTTTCGAGTTATTCAAAAATTATCATGATCGATTTCAAGAAGAATTGTAGAAAGTATTGATGTTTTAAGCAAGGACCCATGGAATGATCAATTTCAAAAGCTGATCGGAATGCCTTATTTTCGCTTGAGGGTGGGTGATTATCGTGTCATTTTTAACATAAATTACAAAGAAAAAAAGACAAACATTATCAAAGTTGGACATAGAAAGAATATTTACTGAAGCAGTTGGTAAGTAATTAATGGATAAAAAATCACTAATTATTTCAGATCTAGATGGAACTCTATTGAATAATAATGCAGAGCTTTCCGACTACACGATCTCAGTAGTTAATCGTTTAATAGAACAAGGATATCAATTTTCAATTGCCACGGCACGTTCTTTGGAATCAGTTGCAAACATTGTAAAACCCTTGAAACTTGAGATTCCTGTAATTCTGCATAATGGGAATGATATATATGATTTTTCTTCAAAATCTTACATAATAAGACATTTTATGCCTAAAGGAATTGTACAAGAGATTTTAGATTATTATAATGGACTCAATTTTAATCCTATCATATACGGATTAAACGAGAGAAATGAAAGCAAAATCCATTATTTAAAGGCGGAAAATCCATCAGAAATATATTATATCAATAAGAGGATTTCATCAAAAGATCCTCGTTTAGTTCAGGTTGAATTCTTGGATATCAATGCATTACAGATTCATGAAATCAATATAATTGAAAAGAAAAAAAT
>SDBS01004323.1_pt1 | contig 13897 bp, 8 predicted proteins | sample 2277091 | NCBI WGS metagenome assembly SDBS01 (sample SAMN10404972, study PRJNA504765) | marine sediment metagenome | isolation source: marine sediment core GS10_PC15, 163 cmbsf | place: Arctic Ocean: Southern Knipovich Ridge | collected 2010
CCGTACCGAAGGCGTTACCGACTCGATTTCTGGCATCCAGGAATGGATTGGAGATCGTCTTCCATGCCTCCGCGAGGGTCTCGCTTCGAGCGAAAGCTGGCACTCCCCATGCGAGTCCTACAATAAGAACAGTGGCCACTAATCCAGCGATACTGACCCGAAAGGCTGTGTCGATGGGCACGCGTGCCCGCACCGACTCCCAGACTTTCTGCCGGTTGGAAAGATCCACGCGTATCGCAAGCAGCAGCAAGAGAAGGACATAGATAGCCAGGAAGAGGCCGATTCTGACTGCGCCCAAGTAAAAATAGGAAATGATGAAAATCGTAATCCCGCCGGGGAGAATGGCGCCCCAGATTTCACCCTTTCGCATCACGGACCAGGCGCTATAAGCGCTGAGGAACCAAAAGAGCAGCGCCATGATGAGCACGAACATCAATGAATCTTGATTTGCTTCGCCGTTGACGAGCACAGATATGAAGACTGAAAAACGGCCGATGATTGTGATGATCTTCCGGCGAAAGAGCAGCGCCGGGTCGAGGGTGGTTCCAAGCTGCCAACCTACGATAAAGAGACCATAGGCTGTTACGAAGAGTCCAGCCACTGTTGATGGGAACCTGCTTCTCGCCAGAGCTGTACCCGCCCATACCCCAAGTAGTGCGATTAATGCTGTAATGGAGAGATGCTCATCCCATTCGGTCGCCGCTAGGGTCCACGCCCCCACCAGTGCGATTACATTTAGCAGCAGGAAAGATGCCCAATCGAAAGGCGGGGGTTTCTGCGGGGATTTCATGATGTGCATGCAGCCATGTGGAATACCCATAACGAAGAACCAGTCTGCTAATTGTACCGAATCTCGCGCTATTATCCGGTTAATCGGGATAACGCGCTCGAATCTGATGGAAATACTGTTATGCAAACCTGGGGGTTCATGGTTACCTAAGAGGAAGGGCGTAATCGCTTGCTGGCGGCCTGCAACCTTGGTATGATCGCCACGCTATGGACTACACTAATCTATTAGATCCCTCCCGCCGGCGTCTATACCTTATCCTGGCGAGCGTTATACTGGCAACGTTGCCTTGCTACTGCGCGGGGTGGATCGCGATCCGCCGAGCGCCAGGGATGACAACGGTAACATCCACACCGACATCCATTCCAGCTTCGGCAACGGCATTGCCGGCAGACACGCTCCCTGCAGTTCCCAGCCAAACCCCTACGGTTACTTTGACGCCGACCGTCACCCCCACCGTGTTCATCCCACCTTCACGAACGCCCACCGTTTCGCCATCGCCCACGGAGATCCCTACATTAACTGAAACACCGACGGATATACCTACGGCAACAGTGACATCACCACCTCCGCCAACTGAGACGCCTGCGCCGACAGAGACATCACCACCTCCGTCAGCGGAGACGCCCATCACTCCTGACCCTTGACAGGTAGGTATCCAAAAGCGAGATCCTAGTCCTGTCAACTTGCATGATCGTAATAGAGAGCGATAAACTTACTAACCTGGATGATTGTTCGTAAATTTTCCGTTGTTGCGCTTCGTAAATGAACCCAACGAATATATCAAAATTAATGCACTCCCCTCGTTATGGGTCCATCACTCCTACTTATCATCGAGGGTCACTCCCCACACTATAATGGTTTTATCATCTGAGGCAGAAGCGAGCGCTCTCCCGTTCGGCGAGAAAGCGATGCTGTTTACTGCTTCGGCATGAGTCTCAAGATTGAAAATTAGTGTTCCGTTCAGATTCCAAAGACCGATCGTTTTATCCCTCGATCCAGAGGCGATCAGCTTTCCGTCGGGAGAAAAGACAACGCTGTTGACGCGATAGCTGTGTCCAGAAAATGTTTCGAGCAGGCTGCCATCCTCTGCGTCCATCAACCAGAAGACCGTATTTCCTATAAACGCCACTGTGAGAGTCGAGTCATCTGGTGAGATATCAAGGTCACGGACCTTCAGCTGGTACCCTTCCAGAAGGATGGGGCGAACATACTTCCCAACCTCCCAGCGTTGTATCGAGCCACCGCAGCAGGGCCGCCCTTCTCCAGTGATGATCTCCTCGCCATTGGATGTGAAGTCAATTCCCCAATTCAAAACCGCCCCTTGGCGTGCTATACATTTCGGTTGGGGCAAGGAGCGCCTGAAGATACCCGAGTTGACATGTCGAAGTTCGATGAAGCACTTATGACTACCAACCGCGATCAGATTTCCGTCAGGGGAGAACTCTACGTTAAGAACTCGATCCATCAGCAAAGAGTCAATTGTCCTTATAAGATTGCCGCCGCCAACATCCCAAAATCGAACGGATCCATCGTTTGATGCAGAGGCTAGAATTGTTCCATCAGGAGAGAAGGATAGATCGTTTACGATCTCCCGGTGCCCGATCAATTCGTGAACCAAGGAGCCTTCGCTCGAGTCCCATATTCGCACTGTGGCATCCTCCGACCCCGAGGCAAGCAGACTGCCATCCGGCGAATACTCCACAACAATCACCGGAGCAGTATGACCCATTAGTGTAAGGAAAGGTTCGATTTGAGTGGCGTTTTCCTCTGTAATTCGTGTTAGTCCAGCGGTGGGTTCCGGTAAAGCGCTTGGAGTGGCCTCAACTATGTTCGTGGGCGTAGGTAATAGCGTTTCATCGGGTGGAACTATTACAGCTGATGTTTTCGTCTGTGGTGCAGTCGAAGTTAGTTTCGGCGCTGGAGTCATCGTAGCGTCGATAGCAACAAAGTCATCCGACGAGCCTTCACTACAAGAAACCGTTATGAACACCATGAAGACCAAGCTCAGCCATTTGATTATCCTGATCCGGGCTTTTAGAGGTGAAGCGAGCGATTTTATTTCCCATAAGTTATTGTGTTTCACAATCTTCTCCTGGTTAGTTTTAGCTCTTGAAGCTCTTAGCGCCCCTCATTCAGCCAAATCAAATGATGTAAGGATATTACCTCATCACGATTGGATTGTTGAACGCCTTGAATTGCAGGTATCTCCCTGTCCCAGTATTCCCTCATAGTAGGGAAAGAACGATAACATGCAAGGTTTGACTCGCTAAGAAAGCTTACAATTGTTGACATCTAACAAAGTATTTATATTAAAACCTATTATTGCACTTAATCGTTGAAACCAAGATTGACATATTTGGCGTCAGCAGCCGAAATGTCCAGCTCTTGCTTACGTTCGCCAAGACCTTGGCACAACCGCTTGACCTACTCATCACCGACTTCCAGGTCAATCTGCTTGCTTGAAACCCGTTCTACATCTAGCGACAGTGGCCAATTGCTGTCTGGCTCATACACTCAATCCAACAGGGAGTAGGCGTGTCCAATCACTACCACAGATCCTTGATAGGTTTTGTTTGGTTGATACACATACTGCCAACCCAGCAAGGTATGTGCTTCCGGTCTCTCCCATACAGTGCAATCCAGCGAAAAGAATTGGATCCCAGCCTCGGGCGCTTGCTTCGCCAGATAATCTCTCAACCACACAAAGTCTTGCTGCCCTTTTTCCAGGGGAGCATAGGTACAGTCTTTTGAGACCTGGATGGTATGCCAGCGCCGGATGAAGGCTGTCGAGCGACTCAACATCGGGAGGGGTGAACTTTGGTCTTTCAGCACTAGCGGGTCAAGAAGGTTGAGATTGGCATCTTTCCGTCGTGTGAAGCATTATTGGTAAATGGCTTGACGAAACTCGACTAACTTGCTAATCTGCTGGTCGGAGTTATGTTTTACTTTTTGCTTTAATATAAACCAACCGATGGGCGGTTATGAGCGAATCGCTAGCCGCCCGACTTTTTGTCAAAACTCAATAATAAGAAAAGGGGAGATAATTAAAACATACGCTTTGGATTGCAGACTGATGGCCTTGATCTTCCAGTCAAGTGTGCGACGACAAGGGAAATCGACCGGAATACTCAATGAATAAGAACAAGCTACGAATACTGGTGTCGTTGCTGTATCCTTTGGCTTTTGTCACGGGAATGCTACTTTTTTTTCCATTCCGATACCGATTCGAATTTGACTTCGATGAAGGGATAAACCTGATCAAGTCAATGATGACGTTGAGGGGATATGGATTATATTCCGAAGTTTGGAGCGACCAACCCCCTATTTTTAACGCTATCATGACGTTGTGGTTTAGCTTGGTCGGCATGAAAGTAAATGCCGGGCGCATCCTCGTACTGGGATTCTCAACAATATTGCTCATCTCGGCGATGCATTATTTACAAAGGTTCTGGGGCATACCGCATGCAATTTTCGGCATGATCGCAATCATCACCCTGCCCTTTTACACCACCTTAAGCGTTTCGGTCATGATTGGATTACCCTCCATTACATTCGCATTGCTATCCTTTGTGGGACTAGCGAGATGGCATCAGAACGATAGCGTTTATTGGTTGATTATCTCTGCGATTTTCTTGGCCCTATCCGTTATGACGAAGATATGGACCGTGATCCTGGTTCCGATTTTTGTTGCAGGGATATTCATTAGTAAAGTAGGTTTTTTTCAAGGTAAGCCGAGTCTTCGAGATAGTATTAGGCCATTATTGGCCTGGTCACTCGGGTTTATTCTCGTCGCCAGCTTGATCAGTCTCACTTTAATTCAACCAATTTACATTCCTCATCTCGTAAGCGCGCATCTAGCTGCTGGTGAAACCGATGTTATCCAATCCATCGCAGAGGGAAACCCAATGAATTCGTACCTCGATGATTCCCTCGCAATCTTCATTTTAGCCATCTTCGGAGTGATTAAAGTCATCCGGTCGAGAATGTGGCATGGACTCTATCTTGCTGCTTGGATCCTCTCAGCCTACCTTCTTCTCTTATGGGTCATCACCCCGCTCTGGCATCATCACCAGATACTCATCACCATTCCCGCAGCTTTACTGGCTTCAGTTGCGGCAGGATCTGCATTTACCGATCTCTCCCGTAGATTGCGCGAGTCAAAGATTTGGACTCCAAAGGTCATCCCGTCCGCAGCGATATTGCTTGTATCAGTTTTCTTTGTCTACCAACGATTCCCACCAACGCTCAAGGGATTTAATAGTGATTTACCCAATCTTGGAACTTACGCTCCAGAGGATCAACCCGATTTCGAAATCGTCGCAATTATGAGTAAGTACGTAGATAAGACAAAGCATCTATTCACAGACCGGCCTATGTACGCATTCAGGAGTGGGATCCCAGTCCATCCGTACCTGGCTGTTATTACAAAAAAACGGTATGCAACCGGACAACCATCTCAGGAAGAAATCCTTTCGATCCTACTCGAAACAAAACCAGAACAAGTTATCCTGAGTCGGTTTAACATCCCTGCAGTCCAGGAATATATGGAAACTCGCAACTTTGTCCGTGTTGATTCATCGCCACGATCAAGGCACTATGTGAAGAGTGACATATACGAACAACCATAGGCTTGTGCTCGAAACACCGCAATAGTGGCATTCATGACTACTGAGAATGATCTCCATGCAGAAGACATTATCAAACTTTTTTAGGATCGTACCAAATAAGGATTAATTATTGCATCCAGCTAGGTATTCTCATCTGTCTTCATGGTTTTATGTGTGTACCAATACTCAGGGGTTAGATCGTGTGGATTTGATCTCTGAATATTGATCAGTAAATGCCTAATATTGATCTGGGTAAATAACGAACCGTTATTTTGAATTCAAACAGCGGGAACCGTGCACTCTAACTAGCTGAGCTTGGCGTCCGCCGATCTGATTGTTTCGCGGATGATAGTTCTTGTATCTGAATGATCCCTACCTAATTCGGGCAACATTTTCAATGCTCCAATCGTTCTAAATCATATATAATTACCCACTCCCATGCAAAGGATGCCACGAAAGCAATTCCTACCATAAGGAAATTCACGGGGATGTTGAAATCAATCGGCCGTCGCATCGTCACTGAATATCAGCGTCATGAAGCTTGGTTTGCTGTCGGGACCGTGCTCCTGCTCGGCTTACTGGCATATGTCCCACTCATGCACAAATTTGGCTTCTACCGAGACGATTGGTATATGCTTTGGGTTGGACGTGCATTTGGATCTCAGGGCATCATCGATCTTTTTGCCTTCGATCGGCCTTTTGTTGGTTACATCTACTCTGCCAGCTACCAACTGTTAGGTGAAAACCCAATTCTTTGGCAGGTATATTCTTTTAGCCTACGAGTCATCGGCGCACTCGGGTTTCTATGGTTGCTTCGTCGCCTCTGGCCAGAACACAAAATCGAGACAACAACAGCTGCTATCCTCCTTTTTATTTATCCCGGCTTTCTCCAATGGCCCAACGCCAACACTAAATCGAATCATTTGACCACCTATACTCTGGCAATCCTGTCCATCTGTCTGACGGTGGCCGCTTTCCAATCCAGGAATGCGGGGCGTAAGGTGATTTTATCCCTCGGTGCTTTGGTTTTAGCAGCCGGCTACTGGTTTCTATACGAGTACATGATTGGATTGGAAGGGCTGCGCGTATTAATCATCGCGCTTTTAATCTCGCGGGAGGAAGGGCAAACTTGGAAACCTAAATTATTAAGGTTCATCAAGAGTTGGTCTCCCTATCTAGTGCTGATTTCGCTTCACCTTGCCTGGCGTTTGTTTATCTTCGAAAGCGGGCGTGTGGGCATGAACGTCGATTCCGCGCTCTCATTGTACCGGACCACACCTATCCGGATGATCGCTAAACGCTCCTTTGTGCTTTGCATAGACGTGTTTGAAGCCGTAATCTCTGCATGGGCTATTCCAATCAATTCCATCACTTTCCAACTTGGACCCAAAGATTTGCTTGTCAGTGGGTTGCTGAGCTTGCTCGCGATTGGAATTTTCGCCACATACTTCTTCTCCGTATCAACCCAAACCCCAGATGCACCAACTTCCCAGGACGGACAGCGAGAAGTTCTTGAAATACTCATCATCGGGGGAGCCACCGTTCTGTTTTCGCTGATTCCAGTTGTGGCTGTTGGAAGAGACATCCGCTGGGTAAGTGGTTTTGACAAATACGCTCTCCAATCCAGTGCTGGTGTGTCTATGTTGCTCATCGGAGCGATCTCTCTATTCGTGAGATCCAAGCTTAGGTTCATCCTATTTGGGCTATTAATCGGCATTGCTGTGGCAACACATTATGGCAATGCTGTTCAGTGGACCGAATTCTGGGAGGATCAGCGTGAACTTTGGTGGCAAATGAGTTGGCGAGCACCGCAACTCAAGGACGGCACCGTTCTACTCGTTGAAATGCCTGGTCAAAGTTTCTATGAGGACTATGAGATTTGGGGACCTGCCAATTTGATTTACAGTCCGAACGACGATTCGCTTCGAGTCCGTTCAGAGATCTTTACGCCGGCAACACTCGAAAAAATTAGGGTTGGACAGACTGAAACTCGCGGTTTACGCGAAGTCCTCGAGTTCTCCCGCAGCTATCTCAACAGCCTCATTCTCACAAGACCCGAGCGCACTTCTTGTTGGCATATTCTTGACGGGAGTGACCCAGTCTTTCCTCGGAAAACATCAGCAATGATCTACGCAACTGTTCATCTATCCCACATCGATCAAATCGAGGTTAATGCTTCACCGAACACACCTCCTTTGCAAATTTTTGGCACCGAACCAGAACAAGGATGGTGCTATTATTTCCAACAAGCATCTCTGGACGTTCAACGGCAGGATTGGGATAGTGTTGCCCGGCTTGCAGATCAAGTCCTTGGAGCGGGTACCAAACCAATCGATCAATCTGAGTGGCTGCCTTTCTTGAAGGGTCTCGTTATGGTTGGGCGGGACGATGACGCAGAGCAAGTGGCGCTATGGATCCGACATAATGAGACCATCAGGCATCGCCAGTGCGATTACCTAAACGATTCAGCCCTTCCCGATCCAGTCCGTCAAGCTTTCCTGCATGAAATTCTCTGCGAGTGAGCCGGGCAGGTTGGAATTGACAACTGAACACAGCCACTTAATCTCAGAATACCATCATAACGCATTCAGGTTGCCATTTTTATCGCCCGGGAACATCAAGCTCTATATTCAATAGGAATATTGTTTAGCAGTTGGTAGTTGGATGAGATTCGCAACAGATACACTGCCATTTCATCATCAAACACCCCGAAAGCTACATTCCCCAGGCGAGTAATCAGTCCTAATGGGACAATCCCCTGAACACGCTCACCCGGGAAAAGGACTAAGGGGATTAACGCGCATGAAGCATGCCAGTCCATTTCTTATCGAAATGAAAAAGCCGCCATTGAGATCTCGGACGTGAGACGGTGACAATGCTACTGGGAACAAATCACGGTCGATAGATCTGGTGACGGCGTTTGGCCAAGAGCAGTTCCAGGAGCTCGCTCACTCAACTAACTCACTACCATCTGCTGATAAGGTGCTTTCGCATGCCAGGCTGGAGATTTATTACTGCCCGGAATATATCGCTATAGAGAGCGCCGTTTTCGATCATACCGATCTCAAAATGCTCCATCTCCGCTTAGATTTAACCCTTATTCCGTAACGCCTTGACACATAACATCCTATCTTATGTTGCATAATTGAATGTCTTTATAAACGGCAATCTATCGCCAGCAAAGCAGAACGGAAATGACCTGATATCATCCTTACCATGTAAAAAGCCTAGTTAGCCTCTCAAAAAGCTCAGGGTTGAGATTTTCAAAGCGGGCATGATATCCTGTCACACTCAACAGGAATCCGGTAACGGCAGAATACAAAGTAACCCCCCAAACCAAGAGAGAGAACACCCAACGTCTCGGTTTATAATTTTGAACTTTGTAGAAACCAATCCACATACCGAGTGTAGATAGAATCAACAAGATTGGAATCACATCAGTTAAATGCCGCATGGAAGTATCAACAAAGAACAGCAAAGGCGCGATAAGGGAAATCGAAATACAGTAAAAAATGACTGCAATAAAGATAAGCTCCCATCTATCCTGTTGAGAATTTTTAAAAACATGTTCCCCTCGACCTGCATCCATTATCCGGGTTTTGTTCTTAAGAAACAGCGCGCTGGGAATTATGGCCAAGAGGATAAACGGGGTAGAGATGAATATGCCAGTAATGACCTCGGTATAGTAATACTCCGGGATAAGTTTATGAATAGGCCAAAGATAATGACCACCAATCGTTGCCTTCACATAAGGAAATACGGAAAGCATGCGGAAGGGATTGAAGAGGTAATTAAACACGCTGGGCGGAACATTAGCTAAAGAAAGAACATATTCGTATAGCGCACGTAAATTCATCCTTGAGAGTTGATACTTGTGACCTAACTCAAGGACGTCGCCAAAACGATCGTAGTTGTACCAAGCATATAGAGCGGCTCCCAGGACGAGGGGTAATACATACGAGAGCGTGGGGCGCACAATATCCATCCACCTGGAGTTCCGCCTAGCGATAATCACAATTCGCACAAATGTAAAGACCGAGAAGACCGCTATGGCAAAGATCAGACTTGTTCTTGACCCCACGGCAAGAGACCAGAAAAAACCTGCCAACAAGAGCCTGTTGGATTTGACATCCTCATCTCTAAAGGCTGTTAACACCCAATAGAAACCACCCAGCAGAAAGAACTGGCCACTTGCGATCGCCGCCTCGTAGATAGCAGGGCGGCTTAGCAGCCAGGGTAACGGATTCGCCAACCCAAAAAGGAGGACACCTGGGATAAGCGTCCACAAGGGTAGATCATAGAAATATCTCTTATAAAGAGTTATCAGTATAAGGGAACCAAAGAAGAAGATGCCCAAGTTGAAAATGAAGGTTAAATGCTGGTCGCCTAGGCGAACGCCGAAGATACCCTGCACAAAAGCTGTAACAAAACCAGGGACAGGCCCCCAATACAGGTAATATTTGCCATCGTAGAATGAGGCGTCCCATATTTGAGGAATCGACTTTCGTTGTTGATATTCGTATGGATCGGAAAGCTCTAGTAAACGCGGATCTGGTTCTACTAAAAGATGAGTCTTCCCCTCCAAGAAAGCTTCTCCAAGCATGGCGTAGTAGTCCGTAGTCCGCGGCCACGCCGTGAGAAAACCAACACTCACTAGCCACAAATATAGACTGGCGATAAAAACGAATAGGACACTGAACAAAAGGTAAATAGAACGATGTTTAAACGTCGTAAAAAAAGTTACCGGCGGAAGCCCCGCTACTTTAGACTTGAATCTCCGCAAGGGTTTAACAACATTACGCCGCAGTAATATCATCGCACGATGATCTCTGAAGCGCACAAACCCATTGGAAACTATCCTGGCGGCAGTCTTCAAAGATTCATCGATAAAATGGACCCCCAAGGCTGCCCGAAGGATATTGCTTAGCATTTTCATTAGAGCGTTCGAAGCAATCCGAAAAGCGCGGTTGATCTGTGCACTCAGTGCCGCAGCCAGGAGGAGCAAACCGGTGATAAGCAGGATCTTCCTTGAGGGTCCCCACTCGGTATCCGCATCAATGCCTAATTGGACAGCCAACACCGCGACAACGATCATCGCCGCCGCGAGTGCCCCAACAAAAAGCTTGGAAAAGATTCTTATTCGCATTCCATCAAAGCCTTCGCAAATACGATATCCATATCATTCCGATCTACACCGCCCATGCCAGCCGAAATAGCCGCCTGGAGCCTAATTAACAATACATCCATTATCACCCAATATAACTTGCTTCACACTTCGGATACATTCATCACGCCCAGAGTTCCAAGTTATGATCGAGGATTCCTCGTCTATCCGCCATGCAACGATCTCCTTGCGATTAAGTCGGGCGATGCATCATGAATAAAATCATGATCGAATAGGTGAGACTATTTAATGGTCGATCTTATTCAAGTTTAATAGATCAAGGATAACACTGGTGGCGGTGTTTAGCCGAAAGGAAAACCCCGCAGCAAATTGCGGGGGTTTGCTAATTTTCGATAGACTCATCCAAATTTAAAAGCGCTAAACCAGGCGATCTAAATCAATTACCCTGGGATTGAACCATTAAAACCTGGATACTGCCTGGATCTCCAATAAACGCGACCTCGACTATTTCGCCGATGCTTCTTTCAATGTTATTCCATTTCTCTGGATATGATTTAATAAAATCTGGGGTGACGTATAGCGCTTTAATTCCGTTTTGCGCGATCCACGATTGAAGGGTTTCCGTTGATTCTCCATCTGGAAGACTTGTAAGATCCACTAATGTCATATTTGATGCGACTGCGGGGAGTGGGTCTGGAGCGGCAAGAGGAGCACCGTATGGCAAATTGTCCTGCAAGAAGTGTACTGCTCTCTCTCCTGCCGATTCGCCAATGCTCCATGGGTTTGGAAATGGAAAATGATCGTGCAGCAATAAACCCGCGCTGAGCGCTATCAGAAGCCCTACGACATTTCTCCAAGGTGTTTTTGGCATGATTGAGTATACAAGCCAAACAATGAGAAGCGTTGCGAGGGTGATGACGCCTACGGCGAGGAAAGCAGGCTTATTATCTACTATGCTGTAGATTGATAAGGCGACGAGTGGAATCGACCATCGTATGCGTTCTTCGGCTCGGAGATCAGGAGAAATGATATAGTTCAAGCCAATGCCACCGAGAACAATTAGGACGAAGTGGGAAAGCAATAAGAACCCATCGCGAAGGTAGAAACCAAGGTACAACAAACCGTATGCTGGCCAGAGAAGAAGAATAGCCAAGAGGACATACGCCCGTTTCTTAAGTAAGGCGTAAATGCCAATTGTGGCGATGAGGAACATTGTCGGACCAATTCTTTTCCCATATGCGGAGAGGAGCACCAGTGGAACCTGTTTCAGATTATGATAAATACGCTTGCCAAATTCGATAGGGTTGTGAAGGATTGCTCGTAAAACGGAACCCTGGTTTTCCTCCGCAGTCCCGTACAACGCCTCCGCCTCAGCATACCCTTCGCCCAGTTGACCTTCACTGACCGTATGTTGAGACCACAAAAGGGTGTTATAACCTTTGTTTCCAACCTGTAGTGAGTAATCCCCTGTGTTAAGACCTCTAACAATAACAAACAGTGTGATAATTGCTAATCCAGGGAGCACTGTCCTTACAATAATCTTTAAAAAGCTTGATTTTCTAAAACCCAACCATAATGAAATAGCGATAAAAAATGGAAATAGGAAAAGACCATCTGGTCGCGACAGAGCTGCTAAGCCGATGAACACAGATGCAAGTGAGAGGTCCCTAATGCGGTTTGATTGAGAGAAAGAGACCGTAAATGCAAGCGCGAGGGCAGACATCGAAGTAAATAGAGCATCGCTGGGATTAGCGAGGATCTTGATCAATGCAGTTGAGATGAAAAGCAAACCAACAGCAATGAGCGGATGAAAAAAACGTCTAAACTGCTTGCTAAGCTGAAACGTCGTCAGCCATATGAGCGTAAATAGCAGTATTCGGCCGATGCCGGCGCTCAGCAAGAACCAATTGGGAGAGTTTTTGGTGATGAGGTAGAGCGGCGCATAAACAAAGGCAACTAGAGGTCCACGAGCGAGTTCTCTTAGATCCCCGCCGATAAGACTTTTTCCACTGTCAATGTACTTCGTTTCATCGAAATGATTAATTTCCTGATACTCTGGAAGCAGATCTGGTGAAACTAACACGAGATTAACAATCAGTATGAGGAGCACAAGCAGCGTCTCCCGATTAATTCGATTGAATATGTTAATTAACTTGGCGCTCACTCGTTCGCTCCTCTTCAAAGGACTAATTTCAAGGCGTTGTTTGTGAATTCTGTCCTCAATTTTATTCTGCCTTCCTAGACTTCACAAGGAATCTGTGTTTCCGCCTATAAGCGTAATCTCAAACCATGGATTGTACAATCTAATCGAAAATAACCTGATAATCACCTTGTGTTGGATACGGTATCAAGGATATCTATTTATCTCGTCGTGATGAAAAAAGCCGCCACGGAAATCACGGCGGCGAGATTCAGAGAGTGGTTATCGTTTTTTTTTAAATCACGGCCGATAGATCTGGTGGTGGCGCTTGGCCGAGAACACTGCCAGGAACTCGCTCACTCAAGAGACCGATAATCGCCCGACCGTCCCCTTCGTGCGCCAAGCGGACCAATTCATCGATCATCGCCTGGAGTGAATCGCCAAACATTCCGTTGTTCTCTTCGACGCGCACAATGTCGGGGTGCTCTGTTTCCGTGTAGTTCAAGCCCTCATCCCAGAGCTCCTCGCTGAGCTTTTCGCCGGGACGGATGCCCGTGAATTGGATTTGAATATCCTTCCCGGGTTCAAGCCCGGAAAGACGGATCAAGTCCTCCGCCAGGTCGACGATGCGGATCTGCTTTCCCATCTTCAAGACAAAGAGATCGCCTGCCGCGCCCATGCTTGAAGACTGCATGACCAGATGCACTGCTTCCGGGACAGTCATGAAAAAGCGCTTCATCTCCGGGTGCGTGATCGTAATCGGACCGCCATTGGCGATTTGGCGTTTAAATATGGGTACGATGCTGCCGCGGCTGCCGAGCACATTCCCGAAACGAACGGTTACGAATGTTCTGCCGAACCGTTCCGCCGCATCATGTACGATCATCTCGGCAACGCGCTTAGTTGCGCCCATAACGCTCTTCGGCTGCACAGCTTTATCCGTGGAGATCAATACAAAATGTTCGCTGCCGCATGCCAGAGCTGCATCTACAACACTCTTCGTGCCAAGCACGTTATTCGTAACCGCCTCCTCGACGTTGAGTTCCATCAGCGAGACATGCTTATGCGCTGCAGCGTGGAAAACAACTTCCGGTTGTTGGCTCGCGAAGATATTTCGAATTCGCTCGATATCACGCACATCGGCAATCACGGGGATGATGGGTAAGCTGGGAAATGTTTCTCGCAACTCAAGCATCGCTTCGAAGATGCTGTTCTCACCATGGCCCAGTAACGCA
>SDBS01004324.1_pt1 | contig 13895 bp, 9 predicted proteins | sample 2277091 | NCBI WGS metagenome assembly SDBS01 (sample SAMN10404972, study PRJNA504765) | marine sediment metagenome | isolation source: marine sediment core GS10_PC15, 163 cmbsf | place: Arctic Ocean: Southern Knipovich Ridge | collected 2010
CGGGGGCGACACCATCGTAATGGCGATCAGCCAGTCCGGAGAGACAGCCGACACCCTGGCCGGCATCCGGGAAGCCAAAAGCAAGTTCATCAAGATTCTCTCCCTCGTTAACGTCGAGGGAAGCACCATCGATCGGGAATCCGACGGGGTGATCCACCTGAGGGCCGGACCGGAGATCGGGGTGGCCAGCACTAAGGCCTACACCGCCGAGCTCATCGCCCTGGTGCTGCTGGCGATGTACTGGGGCAGGCTGAAATACGCTATTGACGACGCCGGGGTGCGAAAGGTCCTGCGCGAGCTGGAACAGATCCCGGAAAAAATGGAGATGATCCTGGCTCAGGACGACGCCCTAAAGGAGCTCGCAGCCAGGTTCGCCGACGCCAAGGACTTCTTCTTCATCGGACGGGGATATAACTACCCGACCGCTCTCGAGGGCGCGTTGAAGCTCAAGGAGATATCCTACATCCACGCGACGGGATATCCGGCGGGAGAGCTGAAGCACGGCCCAATCGCACTCATCGAATCCGACACGCCGGTGGTGGCCATCTGCAACGAGGGCCCCACCTATCAGAAAACCATGACCAACGTGACCGAGGTTCGGGCGCGGGGCGGCCGAATCATCATCGTGGCGACCGAGGGCGACACCGAGGCCGGTAAGATCGCCGACCACGTGATATACATCCCACCGGTGATAGACGAACTTTCTCCCCTTCTAACCGTCGTGCCGCTACAGCTTCTCGCCTACCACACCGCAGTAGCGCGGGGCTGCGATGTGGACCGCCCCCGTAACCTGGCCAAAAGCGTCACGGTGGAGTAGGCAGAACTTCCGCAAACGGGTGAGTATTCATCTGTGATGGGTAATCGGTTATGGCGGCATTCACCATTCGACCCGGCAACAAACCAACGTGAGGCGGTGGCACAGGTTTTTGCACAACGAGGCTTGGCGGACATTTATATAAGTAAAAAGCGCAAAAACTGTGCCACCGCCGGCGAGAGCTTGGTCCGTTGAAAACGGACTTACACGGAGATTTCCCACATATCTCTACGTCAGTTGCCGGCCAAATCGCGTTAATGCAAGTTACAAACCAACCACTGGCGAAGGCTTCTTCCGAGGCCTCCGGGCATAAATAGAAACCACCTCGGCCCAGGTGGCTTTTACCGCTATGCTATTCGCGAAAAAACCGACCTGGGTAAAACTCCTCATCACCCTCGTGGCGGCGGGGGTGGCACTCCTGCTGAACCCCCTCTCGACCAAGCTGCACGGGATTGAGGCCTACGCCGGTCTAGCTCCGATGGTCGCCGCCATCTCGGCGGCCTTCCTACCCCCTCTCTGGGCCCTCGCGGGCGCCGCCCTGCCCCTGATCCTCGGGATGATCGGTCTGTCGGTCTTCCCCGGGGGTAACTCGGGGCTGACCTTTCTCGCCTCGAGCGCCGGCGGATACGCCTTGGCACCGCTCTGGTTCGCGGGCATCGGCGGCCTATTCCTCTGGTTGGACCGGGAGAAGGAACCCAAACCGGGCGCCTATGCCCTGGGCCTGGCCGCGGCTATTTTGGCGTCGAACCTGATCGGCACGCTCTGGCTTGTCGGTGTGGGGGGATACGATTGGAACGAGGCCCTCCGACGCGGTACCCTCTGGATGGCGCTCGGTGATCTCTTCCGCTCTGTTATCGCCTTCTCCATCTTCTTCTTCTACCACCGGGAGAGCGGGCGCCGTGCCGTGTGGGAAAGGCGTCTGAGAACGCACCGACGGCGGATGGACGAGCGCTACGAGCTCCTCGACACCATCGAGCGGGGGGAGGTCAAGCCGGGGGAAGAGGATGAGGTGAAGGAAGAGGAGGTAGAGAAAGCTCGGCGGGAACTAAAGGCGCGTGAGAAGGATGATCTGCCGCCCTACGTCAAACTGTAGCTTTATTTAAGGTTGGGATCACAACCCTTATCTGGACCAACTGTTACCCCACAAAGAAATAAGTATTTACGCCCCATGGATGTAGGGCGGGGATTCCTATCCCCGCCGCGTTTATTATCAATAGTAGCCCTCACCCCCAGTTGATATAATGTAGGTGAGGGTCTTTTCTTTTGCCCGCGTGCCGACCTAAAGGTCGGCCCCTACCTGTTTTCAATTGTGAAATAAAGTATCGTTCGCGGGAAATAATTATCAAATTCAAAAAGCCTGCCCCTACGTTTTGAATGTGTGCGTGTAAATGGTAAACAAGGGGTTGAACCGAGCGAAGCGAGCTATGCCTCCGGTAAAACCCCTTGTCTTTAGTGCGGGGGATAGTTCCGCTCGCGGAGAAAAGGTTGGGAAGGCTCGATGATTATTCTCGCGGGTCTGCGATCCAACGCGCTACGTTAGTCCAGCGTCCCACGCCGGCGGTGGCACAGTTTTTGCGCAAAATAGACCTCGGATAAGTCCGCAACGTCCCCTCGTGCAAAAATCCGTGCCACCGCCTCGGTGATTGTGGTAACGTCGCTGCCTGTTCCCGCTTGGCGATTACCCCCTATTGTTTAGTACTGGCTATCCCTCGTCGGTGCACCTTCCAGACGAGGACCACCCCCAGAATCGCACCGCCCAGATCGGCCAGGCCGTCGTAGAAGGAGGCGTCCCGCCCCGGCACTTGGGCCTGGTGCAGCTCATCGAAAACGGCGTAGAGCGAGACGATGATGACAGCTATAAGCATGGCCGGCAGCAGGGGCCGGCCCTCTCGGTGGCGCACGCCGAGAGCCAGGTAGGCCAGGGCGCCCAGGATGCCGTAAGCGACGGCGTGCAGCAACTTGTCCAAGCCGGGGAAGGTCAGGGGCGGCTCCGGAAGCTCGCTCTGCTCCGAGAGGAAGTAGAGTCCCGTCATCCCCGCTAAAAGACCCACCGCGGCCAGAATCCGACCGAGGGTATTCGGCCAAGCGCCGCAACCGTGTTTGGACAGATCCACGCCGGTTCCCTTGATGGGCTCTTGAGTATATTGAAGCTGTTCCCTCTTACCAGTCGAGATAGCTGGTTCCGAACTCGATAATCTCGTTCTCCAGAATCGTCAGGATCGTCAGGGGCTTGTGGGCCTCGCCGTCGGCGTCAAAGCTGGTCTCGCCGATGATGCCGGGGTAATCGCGAACCTGAAGCAGCTTCTCCGCCAAATCCGGCCGGGAGACGGCCCCCGAATCCAGGGCCGTCGCGATGATCCCAAAGGTGTCGTAGGCGTGGGCGGCGAGGTAGGAGGGGTCGGAGGCCCCGTGAGCCCGGTAGGTGATGACGAAGGACCGCACCTCGGGGCGCCGGCTTCGGGTAAAGATTGCGTCGCAGAAGATGGCGCCCTCCACGTACCGCAGCCCCATCCGCGTCACCGACTCGGCGTTCCAGCCGTTCCCACCGATCAACTCGGCTACGATACCGTAGTAAACCAGTTGGGCCGCCAGCTCGGTCAGGGTCGGTTGATGTCCCGGGATGAAGATGGCGTCCAGCCCGAGCTTACGAAAAACTCTGCACTCGTCGGTGTAGGACATGTCCTCCAGGGGATAGCTCTGTTCGACCACCACGGAGATGCCGTACCTGGGTGCGATGAGGTTGAACGCCTCGCGCATCCCCTCGCCGTAGGCCGTGTCCTCGTACAGGATGCCGAAACGGTCCAGGTGGAGGCGCTCCGAGCAGAACTCGGCCAGGGTCTCGCACTGGTTTTCGTAGGTCAGGGCGTTGCGGAAAGCGTATGAGGAGAGTGCGGCTAGATCAATCTCGGTGGCCGCCGGGGTAACCAGGGGGAGCTGGTACTCCTCGGCCCAGGGGATACAGGCGCGGAAGGCGGTGGAGGAAAGGGGACCGATGACCGCGATGGCCTGGGATTCCTCGGCCAGGCTCTGCAGAGCTCTGACCGCCCCCTCAGCGGTCCCCTGGCTGTCCACGACCACCACCTCGAGCTTCCGGCTGTGGGCGGCGTTGTACTCCGCGGCGGCGACCTCTACCGCGCTGCGTACCTCGCGGCCGTAGGGAGCCATGTCCCCGGTGAGGGGAACCAGACAGCCGATCACCTTGGGCCGGCGGGCCATGGTCTCGGTGACCTCGGCTAAAAGGGCGGGGGCTTTATCACGGAACTCGGTGGCCAGGGGGTGCTCGGTCAGGCGACGGAGGTGGAGCGCGGAAGTTTCCATGTCGCCCCGTTCGTAGGCCTCCAAACCGAGCGCGTAGAGAAGGTAGGCCCCCAGATATGTTTCCTCGAACTCGTCGAGAAGCTGCCGGCGCATCTCCCGGTCCAGCACCTCGAAGTGCTCGATGAAACCCTCCAGGGCCGTCTCGGCCAGACGGTTATCCGGATCGGCGGCGATCTTGGCCAAGGCGTATGCAGCCTCGAAGTACCTCTCCTGTTGGCTCAGCGACTTGGCGTAGAGAAGGTGGGCGTCCTCGGCCAGCTCGTGGTGGGGAAACTCCTTCAAGAAATCGGCGAAATCAGCCTCGGCCTCGGCGAAGCGTCCGACCTTGAGTTTCGAGTAGGCCAGGCGGTAGAGGGCGATGGGGTACAGCCTGGTGTAGGAGTAAACGTCTACGACGGCCTGGAAACCCTGGATGGCCCCGGCGTAGTCCTTCCTCTCATAGGCCTCGTTTGCCCGCTCGAAGTGGTGACGGGCGCGGTCGGGGATGTCGTCGGCGTCGGGCTGGCAGGACCCGATGAGAAGGGCGAGGGTAACGACAAGCAGTGTGCCCGGCAGGGGACGTATCAAGAGGGTTCCTCCGCGGGGGGATCCGCCAGGGTGCGGCTAAAGATGTGAAAAGGGATTATACCCCGGTGCACCCGGAATGGTCAAAGGCTCGGTCTTCCGACCGGTATCAAACGGTGGAGCCTTTTTGCGCTGCGTATCCACTTCTGGTAGACTATGCCGAGTATCCTAAGGAGGGACGGTGCCCAAGAAGCGCCTCGGCGAGCTGATGGTGGATGGAAGGCTCGCCACTCGCAAACAGGTCCGGCGACTCCTGGAACGGCAGCGGTCCGTGGGTGGGCTTCTGGGAACTCTGGCCGTCAACGAAGGGGTCATCAGCGAGCAGCAGCTCAAGCGGCTGTTGGCGGAGCAGGCCGGGGTGGAAGCGGTACCCGAGGACTTCGAGTTCTCCCCGGAGCTGGCCGGGCTCCTCCCCGTCCGCGAGGCCAAGAAGTACGGCGTCGTGCCCCTGAAAGAGGACCGCCGCCGTCTGGCCATCGGCACCGCCGAACCCCAGAATGTCCCCATTCTCGACGAGCTGGCCTTCGTCACGGGCAAGGAGATCGTCCCCTACCTGATGCTCGAGATGGAACTGGCCGACGCCCTGAACCTGGTTTACGCCAACGCCACAAAAACGGCCACTCAACCTGACCGCCCGAACCGCCCACCTCCCCCTACCGCTCAAACGATACTCCCCCCACAACCGACCGTTGAACCGATGTTCAGGGGCTACCGCGTGAGCACCGAGAGCCCGGTAACGCAGCTGGTGGGGGCGGCTTTAAACGCAGGGGCCGAATATATCCACCTTCAGGATACCGATGGAAACCTCTACATCCGCTTTCGGCGAGCCGGGGTCCTGGAACCCGCCCCCATTCAGCTTCCCACTGGCAGCCAGACCCTATTCAACCAGCTCAAGGTCCTGGCCGGATTACCCACATCCGAGCGGAACAAACTGCTGAAGGGGCATTTCCGGTTGAACATAGACGGCAACGGGGTGTCGGTCTCGGCCACCTTCACTCCCACCGCCCGCGGCGAGCGCGCCGTCCTGCGCCTGGAAACCCATCGCACCGGCGTGCCCTCCTTCGAAGAGCTGGCGGTGCCCGAGAAGCTGGCCACCTTTTTACGGGAGGCCTCCGAGGGCCGTCACGGGCTGATCGTCCTGTCCGGCCCGCCTTTCTCGCGGAAGAAGGATCTGGCCTATGCCATCATGGCCAATCTCGATGGAAGGAGCCGGGCGATCCTCACCGTGGAGGAATACACAACCTTCAGCCTGGACGAACTGGACACGCTCCGGCCCCACCCCGAGGAGGGCATCACCTACACCAACGCCGTTGAAGCCGCCCTGGAGCAGGACCCCGACGTTCTCTTCGTGGACGAGCTCACCTCCGCCGAGGTGGCCAACGCCCTGATCGGCGCAAGTTACGCCCGGATACTGGTAATACTGCGCCTGTCCAGCTCCGGTATCCTCTCAGCCATTCTGGCCCTAAAGGAGGTGGGCAAGGAGCCCTTCCTCTTCGCCAGCTCCCTGGCCCTGGTGACGAGCCAGCGGGAGCTCCGCCGCCTCTGCCCACACTGTAAGCGCCCCTACAAGGCCACCAAGGCGGTTCTCGAGAGCCTGCACATCGCCGCCACCCGTCCCTTCACCTTCTACGAAGCTCCGGGCTGCGAGGAGTGCCACCACACCGGTTCCTCGGGCACGGTCTTGATCTACGAACACCTGGTTCCCAACGCCCAGATCCGGCAGCTCCTCGCCGGGGACCTCTCCATCGAGGAACTGAGCCGGGCGGCCAGACGGGCGGGTTTAAGGAACGCCCGCGAGGTCGGATTGGAGCTGGCCCTCTCCGGCGATGTCTCGGTGGCCGAGCTTCTACGCCTGACGTAGGAGGCCCCCTCCGGGGCGCGTTTAGTAGAACCGAACCCCGTCGTCACCGACCACCCCAAGAAGCTTAATACGCCACCCCGCGTCTCGACGCCGATCCGGTGCGAAGATGGTGGGGGAACGCACCGTGGCATCCTGCCCCGATAATAGGAGGGGGACGCAAGATCGTAAGCGCAATGTTCGAAGACGAAGGCAACGAACCAACTGACGAAACTCCGAAGGAGGACGACGAGCGGTCGCTCCTGGAGCGCTACCTCGAAGAGTTCCGACAGGGCTTCCTCTACGAGATCCTCCGCTGGGGTAACGACCGGCTGCTCCACGGGGGTAGCTTCTTGCGGATCGTGGAAAAGGCGTGCGCCGAGTTCGCCCGGGAGGGTCCCACGGGATCGGACGCCGGAAGCCTGATCTTCGAGGAGATCTTCCGCGGTGAGGAACTGGATCGTCTCCTGGGTTGGTCCGGTGAGGAGCAGGTGATCCAGGTGGACCCATCCCGGGTTCTTCTGTCCTTCGAGAAGGCCCTGGAGAAGAATACGATGGCCGACCGCCGGTTCTTCACCCGGTGGCGAATAAGCAGGCTTACGCTGGAGTTTCTGCGCACCCTCGAACGGGTGCTCAACGAAGACGGCTATCTGGCCGAGAGGTTCCGCTTCGAGTACGGCCTCTTCTTAGAATCTCTCGGGGACGGCCGCGCCGGCAGAAGGCTGGACGGGTGATATTCTGCTAAAAAAAGCGGATAAGCTGTTTGTTGAGGATTGACAACGGTGTGTATCCGTTGTAGTTGCGTCGGTTAGGGTATGTTATCCAGCCGCGATACAGGGGAGGGTCTGTTGACCCTCCCACGGGCGGGGGCAGAGCCCCGCCCCTACGTTGAGGCAAGGGGTTGAAACCCCTTGTCTTTAGTAGCGTCGCCCTTCTACGGGCGACCTTGTCATCGGGGCGGGGCGTAGAAGCCCCGCGCTACATTAAGACAAGAGGCATTAGCCCCTTGCCTAACCCCAAGACAAGGGGATTCATCCCCTTGATCCATCGCACAAGGGGTTAAAACCCCTTGTCTCAGATGTTGTTAGGTTAAAACCCCTTGTCTTTAGTAGCGTCGCCCTTCTACGGGCGACCTTGTCATCGGGGCGGGGCGTAGAAGCCCCGCGCTACTGCAGGAAACACTCCCCGGCCGGACTAAAACAGGCAGATTATCCCGATAAAAAAGCGGATCCCCCGTACGGGATCCGCATTTTCTAAAACCAACTAACCACCAAGCTAGTCCTCTTCAGTCTCTTCTTCGGACTGCGCTCTAACCTCCGACAGGTCAATCACGATCGGCTGTCTGGGCGGCATGAATATGTAGGGCACGGTCACGGTGACCCAACTCTGGTACTCCGCTTCGGGAACCGACGGCAGCGTCCAGGTGAGGATGTTCTCGCAGATGGCGAGGGCCAGCTCCGGGCTGCCGGTGGTGTTCTCAACGGGTACGCAGCCTGAGATGATTCCATCCATCTCCAGGGTGAACATCACCTTGATGTCGCCGACGATCTCCTCATTCTCGAAGTAGAACTCGTTGTAGATTTCGATGATGCGGTTCTGGCGCTTGTAGAGCTGCTCGGAAAGGACCTCGGGGTGACGCATAGACGAACCGGCGGCCGGTCCCTCCACCAGAATCAGCTCGACCCCCTCCTGAATCACCTGATGCTCATTCTTGGCAACGGCCAAGAGAACGGGGAGCAGAATCAAGATCAAAACCTTCCGACCCATATCTCGGTCACCTCCAGTTGGAAAATGGCTAATCCTCGGCGCGACCCGATCCGAAATAGATCGGGTAACCGACGATCACGTCGTGGCGGGAATCGCTATCGGCAAGGGCGCTGAACTTCCATCCGGCTATCTTGGTCGCCACGTCCCCGGCCAGGCTGGTCGCACCGGTGGTGTTATCTATAACGGCGACCTGGTCCACGGCGCCGGTGTTGCGGATGATGAACCTTACCGTTATCGTGCCGCTCAGGTTCGGGTTGCCCAAGAGGTACACGTCGTAGAGGTCCTCCAGCTCGCCCAGGTGCGGATTTATCTCTTTGTCTACCCAGTAGGGGCGGCGTCGCGGGTGGAGCTCGACGTCATCCAAGAGCGGTTTTATCTTCAAAGGCGAGTAGTAGACCCGGCTGGTGAAGACGAAGGGGTAGGTGCAGGTAACCGTCCCCGGATGCTCGGCGTCGCGGTTACGAACGAAGAACCAGCGGGAGAGCTTGTCGGTTAGGGCTTCAACCAGCTCTGGTTCACGCAGTGTCTCACGCACCACCTCTACCCTCTTCAGGTAGCCGTCCTCCTTGATGGTGAAGCGGAGGACCAGCCTGCCCTCCACCCTGCCGCCCGCGTCCATGTACTCCTGGTAGACGTACCTCAACCGGCTCGACAGATCGTGGACCTTGGCGGTGATCCGATTGGGCAGGCGAGAGGTTGACTCTACCGCCGGCCCCTCGATGGAGATCAGCTCCTCGTCGGCCACCTGGGCTACCCGGATCTCCGTTTCGTCTGAAGCGGCGACCAGCGTACACACTAAACAGACTAGAACGATCAGGCGCAAGCCCGCACCAATCCTTCCCAGGTAGGGTTGGGTTAGTATAGCGCATTCCCGGCGTCCTTTCCAGACCCCGTGCAGGCCTGAAGAAGATAGCCGTGCTGTTAAGAGAACACCAGCTCGCTGTCCTCGACGCCCACCTTCACCTTGGTTCCGGAGGCGTAGCGCCCGTCGAGGATCATCCCGGCCAGCTCGTTGGTCAAGAGGCGGTTGATGGTCCGTCGCAGCGGCCGGGCGCCGAAGCGGGGATCGTACCCCTTCTCCACGAGCAGCTCCTTGGCTGCGGCGTTGATCTCGAAGCCGATGCCCTGCTCCTCCAGAAGTTCCCCCACCTCCTCCAGGAGGATCTCGACGATCCGGAGGAGGTCTTCCTTGTCGAGGGCTTGGAAGACGATGATCTCGTCTATGCGGTTGAGGAATTCGGGACGGAAGTGGTCGTGCAGCTCTGCCAGGCACACCCGGCGCATCTCCTCGTAGGCCTTCTCCTCGCCTTCGATCCCGATCCTCTCCGAGATCTCGATGATCCGTTTGGCCCCGACGTTGGAGGTCATGATGATGATCGCGTGCTTGAAATCCACCGTCCGCCCGTGGGAGTCGGTGAGCCTGCCGTCGTCGAGGACCTGGAGGAGGGCGTTGAGGACGTCGGGGTGCGCCTTTTCGATCTCGTCCAACAGGATCACGGAGTAGGGCTTGCGCCGCACCGCCTCGGTGAGCTGCCCCCCCTCCTCATAGCCCACGTATCCCGGTGGAGCGCCGATCAACCGGGTCACAGCGAATCTCTCCATGTACTCGCTCATGTCAATGCGGGTGATCGCCCCCTCGTCGCCGTAGAGGAACTCGGCCAGAGCCTTGGCCAGCTCGGTCTTACCGACACCGGTGGGACCCAGGAAGAGGAAGGAACCCTGGGGTCGGTCGGGATCCGCCAGGCCGGCGCGGTGCTGTCTGACGACCCGGGAGACGGCGTTCACCGCCTCATCCTGACCGATCACCCGCCGGTGCAGAAACTCCTCCATACGCCTCAGGCGCTCCCGCTCGTCGGCGGAGAGCTGACTCACCGGGATGCCGGTCCAGCGGCTGACCACCACGGCCACGTCCTCGGCGGTAACGAGGGAACGGCTGACCGCCTCCGCCTTCTTCCGTTTCCACTCCTCCTCGGCGATGCGAAGCCTGTCCTGGAGTTCGAGAACCTTGGCGTGAGCCCTGGCGGCCTCCTCATAATCCTGCTTCGATGAACGCTCGTGCTCCTGTCTTTGATGCTCCTCGACCTCGGCGCGCAGACGGGCGAGGTCCGGCGGGACGACCAGGTTATCCAGGTGGACCCTCGCCGCCGCTTCGTCAAGGCAGTCAATGGCCTTATCCGGGAGGAAGCGGCCGCTGACGAAGCGGGCCGAGAGTCTCACCGCGGCCTCGACGGCCTCACCGGATATCTTCACCTGGTGGTGCTCCTCGTACCGCGGCCTGAGACCCTCGAGAATGGCCACGGTCTCCTCCACGGTGGGCTCCTCGACCAGAACCGGCTGGAAGCGGCGCTCCAGGGCGGCATCCTTCTCGATGTACTTGCGGTACTCGGCGAGGGTGGTGGCGCCGATGGCTTGGAGCTCACCCCGCGCCAGAGCGGGTTTTAGAATGTTGGCGGCGTCAATGGCCCCCTCGGCGGCGCCGGCGCCCACGATCACGTGCAGTTCATCCAGGAAAAGGATGTACGGCCCGCCCTCGACCTCCTTCAGGAGCTTCTTCAACCGCTCCTCGAACTCGCCGCGGTACTTGCTGCCGGCCACCACGGCCGCAAGGTCCAGCACGATGACCTGCTTGTCGAGGAGCGACTCGGGCACCCGGCGTTCCACGATCGCCTGGGCCAGCCCCTCGACGATGGCGGTCTTGCCTACGCCCGGTTCGCCGATGAGCGCGGGATTGTTCTTGGTTCGGCGGGAGAGGACCTGGATCACGCGGTCTATCTCTTCCTCCCGACCGATGACCGGATCGAGCTTGCCCTGTCGCGCCAGGTCGGTCAGGTTCCGGCCGAAGGTCCGCAGGGCCGAGTCCGCATCCTCCTCGACCTGGGTCCCCAGCTCGGTGAGAACCTCGTCGGTGGGGACGTGGAGGACCGCCAGGACACGATTGGCGCCGGAGTTGGGGTCCACGAGGATCGCAGCCAACAGATGCGCCGGTCCCGCCTTCTTGCCCTGCACGTCGGCAACGGATTGGGCCGACCGGTTGATCGAGGACTCGGCCCGGGGGGTGAAGGCGAGTTGGGCGGTCCTCGCCGGTTTGGTCAACAGGCGCTTGAGCTCGTCGGTGATGGCGTCAAAGGTGGCGCCGCGTTTGGCCAAGGCCGTTGCCGCATCCGTGCCAATTTGGCGCGCTATCCCGACCAGAAGATGCTCGGTGCCGATGTAATCGAAGCCGAGGGTCTTTGCGATATCTTGCGCAGAGTGAACGACTTCCAGCGCGTGCTCATCCAGATACCTCTCCATGTCTCCCTCTTAAATGATTGGGGGAATATGCCTTTTCAACAGCTAAAACGCAATAAGCGTTCCAAAATGAAGGGGACTGTCCTTTTGGACGGCACCGTCGAATCCGCCAGCCAAATCGTTACCAATCCAGCAGACGCCGCTCGCCCTTCAGGGCGCGGATGTGTGTCACGTCCTGGCTGACCTCTATTACCCCCTGATAGGTTCCCGCGGCGTCCCGCAGGGCAAAGTAGCGAATGTAGATCATCCGACCGCCGAGGTTGATCCAGAACTCGGCTGAACCCTTCTCCCCTCTCTTGAACGACTCGACGATCCGGTTGACTATGTGGACCGAGTCGGGGGGATGGCAGTTCTGCACCCTGCGCCCGATGACCCCGGGTGATCGGGGGAAGATGCGCTCCTTGCCGGCTGAGTAGTAGCGAACCTCGCCGCTTGAGTCCACGTAGGTCAGATCCACCGGCAGGTGGATCAGCATGAGATCGAGCTGTTCCAGGCTGAGCGCCCCGGTGGACAGGGGCAGGACTTGGCCGTTACCAGACTTATCTTCAACTACACTCTCCTTTTTCACCTCCGAGCTCTCCGGCGTCCAGCTCTCTACGGGGGTATGCCAGGCGTAACCGATGTCGGCCTCTCCGGCTCTGATCTCGGCCCACTCCCCGTCGTTGAGGGTCTCGAGGCTCATCGGTAAAAGGACCCTCTCCTCCTTGACGATCATGGCCTCGGCCTTCTCGGAAAAAGTCCGGGCGCCGGCGAGGAAATCGTCCCGCCGATTCTCCTCCAGAGCCAAACGGGCGGCTTTATAGTCCCGTCGAATCTCGTCGTGGATGCCCCACATCACCTGGGTGGGCCCCCGGACGCCGCGACGCTCCAGTACGGGGAAGAGCTGGTTCTCCTTGCGCAGGTAGTGCAGCTCGAACTGCCCCAGCTCCTCGAAGAGCCTCTCCAGCTCACCCTTTTTCGCCCCAAAGGCATCGGGAAGCTCTTCGAGGGTATCCACCAATTCGCGCAGCCTGACGAGGAATCCCCGTAAGAAGCGGTTCTCGGTGATGAGGGTGTGGGCGGGATGACCGGACTCAAGTTCCGGGAGCGGAGCCTGCTCCAGCCCCTCCTCGAAAAGGGTCGCATGAACGTCGCACAACCGCTGCACCTCGGCGACGGGCATCCCCTCGGCGATGAGCTCCTGCTCGAGCTCGGCCACCTGACCCGCGTCAACCTGGGCGAGCAGTTCAGAGAAACGACGCTTCAGCTCTCCGGGCGCCCTACCGGCGTGGAGCTGACGGATCATCTCCTTCAACATCTCTTTCCGCTGCCGGTGGTCGTTGTTCGACTCACTCATCGCTCCTCCTTCCTCGGTTTCCACCCCTAGTGTAACGGCCCGAGGACGGCCCTTCATTGACGGAGGTCAAAAAGGCGGCCGGTCACCGCCTCTTTTCACCGGTCGGGGCAGACTTTGGCTACGATTCTTTGATGCCCTCCGGCGGCGGACCGATAATTTCTATTAATTTCTTACGCAACTCGCCTTTGCGCAAAGCATCAAGAGCTTTGTCTTGCCAGGGATCAACGGTGATTACTTCCTCGTTGTCTTTGTATTTCGTCAGACTCTCCAAAGCCTCGTCCAACTCTCCCAGTCTGGCCTGGGCGCAGGCAAGGATGTAGTGGCCTTCCTTGCCTTTGGAGTATTCAATCGCTTTCTTCGCGCTCTTCTTTGCCAGCTCAAATTTTGTCTTTGCCTCCTCTCCTGTCAGAGTCGCTCCCCACTTGAGGAAAGAGAGCGCTTTGTTGTCGTGTGCCAGGTAATAGTCCGGTTTGATCCTTATAGCCTCATCGTAGGCCTCGATTGACTCATCGTAGAGGCCAAGGTTGCCTAGTGCATTGCCTTTATTAAGGTGCGCTTCGTTGTAGTCCGGTTTGAGCCTGATAGTCTCATCGTAGGCCTTGATTGCCTCATCGTAGCGGCCAAGTTTGCCTAGTGCAAGGCCTTTGTTGTTGTACGCTTCGGGGTCTTCCGGTTTGAACCTGATAGCCTCATCGTAGGCCTCGATTGCCTCATCGTAACGGCCAAGTTTGTCTAGTACAGTGCCTTTGTTGTTGTGTGCTTCGGGGTCGTCCGGTTTGAGCCTTATAGCCTCATCGTAAGCCTCGATTGCCTCATCGTTACGGTCAAGTTTGTCTAGTGCATTGCCTTTGTTGTAGTACGCTTCGTGGTCATCCGGTTTGAGCCTTATGGCCTCATTTAAAGCCTCGATTGCTTCATCGTAGCGATTGAGTTCGTCTAAGCAGTAGCCTTTCTGGAACCAAGCAAAGGCG
>SDBS01004325.1_pt1 | contig 13895 bp, 8 predicted proteins | sample 2277091 | NCBI WGS metagenome assembly SDBS01 (sample SAMN10404972, study PRJNA504765) | marine sediment metagenome | isolation source: marine sediment core GS10_PC15, 163 cmbsf | place: Arctic Ocean: Southern Knipovich Ridge | collected 2010
GCTAACATGTCGTTATTGTCGTCATGGGTCCAGAGGACGGTTATGTTACCACCAGCATCACAGGCAACCTTTGGGTTGTAGTCAAGTGCCGACGCGTTAGTAGCCGTTTCGGTGGTCCATGCGTCGCTTGCCGAATTGTATACGGCCATCCGTATATCCAGCTTGTCGGCGAATCCGGTCAGATCCGCCCCGTCCGGGATCAACTGTGAGGCATTGGCCCAGACACACACGAAATTGCCACCTGCATCAACTGCCAGAACAGGCATGGCATCGGCCGTGCCGTCATCGTCAATTGCAACCGGCCCAGACCAGCCGCCACCGTCGTTTATACTGTAAACCAGCACTGTCCGGTCAAGGCTGTTACGGCCTGGTTCATCATACAGCCATACCAGACACTTTGTGCTGCCGGACACCGCAATTGCCGCGCTTGACTGGCCGAAAATATTAGTCTGGAGCGTGGTTTCCGTACCGGTTAAACCTTTCAATGCTTTTGCCCTGTTGCCGCTATCATACCATCGTGCATAATCACCGGCGAGATACGCACGGGACATCGGTTCAAAATGTGCTCCCTGCAATGACTTTGAGCCGAAGCCCGGATAACTTTTTTCTTCCGGCCAGCGGTAGGAAAGAAAAGGATCTTCATATTTGTATATTATGAGAACAATTCTTATACCACCTGTAAGCGACAAAAACCAATCTTTCAACAAGGGCTCTTCGGGAACCTGAAATTCAAAGTTCAGTCCTCCTCTCAGAAAGCCTTCTATTGCTGCAACGTCAGCGATGCCGGCACCCGCCATGCCCTCAACTCCCGCTCCAATAGGAATATCTCCTAAGAAGACAGGATTGCCGGCAGAGCCATCGGTAAAGCGGCAATTTGCCGATACACTTGCATCTACGGCAAACCGGTAATAAGCCGGCACAGGAACAGGTCCCACCATGAATATGACATAAGTAGGCGGCGCGGTGTATTTTCCCGTAACACCCAGATCAAAACCCCCGCCAGGATTCCATTGGGCATTTGCGTAGTCGAAGGTCAAAATAAGTTTGAAAATTACTTCTGCACTCACCTCCCTTCCAGCTATTTTGAAGTCATCTTTCTTTAAGCCTAATTTATTATCCATTAAATAATCACTGCCTACCTTGATTTCAGCATGTCCGTTCAAATCGATTTCTGCGGTAACTTCTATAATGCTCTTCCAGTCTACCTGAGCAATCTCTGCAAGTTTGTTCTTGTCAGTTAATGGTGGAGCATCTTTCTTCAGTTCCGGAAATCCTATGTTAAAGGGAAATGAGCTATACTTTGGATCTCCAGTGCCCCGAAAAGACAGTATCGAAGCGGGTAGTCCAGGTGGCGGAGATATGACTTCAAAATTGGCTCTAATTTTGGCCGATTCGGTTCCATCGTCCGCGATCGCCTGAACAAAAAGCCGATCACCGACAGTGAAGTCTGTACCGACGTTGAATGTTAGGCTGACAGGAGTACTGTGTAGAATGCCAACGCTATCGGTCCCAATAATCGTGTTGTTGCGATACCATTTGACCTCACTGGGGATTTTCTCGTTCCAGTCAATCGTAGCGGTAAACTCCTGGTCCAGAGAAATCCCTGATAGAAAGAGAGCTGCTCTATTTTGGCTGCAGTATTGACTTGAAATGCTGGTAATCATTGGAGCATTACCAGTGTGCCGGTTGTCTATCGTAAAGATGTCTGACAAGCCATAGCCCGTGGCGGCGTGAGAGAGCCCTGCACACAATGACACACCTGCAGCCAGAAGGCAGAGTGCCAAACCTGTTTTTGCCCGTAAATTCAACATCGTCTTCTCCTTGTTATCGACTTTCTGTTTAATTATCACTTGATCTCTCTTCATGTTCTTCATGGTAGCAAGAAAGATATTGGACCATGAAGCGCATGAAGGTATTAAAGTTGTAATTGAATCCACGACTCATTTCTATCTCACTTTTTCAATTTCAATCCTCGCTTCGCTCAGGACAAAGAGTGAGAGAACAAAGAGCAAAGAGTTAATTAGAATCCAGACACACACGAAATCCGTTGAGTCGGCCCCGTAATCGCGGGTTGTAGGTGCCGCGATCGGCTACCCGGCAACTGCGGGCATAGTGGCCCCAGCTGCCGCCGCGGATAACGCGAGAACTCCCTGTTGCAGGCCCAGTTGGATTAGTACTTGGGCTGCTTGAGTAATAACTTGAACTATACCAATCAGAACACCATTCCCAAACATTGCCTGCCATATCATATAAACCGTATCCATTGATAGAAGCAGGGACACTCCCCACAGGAGACGTATAGGGATAGATTCCATCGTTCCATATCGGGTGATAAGTATAAGAGGTGTATGGACTCGTGTCATAGGTGTAAGCACTGCCATTTGCTCTGTAGTTTGCATAGTCATGATTTATCGTGTCGCCCCAAGGGAAACGTTTACCAGGCAGACCTCCGCGGGCAACATACTCCCACTCGGCTTCGGTCGGCAGACGATAGCCATAGTAGTCGCAAAAAGCGTTGGCTCCGTACCAGCTTACCTTCATGACCGGATCATTAATCATGCTCCGTCCACTCTTGGAACGAACTGTGAAAACGCCACCTGAAAAATCGATCTGACTGTCAACTTTATTGCTATGCATATCACAATACGGGATGCTGTTAGTTTCGTCAGAAGCAGCGTATACAATGCCACCCCCCGCTACCTTTATTTCGGCAGGATATGCAGAATTCAAAAAATCACAATACTGGGCATTTGTAATTTCGTATTTACTCATCAGAAACGAACTAAGCGTGACAGTATGAACAGGTAGTTCGTCCGAATTCCCCTCTGGGTCAAACGAATCGCCCATCTGGAATGTACCGCCGGGTATGGTCACAAAACCCATGCCAGCAGGGGTATAGTTGCCACTGGCAATCACCTTAACACGGTAATTTGTACCATATTCCCCCGGCAGGTCGGTTTTGCTTTGCCAGATGATTTGTCGCCGGCCGGGGCTGACATCTGCCAGATCGCCTGAAAGGGCTGAGGGAGTAATATTCCAGTTTGAACCACCATCGTCGCTTACGACGACGCTGATATCACAGTTGTCGCCATCAGCATCACTCAGCGTATAATCGATGTCCACGATGCCCGAACCGTCCGTTCGCTGGTTGGCCGTGACGTCAACCACAGGGGCGGTGTTGGCCAAAGCGGGGGAAGTGAGGAGTAACAGGAAAAGCAGTAGGCAGCAGGTCCCGATGAATCGGGACTTCGCTTCGCTCAGCGGCAAGACGGGATGAGGGATTCGTGAACGTTTCATTTGTACGGCTCCTTAACAGGTTTATGGATACTTTCACTTTGCCCGTAAGATTCCTCCGATGGTGGTCAGGGCAAGGGTGTTATGGAAAGTGTATCCGATTGGGCTGGAAGTATCAAGCCAAATCCGGGAGAATCGACAGAAATAGGTAATATTACCGATACCGTGTTTGGCGGCAATGCCTGGGGTGGGAATGTGCGTAAATTGTTTTTAATAAAAAGATTGCAAACTGATTCGATATTTATATAATGACGCGATTGATGATGACAGAAAGGGGCCAAATAGTGTTGTAGAGGCATGAAAAATGCCGAAAGTGTTAGTGAAAGGTGAGTTTTTTACGATGTTGACGAAGGAAAAAAAAGGCGAAATTATCGCCGACTATAAGCGCGGGGAGGACGATACGGGGTCGCCGGAGGTCCAGATAGCTATATTGACGACCCGAATCAATGAATTGACCGAGCACCTCAAAACACACCGGAAAGACCATTCCTCGCGGCGCGGGCTTTTGAAAATGGTCGGGACGAGGTCGGCACTGCTCAAGTATATTCGAAACAACGACATAGAGCGGTATCGCAGTATTATATCGCGGCTTGGTTTGCGCAAGTAGCGTCGGCAGCACCGCCCGACGAGGGGACAAGAGCAAAGATGCTGAAACGGGCATGACCAAAAGAGAGATTAAGCAAGAAACCGAAAAAATAAAGAGGGCCTAAGTACACTATTATGTTTACAGTACACAAAGTAGAAAAGCAAATCGGGGGTAAAACCATATCAATAGAAACCGGCAAGATCGCCCGCCAGGCGCATGGAGCGGTTGTTGTTCGGTGCGGCGATACGATGGTGCTGGTTACGGCGACTACCGCGCCGCCGCGGAATGAGGACATTGACTACTTCCCGCTGAGCGTTGACTATCGCGAGAAGCTGAGCGCCGCGGGGAAGTTTCCGGGCGGTTTCATGAAGCGTGAAGGTCGTCCGAGCACCAAGGAGATCCTGACTGCCCGTACGATTGATCGGCCGATCCGGCCTTTGTTTCCTGAGGGGTACTTCGAGGAGGTGCAGATTCTGGTGTCCGTCATCAGCGCCGACAAGGAAAACGATCCTGATGTTCTTGCGATGATCGGGGCAAGTGCGGCGCTTACGATCAGCAAGATTCCATTTATGGGCCCATTGGGTGCGTGCCGTTTGAGCATCGTTGACGGAGAGCATGTTCTGTTTCCCACCTACGCCGACCGCGCCAAGAGCACGTTTAATCTTGTATTAGGCGGCAAGAAGGAAGCGATCAATATGATCGAGGTCGACGCGCAGCAGATACCCGAGGATAAGACGGCCGAGGCGATAGTCATTGCCCATAAAGCGGTTGGCGAATTGTGCGACCTGATATCCGAGCTTCAGGCCAAATGCGGTGTCGAGAAGGAAATACCGGATACCGCGATCGACGAGAGTGTCAACAACGAGGTACGGGGTGCGATTTGCGACAAGCTCAGGCGAGCTTACCAGACTGTCGACAAGGCCGAGCGGAACAGTGCGGTCAAGGAGGTGCTGAAGAGCACCGCCGAATCGTTGTGCACCGCCGAGGGCGATGCCGAGCCCAAGTGCACGCCGGGTGTTTTCAGGCGTGTCGCCGAAAAGGTCCAGGGCGAGATTGTTCGCGAGATGATTCTTTCGGGCAAGCGTCCGGACGGTCGATCTTACACCGACGTCAGGCCGATCCATTGCGAGGTCGGGATTTTGCCGAGGGCTCACGGTTCTGCGCTGTTTACGCGGGGTGAGACGCAGGCGATGGTGTCGGCTACCTTGGGGACGGGCAGGGATGAGCAGACGATCGACGGGCTGCAGGAGGAGTACGGCCAGGACTTTATGCTTCATTACAACTTCCCGCCTTCGTCTGTCGGCGAGGTTCGCTTTATCAGGGGACCGGGCAGACGTGAGATCGGCCACGGGGCCTTAGCCGAGAAATCGCTGGAGCAGGTCAAGCCGCGCGACGAGGATTTTCCTTATACGATCAAGCTTGTTTCCGACATCACGGAGTCCAACGGTTCGAGTTCGATGGCCTCGGTGTGCGGGGGCTGTCTTGCTCTTATGGATGCGGGCGTCCCGATTGAAGGACCGGTTGCGGGTATCTCGATCGGCATGGTGAGCGGACAGGGCCGATGCGAACTCCTGACGGACATCATCGGTGATGAGGACCACTTCGGCGATATGGATTTCAAAGTCGCCGGAACGAGCAAGGGCATTACCGCTATTCAGCTTGATATCAAGGCCGAGGGATTGGAGCACGATGTGATGGTCGAGGCGCTGGAGCGGGCCCGAGAGGCGCGGCTGCAGATTCTCGATGTGATGGCTGAGGCGATCAGCGAGCCTCGCGAAAAACTCAGCATTCATGCACCGAAGATCGTCATGATAAAGATCGATCCTGAGTATATCGGCAAGGTGATCGGCCCGGGCGGCAAGATGATCAAGGCCATTCAGGAACAGACCGGTTCCCGGATAGAGATCGAAGAAGACGGCAGCGTGTGTATCAGTTGTGTCGGAGGCGAGGGACATCTCGAGGCGAGGGATATCGTCGAAGCGATGACGTCTCCGCCCACGATAGGCAAGATTTACAAGAACGCCAAGGTAGTTTCGGTCAAGGATTTCGGCGTTTTTGTGGAGATATCGCCGGGTGTGGAGGGTCTTTGCCATATCAGCGAATTAGCCGACGGATTCGTCAAGAACGTCGAGGATGTGTGCAAGATGGGCGATCTGATAGAGGTGAAGCTGATTCTGATTGATGATCAGGGCCGATTCAAGCTTTCGCGTCGTGCGGCGCTGGCGGAACTCAAACAGTCGGAGGATAAGGCGAAGGCGACGGTGGAGGGTTGAGCAGGCGTGTTTGGGCGAGAAAAATTTCCGGGATATCTTCTTGCAGGAATATGATATAAGGGGTACAATCCGGCTGAAGTCGATGTTTGTACGTGCCAGTGGTTTAATGTAGGGAGGCGTTTATGGCTAAGGGTACAGTGAAGTGGTTTGACCCCAAGAAAGGCTTTGGGTTTGTCCTGAATGCAGATGGCAAAGACGTTTTTGTCCATTACACCAGTATCGACGGCGAAGGTTTCCGATGCCTGAGGAACGGCCAAATCGTCGAATATGATCAGTTCGAGACCGATAACGGTCTGCAGGGCAAGGGCGTCCGGATTGTCGAGGTCAAGAGCGATTCGACGGCGGCAAAGCAGGATGTTGCGGCTCCGGCGAATGGCAACAGCTGAGGGCGGGCTGGGTTTGCCTCTGCCCGACAGATCGGATGCGCCCCGTCAGGAACTTCGGCGAAATTGCGGACTGACTGGGAGTGGGCGACTTGGTGCAATTCGTACTTGGCTTTGTTTTTGCTGTGGTCGTGATTTTGCCCGTAGTGTACGCCGGGCAGAGGCGACGGCGGAGACGTGCTCACCGCCGAAGTGAAACGCAGGGCCGGCAAATCGAGGAATTGAGCAAACTTACCGGGGGGCTTGCCCATGAGATAAAGAACCCCCTGTCCACGATAAAAATAAACCTGCAACTCATTGGCGAAGATGCCGCCTCTGGCCGGGCGGAAAACCAGCGCTGGTTTCGCAAGATCGAGGTGGTTCGCAAAGAGACCGAACGTCTGGAGCAGACCCTCGAGGAGTTTCTGCGGTTTATCGGCAAGCCGGAGTTGAAGCTCCGCGCTGTTGACGTCAATGAAGTGGTTGGTGAGATGATCGATTTTTACTCGCCGCAGGCGCACGCTCACAACGTTGCCCTTCGCCAGGGTCTGGCAGCGAAGAGCCTTCTGTGCCGTGTGGATTCGGACATGATTAAACAGGTGGTGCTGAATCTTTTCATCAATGCCCAGCAGGCGATGCCGGACGGCGGCGAACTGATCGTTCGCACGGACGCCCAGGAGGCGGAGGCGATCATTGAAATCAGCGACACGGGTCCGGGCATCGAGCCACAAAAACTTGACAAAATCTTCGATGCCTATTATACAACAAGGCCCGGGGGCAGCGGGCTGGGCCTTCCGACGGCCCGGAAGATCATCGAGGCTCACGGGGGCAGTATTGACGTAAACTCGCAGCCGGGCAAGGGTACTTCATTTACGATCCGGCTGCCGTTGGAGGCGTAGTTAAGGTTTTGCCTGTGAACAATGATGCGACAATTATGATTGCCGACGACGAGAAGGAGCATGCCGATGTGCTCGTCGAAGCACTGCAGAAGCTGTGCGCAAGGGCCTTTGCCGTGTACACCGCCGAAGACGCCCTGAAGGCGATAGACAGCGAGACCATCGACCTTGTCATTACCGATTTGAATCTGCGATCCGATATCAACGGCATCGATATTCTCAACCATGCCCGGGAACGCAGCGCGGGGGTGGAGGTGATTCTTATTACGGCATATGCGACGATCGATACGTGTAAGGAGGCCATCAAGCGGGGAGCATACGATTACCTGGTCAAGCCCATCGATATCGACCAGCTTCGAGGGATGGTGGCAAAAGCGCTCCCTTCGAAGCGATCGCGTCTGGCGGCGGACAAAGACTTTGTCTTCGAGGGCGTGCCCAGCAGAAGCGCGGCGATGCAGAGCGTGTTTCATGTGCTGCGCCGTGTATCGCCGACGGACATCAGCGTTTTGATAGAGGGGGAATCGGGGACGGGCAAGGAACTGACCGCGCGTGCGATCCACAACAATTCGGCGCGGAAGGCCAGGCCGTTCAAACCGCTGAACTGCGCGGGCCTTACCGAGACCCTTCTGGAAAGCGAGCTTTTCGGGCATGTCAAAGGGGCCTTTACCGGTGCGGCCACGGACCGCAAGGGGCTTTTTGAGGTGGCCGACAAGGGGACGCTTTTTCTCGACGAGATCGGTGATATGCCGTTGAGTATGCAGGCGAAGCTGCTGCGCGTGCTGGAGGATGGTGTGGTTACGCCGGTGGGTTCGAACAAATCTATCATTGTGGATGTGCGTGCGATCAGCGCGACGAACCACGACCTCGCAAAACTTGTGGAGGAGAAAAAGTTTCGCCAGGACCTTTACTTCCGGATCAAGGGCGTCAGCGTCACGCTGCCTCCGCTTCGGAGCCGGCCCGAGGATATCCCGGAACTCTTCGGTTATTTCCTGAAGCAGACGTGCGAAGAAACCGGCGCCCATATTCACCTTATCACCGAGCAGGCTATGAAGGTACTGGTCGGTTTCAACTGGCCGGGCAATATCCGCCAGCTTCGAAACGCTATTCGAACAATGGTCGTGATGTGCGATCGCGACACGCTGGATGTCCGCGACATACCCGGCGAGATCCATCATATCAAGCGACTTCCGGGCACGGTCGCCGGGCGCGAGGTTGAAATGACGGCGGGCCGATCACTCAATGATGTGGAGAGGGAGCACATCCGACGGACGCTGGAGTTGACCGACAACAACCGGTCGGAAGCCGCTAAGATTCTGAAGATCGGCGAACGCACGCTGTACCGAAAGATCAAAGAGTATAACCTCTGATACCAATGGTATTTATTCCTCACGCGTTGCTGGGTTTATAAGTTATTCTGTATATCCACGCTGGCAACTTCGCGATATATTTGTGTAATCGTTTATACTTCATTTGAGAAAACAATTATAAAGCTGTAAGTAACCTCTGAGTAGCCCCAAAATTGGCCCGACGTATTCCCCCACACGATACAGCTTTCAAGAGTCGGACTCATATGATAAGGTCAGATAAGTCCTTATAAGCCAGCATGGAAATACTACTGCATGAAATTATTCAGCCCGGTATATCAGTTTGAAAAGCGCCCCGTTAGAGGGCTGGATATACCTTTTTGTGCCGGTGTTGACCCACCAAAAATCCTGGGTGCCGGAAATTGGACCTTTTATGCCAATATCCAGATCACAAGTCCAGGTTTGCGGGATTTGCAGACCTGTACCGGATGAATATATAGAGCCGTCCGAATTGTAAGTGGTCCAGCTTAATGTCAGGGTGTGCCTGTTATTTACGTTATAGTCCTCCACAACTAATTTGCCGTACCGCAAATTATTTGTTCGATAGATAAAATACGTTCCAGGCCAGAACTCATTTCCGTCAGAGCCATCAATATCCTGATCGCTTAAGCCGGATTTCATCGCAAACACCCTGCCATAATTCAACCAGCCATAACTGATCTGCATCCAGTAGTTTACAAAATCATCAAGTTCGGACAGACCGATGCTTCCATTGTAGTCAAAATCCGTCTGGTCACACCAGGAGCTCGGCACACAATCATCGCGCATCCAGTATTCTGCAAAGGTCGCAAAGTCAGCTAACGTTATGGTGTAATCTTCATTCCAATCGGCTTTGATCTGATCAGTATAGACTCCGCCAATCTGGAAATTCATATCTATCAAATTCCAAACCGACCAGTTACTCCAGTCTTCCATATCATAAGGCGATGAAGACACGTTACAGTTATAGGCATAGCTCAAAGGCAATGGGTCCGTGTTTGACCCAAGTATCAGCGAAAACAGGTCATTAGCATGGGCATTCTGCATATAACAGGTAAAAATATACTTCTGGTCGGCCCATAAGAATACATCCAGGTTAAATATAACCCAACCGCCTGCAAAATCGGCGGGCACCGTTTTGTTGGCGGTAGAAATGATCGTGCCATATTCGGAACAAACATTGAGAACCAGTGTTACTTCATGACCGGTCCCTTCCGGATCATACGCATAGTCAAACTCCTGCCAGAAATCAAAACCGGCAGACAGCACTTTCGCACTTCGAGCCGGTATAAAATACTGTCCGTATGCCCTGTTTTTTTCTTCTTTGGGCCTGTCGTCACCGCCAAAACTAAATCCGTGTGTCCATGTGTCCTGGATAAATTCAAAACGATCCGGTGAAGCGCTTACAGTAAAGTACTCATTGCTGAGATCGTACTTATCTGCATTTGATGCGCTCTCAATCTTTATCATGCAGGTATTGGATGGCTCGGTCGCAACTGTCCAGTTATACGAACGCGCCGAGGTCAAAACATCTGCTTCGATCAGTTTCCAGGTGCATTGGGTATCTGTCGAATAATACAGGTTAACGTGAGTAGGCGGTGCCATACCGTAGGACCATGCGATAGACTGCGTACTATCTTCGGTCCATACTTCACCCCCGCCGGGCAAATCCAGACGCAGCCAGTTCAATATGCCAAACGCATAGATCGAAGCCACGTTTGAATACATCGAATCGCCGGTAGCATTTTCCGCAACAACACGGTAAAAATATTCGAAATTCATTGAATATCCACTCTGGTAAAAAGTTGTATCCGCATCGACTGTAGCCAGGGTATTCCATGAACCAAAAACGCCCACCTTCGACTCGATACGAAAACCTGTCTCATCGTCTGAGTTGTCCTGCCAGGTGAGATGGATTCTATCGGAAGTCTGATGCGCCTGCAGATCAGCGGGTGGATTGGAAAAAAATATTGTCTCATCAATACCAATATCGGGGACATTATCTCCTCCCACAGAAGCAAGCCGCGGATCGCCTTCGAAATCGTACTCCGGAGCACCTGTAGCTGTTCCGTTATTGATGCAATTGGAGGTTATCGCTAAATGAAAGTCTCCGGCTGGTGCGTTCACAAAGTCAGGATTTGTGCTGATATTGCCCGTTCCGGTAAAGCCCCCTTCGACATCACAATAGGTTATGCTGATCGAGTCCGGTGCAGGGGAATATATCTCAAATCCTGTAGCGGCAGGACTCACCCAGAGGATACTGTTATAGATCACAGGGGTGCATTGCCAGTAACATATTACGCTGCCCCTGTAGGCGGAATTATTGTAGAATACACAGTTGACAATCGTTGGATCCCTGAAGTAACTGTATATCCCGCCTCCCATACCGGCCGCAGGATGGGCGGTATTGTTGGCGATCACGGTGTTGAGCACCCGGGGCGTTGATGAATAGCAATCGATCCCTGCACCAGAGTAAGCATCGTTACCGGTGATAGTGCAGCTTTCGATCGTAGGATGGGAATATATCCCGCAGCGAACTCCGGACCCGTCATTGTCGGATATAGCACAGTCGATGATTAATCCGGAAGACGATGAGCCTGTTAAATAAATGCCCCCACCATGATCATCGCCAGTAGCCGTGTTTGAGTAGATCTGGCAATTTGAGATCGTGGGCGCACAATTGTCGATATAGATACCACCGCCGTGCTTTGATGTATTCAGTAAAATATTGCAATTTTCTATGGTCGCGCTTGACCCGGAACTACAATATATTCCTCCCCCTTTAGCGAGCGTACCGCTTGTTTGGTTTGTAAGAATCCTGCAGTTGGATATCGTCAAATCACCGTTGTTAAGATAGATCCCTCCGCCCCGGACAGAACTGCCGTTTGTTATAGTAAACCCGTCAAGTTTTGCCGCCGAGTTAACATTTGTGGCTGTGACAACAGTTCCAAGACTCTGACCGTTTATAGTCGTGACAACTTTTCCTGCACCAAGAACGTAAACATTGCTTTTAAGGGTAATACGTTCATAGTATGTTCCTGAGGCGACCTGTACCGTGTCACCGGCACCGGCGGCGTTAATACCATCCTGAATCGTCGGATAGGGCGCACTTGGCACGTTGAGTACATCGGCCTTGATCGGGATAGTGAAAAACAATACCACTGGTACAATAATGAAAAAACGAACAACCAAACTACTTTTGGAACCGCTTTTACACCGCATGATCTTTCCTCCTTTTAACTGGGATTTCCCCTATACCATTGTATATCTCTGCTCAGCTATGCCGCTGGGCCTCTCTTCTAATAGAATATCAAATCTGCCTCGAAAACTCAAGATTTTCAACTTTATTTTGAAAGTATTTCAGCCACAATAATAGCAAAAACACGAATTTGGCAGCAGATTATCGTTTCTTTGACATGCCTCAACCGGTGTCCCCGTCTGAAAATCAAGTTTTTCAGCAATTCTTGTCATTAGCCCTACCCAATTGGCACAGGCTTCAATCGATGGATACGCTCAAGGATTTCCTGAAATAATCCTTTTGAAACCAGCACCTCTGCCATCTGAAAAGTTACATATCGAGCATGCTTGACAACTTTGGCACCGATCTTAATCAGTTTTACCCTGAGTGTTCGCAGTGACCATTGCATTACTCTCTTTGGTAAAGCCTGCATCACTGGTTACTTTGGTTCCATGAAATTCGACCTTCAGCTTTCGGTCAAAATCGAGAAATCCAGGATCAGAGATCTTTGCCCGCCTCGTCGTCGATGATCCATGTCACCTTGTTGAGTATGGGCCAGAGGGTGTGGACCGGGTATTTCACCGGATCGGGTTCGCTGCGGAGCACATCATTGACGATTCCGGCCTTTTCCTTTCCTGAGACGAGAATGACCAGATGTGCGCCTGCGCAAAGGACCGGGTGGGTAAGGGTTATGCGGCTGTAATCCCCGTCGGTCATGTAGACGATACTGACGAGGTCCTCCGTGTCAAACAGCGCGTAACAATTCGGGAATAGTGAACCGATGTGTCCGTCGGCGCCCATGCCGAGTACAATCAGATCAAAGACGGGGGTCTCGCCGGCTTTGAGATCGAACACGTCGTGAATAGTATCCTGATATTCCTTGACGGCTTCGCTGTAGTCTGTGGATTCACCGGTTACGCGGTGTACGTTTTCAGTGGGGATAGTGACCTTGTCGAGGAACGTGTGGGCAGCAAGACCGTAATTGCTTGCTTCGGCTTCCGGGGGCACGCAGCGCTCGTCAACCCAGAATATCTGGACCTTGTCCCATGCTAAGGCCAGCGATTCGGGTCTTTCACCGAGAAGACTGAAAAACTGCACCGGTGTATGCCCGCCCGAAATGGCCACGTTGAAAGTTCCTTTTTTTTCAATGGCCTCGGCGGCGGCTTTTACAAATGTGTCCAATGCCGCTGCCGCGAGATCTTCGGGCGTGGCCACGCGCTGGATGTTCGGCTTGACGTGGTCTATTATTTCCATTATTCACCTCCCATATTTCTAAACGAAGGGGCAAAGCGGCTTCGTGTGATACAGGCCACATGAAAGGACTCTGCCCGAAACTTCCTTGAGCCCCGGCCCTGGGTCATTGTCCGGCCTGCACCAAGCGGCAAGGCCAGATTCATACTCGCCACAATCCATCGCATATCGTACCCCCTTAATCGGTCACTGCCTTTTCTATTATTACGGCAGAACAGGCCCGAAGCCAGTCATTTTTTTCCGGCAATCGAACAAAAAAATGCCTCAAGCTGCTAACAGGCAATGCCCAGGGTCCCGTATCAGCTGCGATACTGGACCCAGCCCAACAAGCATGCTAAACATAACTCTATTCGAGACACAGGGTTACGTGCCGGACAAAGTCAAATGCTCAGGCGTCGTTGGCGGCATCGAGAAATGCCTGCAGGATCGCAGCGGCTGCGATGGCGTCGAGGTGCTTTTTCTTCTTTTTTCGCGTTATGCCGAGGGCGGCGAGTTTCTTTTCCGCATCGAAACTGCTGAGCCTCTCATCCTGGAAGAAGAGGGGTAGCTTGATCTGTTTTATCAGTTCTGCGGCAAAATCCCGGACTCGCTTTGCCTGGGCGCCTTCGGTGCCGTCCATGTTGAGCGGTAAACCGAGGACGATTGCATCGCC
>SDBS01004326.1_pt1 | contig 13894 bp, 14 predicted proteins | sample 2277091 | NCBI WGS metagenome assembly SDBS01 (sample SAMN10404972, study PRJNA504765) | marine sediment metagenome | isolation source: marine sediment core GS10_PC15, 163 cmbsf | place: Arctic Ocean: Southern Knipovich Ridge | collected 2010
CTGGAATTATCCGGAAAAAGGCGACCTTGAACCGCGTACCATAGGGCATTTTATCTGCTTTGACAGGTGGGGACAGCCATCGCCACAGGAGCAAAAAAACGGGATGCCATTCCATGGAGAAGCGGCACAGGTTGAATGGTCGGTGCTCTCTCAGCCGTCGAAGAAAGGAGGTGTAGTAAGTGCAGAGATGTCCTGCAAACTCCCGATTGGCGGATTGAGTTTGAAACGAACCATGGAACTTTGCGAAGATTCTCCTGTTCTTGTTGTGCGCGAGGAAATTACCAATATGAATATATTGGTTTTTTTGAGTGACAGTTATATTGATTGGCTTAATAGGTTTCTTACTTATCTGGCCAGAAGCACCGCGAATGAGTGAGTTGTTAGTCTTGGTGGTGGTGCTTGTTATTGTGTTTGGTCTTATTTTCGGTAGCCTGTGGATTTTCCTATCACTGACTATAACCGGCCTATTTGCGATGATTATTTTCACCCCCTACCCCATAGGGCCAATGACCGTCAAGCTATTGTTCAATTCCAACTCAAACTTCGTCCTAACTGCCCTGCCCCTCTTTATCTTTATGGGTGAGCTTCTCTTCCGCTCTGGTGCCAGCCAGCACCTTTATGCTGGCATCTCCCCCTGGGTGCAGCGTATGCCGGGAAGACTGCTACATTCCAACATATTAGCCTGTACCGTGTTTGCCGCCGTTTCTGGTTCCAGCGCCGCTACCTGCGCTACTATTGGCACGGTGGCTGTCCCAGAACTAAAAAAGCTGGGCTACGACGAAGGCATATCGCTTGGTTCGCTGGCCGGCGCCGGCACCCTGGGTCTACTTATCCCGCCCAGCATAGTAATGATTGTCTACGGGGCAATAACGACTGAATCAATCGGGCAACTATTCCTGGGGGGGATAATCCCTGGTTTGATGATTTCTGCTCTGTTTATGCTTTATATTGGAGCAGCCGCTATTCGCAAGCCATCTATAGCCCCTCCCAGTAGGTCATACTCTTGGCAGGAAAGGTGGATAGGCTTAGTAAAGATAATACCTGTCGGTGTTGTGATTTTGCTGGTATTAGGCTTAATCTACATGGGTATTACCACACCTTCCGAAGCTGGGGCAGTCGGTGCTGTCACCGCCTTTTTTACACTCGTTCTTTATGGAAACCTGAGATGGAAAGTGATAAAAGAAGCCTCCTGGAATGCAATCAGAACCAGCGTTATGATAATGATGGTTATAGCCGCGGCTATGCTGCTATCTTCCGCCCTAGGCTACCTGTTACTCCCTCAGTGGTTAGCCGCCACTGTTGAAGCCTCCGGGCTCTCCAAATACATGATACTGGCTATTCTTGCTGTCATGTATATCATCTTGGGGTGTCTTTTTGACGGCATCTCAATGATGGTGCTGACTTTACCCATTGTTTATCCTATGATAATAGCACTGGGTTTCGATGGTATCTGGTTTGGGGTACTATTGACAGTACTTATTGAGACGGCACAGATTACTCCCCCGGTTGGTTTTAACCTCTATGTTCTCCAGAACATCTCCGGGCGAAGTATCGGGATGATTGTGCGGAACACTATTCCATTTTTCCTTATATTGCTTCTTGGAGTATTAATACTAATCATATTCCCTGACCTTGCTACTATGATCCCTAACGCGATGATAGCAGCTCGCTGAGACCCCTAGCTACCACCCTGGCATATATCTCGGCGTCATTAAACACACAGCGTGAAATAGCGCCGGCTCTCAGTGAATTCCAAATGACTTCTCTTTTCATCAAACTATGCTTAGGGGGATATATAAGGTAGGGGTTATAATTAACAAACACCCTGAGATTGCCCATCCTGAAAAAAACCGTGGTAACCGGAACCCCATCCATACGAAGCCGATAGGACTCATCACCAACCCCCGGGTCTTCTAGCACGATATGCTCACCGAGACTCTCCACAAGGCATCTGGTAAGAAACAGTGCCCGGCCTTGATGAAAGCTGGTTGTAGCTGTTTCCACCGTCGGAAAGAGGGCATAATAGATTTCTACAATAATTTCGTTGCCATTCAGTATTAAAGTTCGCCCTTCCTCACTGCTTACTCCCATATAGAACTCATTGTGATAGATTGGTCTTCCCTCCATATTTTCCCATAATGACTGATACCCAGGAAATTCCACGAGCGGAATGTCACGAAGAGTCTCAAAAAATACCTGTGTTGTGAAAGTATAATCCGCTGATTCAGCCTTATTGCCCAGGTTATCTTTCGACTTAACCCGGAAGTGATAAGTGGTATTTGGTTGAAGGGCACTTAGGCTAACACTATGGCTAGTAATCAGGTGGTCACTCAATGAAGTGCTCAAGCCATAATCAGTGGTCTTGCCATATTCTACGTGACTATCAGCCGGCTCTCTTGTCTTCCAAGATATAATAGCCGAAGCGTTAGTAACACCTGAAACTAACACGTCCGAGATTAAGGGCAGTGTGTTGTCTGGTGTAGCAGGCGGTGATGCTTGAGCACATGCTCCAAGAACAAGCAACGGTGCTATGAGTAAAACTCCTATAATCTGCGTCTTACGCATCTTGAGAAGCCTTCTCTCTTATCTTGAGGTCTTCTACTAAACATGTGAAGATGGTAACCCTGTCTTCTATTATAACCTTCCCCTTTTGAGACTGGCTGATACACGGTATCCACGTTTCTCTACGACTATTATACACCAGGAAGTCCTACCACTCCACACCTCATCCACGAAGAATGGGATGGACAACCGTGGGCAAGCGACTGAGCAAGCACGGGGTTGACATCTGGTGATGCTTTCCCTTAATATCAAAGCATAGTTACAATCCAGCAGTTTTATTTTAGGAGGCGAACGATGTTTTTTTCCTTTCCACAGGACTTTAAAGAAAAACAATTCAAACCTGGGGCGATGAATCACTTTTTTTGGGGCGACACGGTTCTGATATCTCGGGTCACCCTAGAGCCAAATAGGGACTTTGGCATTGCCATTCATCCGTATGAACAAGTTAGCATACTTCTGGAGGGGGAGATGGAATTGGAGATAGGTGATGAAGTAAGGCGGCTACAGAAGGGTGATGGCGTTGTCATCCCACCCAATACAAAACACCGCGGCCGGACATTCTCCACCCCAGCTATACTCCTTGAATGTTTTGGTCCAGCCTGTAAGGAGAACTACCTGACCTAGGGGACAAGAGGGCTAGGCTACGAGGTTCAGCTCTAAGATAGCGGTAACCTTTTCCCAAATGGGGTTTTTACCAATTGGACGGCGTAAACCATGCTCTGTACACATGCTATTACCACCTCCCGTCATTCTACCCTTGGTAAGGGAGGCTCCTTCTTATGCCAATTCGTATTTACTTCATACACATGGGCTACTTGGAGCATAGTCGCCTCAGCGAAAGGTTTCCCAGCAATCTGAATGCCAATAGGTAAACCCTCTTGTGAGAAACCACAAGGAACAGTAATTGCGGGCAAACCAAGGAGATTGTAGAGCCGGGTTAACCTCGTGAGAGCCGGTACTACTGGCATGCTTACTCCATCTATAGACACACTAGTAGCGTCTCTCCTGGGTGCGGTAATCGGCAGAGTTGGTGTGACCAAAACATCCACCTTCTTGAAAGCTTCCCGGAAACTTTCCTGGAGATAACGCCGTACACGCTGAGCCTTGATATAAGCAGTGGCAGGAAATAAAACCCCTAAGTCCAGCCGCCCTCGGATATCTGTCCCAAGATCTGGTCTTGTGTGATGAAACTCCTCCAAAGAGCTTGCCGCCTCTGTAGAGAGGATAATGATAGCGGCTGCAGCCCCCTCCTCCAGATGAGGGATTGAAATCTCCTCCACTTGGGCGCCTAATTCTACCAGGGTTTTTACTGCTTCATCTACTTTGGCTCGCACCTCTCCATCCAATATCTCATAATAATAGTTACGCAATAATCCAATACGTACCCCCCTTATTTCACCCGTCAGTGAAGTAGTGTAATCTGGAACTTCCTCCGACGCGGATGCTACATCACGGGGGTCATTGCCAGCAATAGCCTTCAGCACATAAGCTGCATCCCTCACCCTTTTAGCAAAAATTCCCACATGGTCCAGAGACCAGCAGAGAGGATAAACACCATAGACACTAATTCTTCCAAAGGTGGGCTTAAGGCCTACCACCCCGCAACAAGCCGCTGGTATCCGCACCGACCCTCCCGTATCAGTACCAAGTGTGAATAGAGCCATAGAGGCGGCTACAGATGCGGCTGACCCCCCACTAGAACCGCCAGACATATGCTCTTGATTCCATGGATTTCGAACATCGCCGTAATGAGGGTTTAGTGAGGTGGGCCCAAAGGCAAACTCATGCATATTAAGCTTACCTAAATTAATAGCACCAGCCTCGTGCAGCTTCTGAACTACTGCCGCATTCTTATCTGGAATAAAATCAGCCAGGATTTTAGAGCCACAAGTGGTACGGACTCCACGGGTAAAGAATAAATCCTTAAGGGCAAACGGTATCCCATGAAGAGGCCCACGATACTGGCCGGCTCTAATCTCCTCCTCCGCCCTATGAGCAGACTCCAGAGCCTCATCCCTTAAAATGGTGATAAAGGCATTAATTTCCTTATTCAGTCGCTCACTTCGGTTTAAGAAGGCTTGAACCAACTCGGCTAGGGAAATTTCCCCCGCCTTAATCTTTTCTTTCAGGTTTGAAATGGTGATAGAGGTAATATTCATCTCTGCTATATCCATAGCTTACTCCTTTAGTGCCTTAAAGGTGAGCCCCGGTGTTACTTCCACAGGGTCCGGATATCCAATAGAGTCAAGACGCGCTCTAATTGCATTCATATCCTTTACCAATGCATGCTTCTCTTCTTGCTTGTAAGGGAAGTAGCGGAACTCAATACATATGCATCCGGATGGAGTTTCAAATGGGCCATGAATCATTCCTGGAGGTCGGCACGCATAATAGCCCTCTCTAAAAACCTGTTTCTTATCTGTATCGATTAATTCACCCTGAATAATGTAGACTTCCTCCCAGAAATCATGCTTTAGAGTTCCGCTAATCCTAGCTCCTGGCTCTATTTTTATCATTCGTGTAAGTGAGCCAGTTTCTTCATCAAGGCTAAGAATCTTCTCATAACAACCACTTGAGTATCCAGGGGTCTCAACAGGCTTCCATTCAATAGAGGCGTTATCAAAAAACTCAAGTTCAGGTTTTGTCATTACGCTCCTTTCATTTTTCAGAACTTGTCCACCACTTTACGTGTCTTCGAACGTTTATGCTCATATGCGGTGTATATACAGATACCTGTGTAGTAACTTAACCTTTTTCCCTTGGTTTGTCAATAGGCCAGCAGTTACCTTTAACAAGTTCACTACTTAACTTACTCCCCTTGGAAGGGCAGGAGAAGTCAGCTCACAGGCATATATGAGCGTTAATTTGTCAGATTTCACGGAGCCAATGAGACTGGGGTTCCTTGAGGAAGCATTGGTTACTCAATAAGCTTAAGGGGTTGACAGCCATTTGGGGATGGTGCTATCTTATGGAGACCACAAGTTCCTGGTAAGCCTCTGAAATGGTCCAGATTTACGTAGAAATGTTAGCCTTTTGGTATGCTATCCAAGTGTTTGGAACAATGAAGAGAAAAAAGGGAAGGGGGTGAAGTAATCCCAAAATCACACTGCGGAGAACAAAGGGTTAACTTCATCCAAACGTTTTAACAATATGCAGCAAAAAGGAGAGACAAATGCCAAATGAGGCTATTTACGAGCGGTTAAAAGCGGCAATCATCGCTGGGACTAAGGATGAGTCATTGCTAGCTGTCGAGGATGCACTACGAGATGGTTTGACTCCGGTCGATATCATTGATAAGGGGCTATCTCCAGGTATGAGGGAGGTTGGGGAAATGTTTGCCAGGTATGACATCTACTTGCCTGAGATGCTGATGTCTGCTGAGGCATGGGAGCATGTGATGAACGTACTTGAACCCAAAATCATTGAAATGGGGGGCGAACGTAAGAAAATGGGCCGGGTGGTTGCAGGTACAGTTCATGGTGATATCCATTCTATTGGCAAGAACATTGTGGTGGCTATGTTGAAGATGAACGGCTTTGAGGTCTTCGACCTTGGTATTGATGTGCGAGCTTCAGCTTTCGTCGCTAAAGCACAAGAGATTAATGCTGACGTCATCGCCGTTTCGGCCCTGATGGTCACAACACTGCCACAACAGAAGAATATTATTGAGCACCTTGAGGCACAGGGTACACGTGATAAATATTGCATTCTTGTTGGAGGCGGGTGTACTACCCAAGATTGGGCGGACAGCATTGGTGCTGACGGGTATGGCAAAACAGCCGGAGATGCTGTAACCTTAGCGTTAAAGGCGGTATCACACAAGGAGACTATACAATGATAAGTTTTTCAGAGATTGTAGAAAGAGCATTTACTGGACCGTTGTGCTCTGAACGGGATTTTGATCTTGATATCTTCGTGCCCAATTTGCGTAGCGTGGTCGCTAAGTATGACATTAAATATGACCCACAGAATCCTGTTCCAGCGGATGACGAGCTGTCTGATAGGGTGTGGGCAGCCGCGATGGAGTTTCTGTGCAATACCGGGGTTTACTGCCTTGATACTGAGAGGCGAATCTTGTTTACCAGGGAGGAAATAGAAGAAGCTATTAAGACCGGACCACGGGGCATTGTGTTTGGTGCTGATAAGGATGCCAAGGCTATGCCTAGGCGTTTTCCTGAAGATGAGACACTGCCCTGGTGCTCTGTGGGTGCTTGTGGGTCTCCAGTATCTAGCGAATGGTATCTGCTTAACTTGGTAAAGGCCTATGCCGAGAACCCTCTGGGAGATTCTATTACTACGCCCTCCTTAACTAGAGTAGATGGCCTGCAGGTAGTGGCTGATAGTCCCTTAGGAGTGGAGGGGGCAATACGAACCGTGATTATCGTTCGTGAGGCTCTGCGGCGAGCTGGGCGTCCCGGAATGCCCATTGTCAATGCCGTTGCCACTGCGGTACGGTCTCAGGAACATATTGCCGGCCACCACTTTGGCATTCGAACGACCGATGCTCTGGAGATAGGAACTGTTCATGAGCTGAAGGTTGATTTTGACTCCATGAACAAAATAGCCTATTCGCTTGCTGCCGGCAGTCTCATCTTTGGTGAAAATGGGATGATTTTGGGTGGGCTTGCCGGTGGGCCCGCTGGTTTGAGCGTGGTCACCGCGGCTTATAATCCGGTGGATTTACTTGTCATGCGCGCGGCAGTTCAGCATCCGTTCCCAACCCATTTTGACATAGGCAGTACATCCACCCGCGATACAATCTGGGTACGGAATTTAGCGAATCAGGCAGTTAGTCGTAATAGTACCCTGCCAGTGAACAATTGCGGGTATATAACAGCCGGCCCGATGACCAAGATGGCTTTCTATGAGTATGCTGCTTGGATTATTGGGTCAGTGGTATGTGGTGGGTCTATTGAGGCGGGAGGTTCATCCCGAGGAACTAGTGTAGATTACACCAGCCCAGTGGAACCACTCTTTTGTAGCGAAGTAGCTCATGCTGTAGCCGGCATGAGTCGTAAGGAGGCGAATAGAATAACCATAGCACTTCTTGAGAAATACGAGGATAAGTTACGCACCCCGTCCGTTGGTAAGAAATATCAAGAGTGTTGTGATGTAGAGACGGGAGTCCCTAATAAGGAATTTATCGAACTTTATCGTGAAGTCAGACAGGAAATGACTGACCAGTTTGGCTTGAAATTTCAACGCAGTTCCCCGTATCTTTGATATATAAGCTACACCATTGTAAAGTCGCTATACTGATATAACTAGGAGTTCAACCGTTGTCTTATTCAACACCGAGGGTGCAACGGCAAATAAGTGCGAAATTAAGCTATACTAGAAAAAAAGGAGGAAAGAATGACAGACGAAATTTTTGAAGCTGCTCTTACGGATGAAGTGCTATCACTAATGAGGGAATCTTCGGTAGTGACTGGGCCAGAGGCTTCGGCATATGGCGTATATGGTGAGAGTATTGTTAAGATGAAAGCGCCGCGATTTGACCTTGACCGGGTATGGAAGTTGATGGACGGTCTTATTGACGTTCATTGCCATTCCGGCCCGGCAGCAACCACACACCGACTATATGATGTGTTAGACATGGCCAAACAAGCATCTGAGGTTGGCCAGCGGGCACTAGTTTCCAAGGCACATAACGTACCTACCACCCGTGACGCAATAATTGCCCAGAAATGCCATAACGAATGGGCAGCGGCAAATAATAAGAAGAAGGTAGACCTCTTCGGCGGTGTGGTTTTGAATTATGCAGTCGGTGGGCTAAATCCGGATGCCGTGGTTTCTGCCTACAGGCTTGGGGGTAAGTATGTTTGGTTGCCAAACCTGGATGCAGCCCATCATCGTAGAGTTGTAGGGGCAGAGGGTGGAATTAAGCTGCTCGACGAGAATGACAAGGTCGTTCCTGAGCTGAAGGAAATTCTGTCCTTAATTGCTGAGGGGGACATGACACTGGGGGTGGGGCATAATAGTACCAAAGAGCGATTCGCTGTAGTTGACGAGGCAGTAAAGATAGGGGTAAAGAGAATTGAAGTCAACCACGTAAACTTTCCACTGACTAGGATGACACCGGAGCAGGCGAAGACCATTGCCAGCAAAGGGGCTCTGGTTGGTATATATGTCATGGAGTTCCAGCCGCCGCTTTTCTATCTGGAAGAAGCCCTGGACATTATTAGAGTAGTGGGGCCCGAGCATATAGTAATCGCTTCAGACTGCGGGCATTTTCAGATGCCACCTCCGGTTCAGAGTCTGAGATTGATGATAACAGAATTGCTTTTGCATGGTATACCAGATAAAGATGTTGAGAAAATGGTTAAGACTAACCCGGCGACACTGGTGTACTAGCCTAAAGGAAGGAGCGCGGTTTTAAATCTCGCTCCTTCTTAATCTGTTGTATAGCTATGTCCTTACTTAGTAGCCTACGCTTGCCCAGCCACGGTCGGCTTGCTCCCGCCCTGGTCCTATAATGGGATAACGTCGCACCGGTGGCAGAGCATGCTTTACCCATAATTCATGCCAGCCGTAGAGGGTTCGTATAAAATACTCAAGTGGTGCTGGCTTATTATCAGCTAAGGCTGAACCGGGCTCAACCACCCATTCTTTGGGGCGGGGAATAACACCATGAGCCATCAGGTAGTCCCACCCACTAAGAGTAGATTTCACCGCCTCGTCGATAGTCTTGAATCCATAGGGCTGACACATCTCAACTCCCCAAACAAAGCAGGGACTAACATTCCCTTGACCGAATATATCCACTTCGTCACACATCATATCTACCCACTTCTTCCAACCGAAACGCTTTGCCTTCCCTGGGCAGATGATGTTAAATAGCCGCTCGTCCCATACCTCAAGGTTGGTCTCATGAGCATCAACCCCGGTATCCCGATATCGCTTGGCTACCTCACGTGTTTTGGGTTCCGTCTGCAAGCAGATTGGCCACCGATAGCCTATGGCTTCGTGTATGGCATCGGCATACCGCATATAGAAATCATCCTCATCCAAGCCATCCACCTTACCTAAAATCGTTCCTCCGGTAAACAGGATACTGTTTGGTAGTTTCCCGGTAGGCCACTCCTCCTTCAAGTAGATTTCCTTAAACACCTCCTTTACCTGGTCAACCTTCTCAAACCAGCCCCGTTTTGAGCGCAGCCCTAGTTTTGTTTGTTCCTTGGCGGCACGATTGATATCACAAAACTTGCATTCCTCGTCGTAACCCCAGAATTGGCACATCCTCAGTGCCACAAAGCGGGTAAATGGCTTACCAGGGATAGCATCTACGACTTCACCATAAGAAGTCCCATCCTCAAAATGCTTATCCTTATATTTGGGACGGGGGTAGGGGTCAAGTATCAGGGCGATAGGTATATGCTGACCGTTTTCCCTCGTGCACAGGGTAAGCTTCCCGTCTATCAAATCAACGATATACTCAGAATTGGGGTTAACATGCCAGTCCAAACTTGTATTACCACGCAAGCCATACATTCCGCCGGTAATATGCATCTGGTCAGGAACTTTACACGTTTTAGTATTAGGGGCTACTCTATCAAATATGAACAGATTGTAACTTCTGGTGGCATAAGGTTCCACAAACTTAAGGGCACTATCTGTACAAGCTACCCCTGTAATAGCAACGTCAGTTTGGATTATGGGCTCCCGCGCTACATCAGGAAACTTCTTAAACATTAACTCTGACTCGGCTCGTCTACCTAATTGTTTTACTTCCATCCCTCCTCCCATTATTTAAGTTCTAGCCCTCTGGGCTGGCATCCTCTGGGCTGGCATCCTCTACGCGGAATGTTTAAGTCTGTCTAGTTAGTATGTCTAAAACCGCCTTCCTCTGCCTGCCCAACCACAATCTGCGTGTTCTAGTTCCATTATATCATACCGTCCGCCGGTGGCAGAGCATCCTTTACCCATAATTCATGCCAGCCGTAGAGGGTGCGCACAAAATACTCAAGTGGTGCTGGTTTATTATCAGCTAAGGCTGAAACTACCTCGACCACCCATTCTTTGGGGCGGGAAATAGAACTTGACAATCCAGACTCATCATGGTCAAATGATAGAGTTCGGCGATACTAGCTGAATCTTGTTCTGGCAGGATGAGTTGGAGACTGGCCGGTGTGTTAAAGAAAATTCCTCAGGCGATGGTAGGCATCGTGAGTAAGAGAGCTAGAGAAGAGCGAGAGCACTTCATAAGTGTCCTCGCCTTTCTTTAGAAGGTATCAACCCAAAGAGAGAGACAGCGCTTTGTGGCCTTTGTTAAGGTCAGAATGAGAACTGAAGACATTATCTGCGTAGAAGGAGGAGAGCAAATGACCAAGACACTCAAGGAAATTAGAGAATTTATGGAAGGAATGGGGATTCCCGGCAGAGACCTTTGGGCTCTTCCATCCTCAACCAAAACCTTTCCCGATGGTGCACACTGGAGAATAGAGATTAGCGGTGTCGAAGGGGCATCAAGTATGGAGGCTATGATTGATGAGGCTAGGAAGAGGGATATAAATATTCATAGAGTTATCGCCACCGTAGGAGGGTCAACGTATTATGACTTTGAAGAACTGAAAGCGATGGCTCAATTGGCACGTGACGAAAAAATAGAAGTCGTGATGACAACTGGCCCCCGTAAAGCCTGGGACGTAGGCTCAAAAGAGATGTCAACACCCGAAGGTAGTATGCTGGGATTCAGGTTGCGAGGGTCCGACAACATTTCCTATTGGCTGGCGGATATGATGAGGAACATTGAGGCTGGTTTTAGGGGCTTTCTAATCTATGATGAGGGCGTGCTTTCCATCGTAAATCAAATGCGGGAAGAGGGCTTCATCCCCAAGGAAACAATTTTTAAATTCTCTATTTTTGGGGGGTATTGCAGCCCGGCTGGAGCCCGAGTCATCGAGGCGATGGGAGCCAATACCATGAATCCTTTATCGGATGTTTCCCTCCCAATTCTGGCAGCCATCCGCAAGACGGTTAACATGCCCCTGGATATTTACATGATTATCGTTGATTCCTTTGGAGGCATGTTTAGAGCCTACGAAGCTCCAGAGATTGCCAGGGTCGCCTCACCCTGCTACTTCAAGTTCGAACCGGGAACATCTGAGGCTGACATTTATAAGCCATGGGTGACCGAGAGCTGGCATCAAGAATTTGTCCGCCAGAAAGTTAAAATAGCATCCATCGTTAGAGAAATCGTAGAAAGGCATGCACCACAGTTAAAACTATCCGGCAAGGGGCCATCTGATTTAGTTCTTACCGAACCTAAATAATGATTTAATCAAAGGCATTGCGCCGGCATCGCTTATGGAGAATGGATATGCATATAGAAAGTAATATATCAAAAAGAAGCTACCAGGTGCAATGGTCTGGAATAAGAGTCATGTTTGCTCTTGCTGCTGAGATCCCCGATGTTATTAACCTGGGAATCGGTCAGCCCGACTTTGATACTCCTAATTTTATTAGAGAAGCAGCCAAAAAGGCGTTAGACGAAGGTTATACCCGTTATCCGCCAGCTGCAGGATTTGAGGATTTAAGGGAAGCCATTGCCCAGAAGCTTAAACGGGAAAACCATATCATAGCCGAGCCACATTCTGAAATTTTTGTAAGTGTGGGAGCCATGCAGGGTATATTTAACTCCATCTTGAATCTGGTAAACCCTGGAGAGGAAGTTATCGTAGTTGACCCCGGATATGATTACTACTCACAGATAGGACTTTTTGGGGGTGTGGCTGTTCCGATTCCGGTTTTTGAGAATAACCATTTCAAAGTTGCCCCAACAGACATTAAAAAAGCAGTTACCAAAAAAACAAAACTCATAATGATTAATTCGCCTTCCAATCCTACTGGAGCCATTTTTGATGAAGACATTCTAATTGAAATATCCAAGATAGCACAACATCATGGGGTCACGGTTCTTTCAGACGAGCCATATGAGAAAATTATCTTTGACGGGAAAAAACATGTGAGCATCGGTTCTTTTGATGGAATGAAAGATTTGACCATCTCTGTATATACCCTTTCCAAAACCTATGCCATGACGGGCTGGCGAGTCGGATATGTGGTTGCCCATAAAAGCATTATAGCTGAGATGGAAAAACTCATGGAGCATATGGTTTCAGGCGTAACGGCGGTTGCTCAAAGGGCAGCGTTAGCGGCCATCCAGGGACCCCAGGATTGTGTTAGGGATATGGTGAGGGAATATGAGGAAAGAAGAAAGGTCATTTATGAAGGCCTCAACGAGATTGAAGGAATAACGTGTATTTTACCTGAAGCGACATTTTATGCGTTTCCTAATATATCAAAGCTTGGCATGACTTCCTGGGACTTCGCCAAATATCTGGTGAAGGAACACAAAGTAGCTACAGTACCGGGAAGTATTTTCGGTAAACAGGGAGAGGGGTATCTTAGAGTCTCATTTGCCCTTGATGTTACCAGACTAAAAGAGGGAATATCACGGATAAAGAAGGGTGCGGAATCTCTTCGCAAAAAGAATTAAGTGTGAGTTCTCCGCTTTGATGAACCATACAGAGGCTAAAATAGCGAAGAATACCAGAAACCTGAGAGTGGGTCATTCTGGGCTCGAATCAGAGACCTCAGTCTTATCAGCTTTATGCTCTAAAACTAGCACACTTGTGCTAAATGATCTCCCCATCCCATACCTCCTTTTTACCTATTTGCCGTCACGTCCGCCGCCGGCCGGTGACCGCTCAATTAAAGTGACCTGTATATTTCCCGGCGATGCCCTATGCGCACAACGATAACAAGTTGCTGATTATCATCAATACCGTAAATTATCCTGTAATCACCTTGTCGTATTCGCCACAAGCCCGTACTTTTCACCTTTTCAACGCCTCTTGGTCTCGGTGTCTGTGCTAATTCTTTTATAGCTTCAATTACTGCCTGAAAATCAGCCTTAGGTAGTCTGTCTAATGCACGTTGCATCCGGCGTCTTAGTTCAATCTGATACATTACTCAGTCCGGGATTCAAGATAAGCCTCTAAAGACATCGTGCCCTCAGTATCCGCTAAGGACACTAGCCCCTCAGCGGCATCAATCTCATCCTCTAACTTTGCAATTATGGCCTCAGTTAGCCAATCCTTCATTGTCTTTCCCTTCAAGGCTGCAAGTGCCTTAAACCTATTGCGAAGGGCAGGCTCTATGTCTAAGAAATATCTTGTCTTTTTCATTGTATCTGGCATTAGCAACCTCCTATACTAACTATAAACATAGTTAGTATAGGGCATTATGGATATGCTGTCAATACCTTTTACCCTGTTTTTGGGTAGTGTATCAATTAGTGTCATCGGGCACGACAGGTACAGGTAACGAT
>SDBS01004327.1_pt1 | contig 13894 bp, 16 predicted proteins | sample 2277091 | NCBI WGS metagenome assembly SDBS01 (sample SAMN10404972, study PRJNA504765) | marine sediment metagenome | isolation source: marine sediment core GS10_PC15, 163 cmbsf | place: Arctic Ocean: Southern Knipovich Ridge | collected 2010
AAGAATTCAAAGGCACTGGGAATATGGAGATCCATTTAGATCGCAAGCTGAGTGACAGGAGGGTCTATCCATCCATTGATATCAACCTCTCCGGGACCAGGAAGGAGGAGCTTCTGTTAGAGGAGGCTGATCTCCACCGTATCTGGATTTTGCGTAAACTGCTTGCGCCATTGACCCCGGTGGACAGCATGGAATTCTTGCTTGAAAAAATCAAGGGAACAAGCGATAATAAGGATTTTCTTGACTCAATGAGTAACTAGCGCCTGAATGAAAAATCTTAGTTTTCGTTTGGACACTAACTAAAAAAATCAGGAGAAACTGACAAAATGAAAAATGGGCTACATCCGGAATATTACAGGACGACAGTGCGCTGTGCCTGTGGGCATGAATTTGAAACCGGTTCCACTGTCAAAGAGATTAATATCGAAATCTGCTCCAAATGCCATCCGTTTTTTACAGGCAAGCAAAAGCTGGTCGATTCGGCAGGGCGCGTAGAACGCTTTAAGAGAAAGTATGCCAAATTCAACAAGGCATCCGCCGATACCAAAACAGAAGCCAAAACAGAGGATTGACGGCTAAGTCAGCCTAAGACAGCAATTGCGGCCTTTGAACCGATGTCAGGACCTTTGCCCCCCATCCATTGAACCTGCCCGCCCCTCTCGCCTGTAGGCTCACGATGGCGGACGGATTACTGCCCGGCGGAACAGAGTAAATCTCTCAAATTGAATATTGATGGTCTCGCAAAAAGTCGAAAACCTCAGGATTTGGAGCAACGGCCTTAGGCCTAACCATTCACAATAATTCGCAATTTCTGAATTCCTAAACCCATGTAAAAAAGACTTTTTACATGGGTGTCAATATTGAATATCTGTGTCCCGCCTATATTTGCTCAGGCTTTTTCGATGAAAGGTTCACGGTGATGTTTGCCAAAGTCAAAGAGATAGAAGAGCGCTATAATGAATTGGAGGTCGATCTGGGCAACCCCGAGATTGTCCGGGATCAAAAGGCCTACCAGACATATGCCAAAGAACACAGCATGCTCACCCCAATTATTACCGCTTTCCGAAAACATCAATCGCTTCAGGATGAGATTCTGGACAACCAATCGCTCCTCGATGATCCAGATCCTGAAATCAGACAGTTAGCCAAGGAAGAACTTGATAACCTAAGTTCAAGCCTGTCTAAAATCGAACAAGCTCTCAAAATTCTCCTTATCCCCAAAGACCCGAACGACGACAAAAATATCCTCTTGGAAATAAGGGCAGGCACAGGCGGGGACGAAGCAGCGCTTTTTGCCGCCGATCTATTCAGGATGTATAGCCGATATGCCGAATCAAGGGGATGGAAAACAGAAATCCTCAGTCAACACATGACCGGAATCGGGGGGTTAAAAGAGATCATAATCCTTGTGGAAGGAAATCGGGTATTCAGCAGGCTCAAATATGAAAGTGGGGTGCACCGTGTCCAGCGAGTCCCCGAGACAGAGACCCAAGGCCGAATACATACGTCTGCCGTAACCGTAGCGGTGCTTCCCGAGGCTGAAGAAATAGATGTACAGGTCAAACAGGACGATCTGCGAATAGATGTTTACCGATCCTCCGGGTGCGGGGGGCAGCATGTCAATACCACTGATTCGGCCGTGCGAATCACCCATCTTCCTACGGGACTTGTCGTAACCTGCCAGGATGAAAAATCCCAGCACAAGAATAAGGCAAAAGCTATGAAGGTTCTCAGGTCCCGCCTGTTAGATCTTGAAACTGCCCAACAGAAATCTAAAATTTCCGAGGAACGGAGAACGATGGTAGGCTCCGGCGACAGGAGTGAAAGGATCAGGACCTATAACTTTCCACAGGGGAGGGTCTCTGACCACAGAATCGGGCTCACCCTATACAAATTAGAGGGCCTTCTCCAGGGAGATCTGGAACTGGTTATCGAACCCTTAATCACCCACTTCCAGACCGAAGCACTAAAAAGGTCCGACGGGAACTGAGCAACCCCCGGTACAATTGAAGATTGACAATTTAAGGGATTTTCCGTTTTTAATCCACAGATTTCGCAGATTACACGGATTACTATCAATGGAAGGGCAATACAAAATCTGTAGGGTTTAATTCCCCACTGCTTGCGGCGGGGTTGCTCATTTGAAAAAGCCAGAGCGAAGCGAATTCACAAATATTCAATATTCACTAATCAATATTCAATCCAAAAATGCCTCCAAAAATATGGCAAATAAAAGACCTACTCAAGGTTTCCACCGACTATCTAAAAAGCAAGGGGATTGAAAACCCCCGGCTCAACGCTGAAGTGCTTTTAGCGCACCAACTCAACCTCGAACGTATACGCCTCTACCTGAACTTCGACCAGCCCCTGACTGGAAAGGAGATCTCCGGCTATCGTTCTCTAATTAAGAGGCGTATCAGCCTTGAACCGCTGCAGTATATAACCGGAATACAAGAGTTCTGGTCCCTGGACTTCGTTGTGGACCGTCACGTCCTCATCCCCAGGCCTGAAACCGAAATAGCAGTGGAACAAGCCGTTACATTGGCAAAAACCATTGAGCAAGGTGAGAATCAATCACTCCAAATCCTCGACCTTGGGACAGGGTGCGGCGCCATCTCAATTGCTTTGGCTAAGGAGATGCCCGGGGCGCTGATCTGGGCCTCTGATATATCCGAAAAAGCGCTGAATTTAGCCCGCAGTAATGCATTGAAACACGATGTCTCTGACAGGCTAAGATTCAGGCAGGGAGATCTTTGGGAGCCCTTTTTGAATGATGACCGCCTTTTTGATATTGTGGTATCAAATCCTCCTTATGTCACTTCCGGGGAATATAATGACCTTTCCCCCGAGATTCGCGATAATGAACCACGATTAGCCCTGGACGGTGGGGAGGACGGAATGTACTATCTGGAAAAGATAATCAAAGAGGCGCACGATTTCATGAATCCTGGGGGCTGGATTATTCTTGAAATGGCGCCCGACCAGACCCAAGATGCCCTCACTATTATGGATCAGACCGGAGATTACGAAAAAATGGCACGAATCAAGGACTACAGTCGCTCCTACAGGGTTGTGATAGCCCGCGCTCTTTAACCTTTGTCGAGTTGTGAATTGAGGAATTGGAAACAACTTAACACCTAACTATTGCCGTATCCTGAAAGTTTTTTCTGCAAAATTGGTAATTTAAGTTGCCTGTGTAATAATAATCGAATAACGATCAAGGAATGACGAGTGACGAAGGAAAACAAAGAATTAACCTTGAGGATCGTCTCATTGTTTTGCCGTAAGAATTCGTAATTCGGGACTCGGCGGTGAACTCGATTGTTGAAGGAAGATGTTAGTAGGCTGCAGTTCGGTAAATTTATTTTGCGAAAATGTTAATTCCTAAATTCCTGAATCCCTCAATTCCCCAATTATATGGTGTACCTCCCCATGCCAATAACAGACAACAAAGAATGGAAATCAAGGCTAATTACTCCTGAGAAAGTCCTCTCTAAGATCAAACCGGGAATGAGCATCTTTTTGGGAACAGGGGTTGCAGAGCCGCGAACTCTAATCAAGAGTCTGATGGCATCTGATGCCGGGAACCTCAGGGACCTTGAATTTATTCAATTAATGAGCTTTGGACAGGCCGTATCTATTGCAGAAAAGGATACTCAAAAATTCCGCCTCAAGACATTTTTTCCCGGGTGGGTGGCAAGCGAAGCCATCAATGCCGGCAGCGTTGACCTGATTCCCACCCCGTTTTCCCGCATCCCCCTCCTAATTGAATCCGGAACCATCGGGATCGATGCGGCCTTTATCCAGATAACACCTCCTGACAAGGCGGGTTATTGCAGCCTCGGGCCGGCAATAGATGTGGCCAGACAGGCAATGGAACAGGCCTCTTTGGTGGTTGGAGAGATCAGTGATCAGACCCCCCGCACCTTGGGCGATACCTTTGTTCACATTGATGATTTTGATTACCTTGTCGAAGCCACAGAACCGCCAATCTATTTTCAACGCTGGCCGGTTGACGAGGTGTATGAAAAGGTGGGGGCAAATGTGGCCTCCCTGATCCAGGACGGAAGCTGCATAGCGTTTTCCGTAGATCCCCTCTTTGACTCCCTGGCCCACCACCTGAAGGGAAAACGGCATTTGGGCATCCATTCTCCCTTTTTTACTGATGCCTTGATGGATTTGGTCAAGAGCGGTGCCGTAACAAATCGGCGTAAAGGCATATTCTTGGGCAAATCTGTAGCTGCCTATGCCATCGGCACGGCAGAACTGATGCATTGGCTGCACTGCAATCCCTTAATAGAGTTCCAGGGGATCGATGTGGTGGCAGACCCCAAAAGGATCGGGGCCAATGACCACCTTATGGTTATTTTACCCGCTCGCAAGGTGGATCTTACAGGCGGCATTGCCTTGCACAGCGGGAAGAGAAATGTCGGCGCCGGTCCGGGTGAGGCACAGGAATTTTTTAAAGGCGCAGCCTTTTCCAAAGGGGGGCGAACAGTTTTTGCATTGCCAAGCCGCAACCTGGAAAACAAGCCAAACATCGTCATTTCAGTAGAAGGTTATCCCAACCAGTTTTCCAACCGGGAATCCTTGGACCTCGTCGTAACCGAATATGGGGTCGCCTCCATGACTGGGCGGACCACCCGGGAACGAGCCCTTGCCCTGATTGACATTGCCCATCCCGATGACCGCGCTGACCTTGTCCGCCTTGCCAAAGAAAAACATCTCTTATTCCCAGATCAGATCTACCTTTCAGAATCAGGCCACCTCTATCCCGAAGAATTGGCCTGCGACCACACATTTAAAGAGAGCTTAACAGTTCGTTTCCGCGCCATAAAGCCTTCTGATGTTGATGAAATGCGGAGGCTTTTTTACCGGTTCTCGGATAAAGCGGTCTATTACCGCTATTTTTCTCCCATAAAGACCATGCCCCATGCCAAAATGCAGGAGTACGTGAACGTTGATTACAGAAAAACCATGTCAATCGTTGGCCTAATGGGAGAGCCGGGAGAGGGACGTATCATTGCAGAAGGGCGATATGTCCGTCTGCACGACCTCCCCTATGCCGATGTGGCCTTTGTAGTCGATGAGGATTATCAAGGTAAAGGGATCGCAACCTTTCTATTCAAAATGCTGGTGGGAATCGCCAAGGAAAAAGGGATGGAAGGCTTCAAGGCCGATGTGTTAGCGACCAATAAATCGATGTTAAAGGTCTTTGAATCGGCCGGAGATGCTCCTATCCAGGCTGTTATGGATGGTGGGGTATATGAATTGACCATCCCTTTTTCGGAAAAAGGGAGTACTGGGTAGACGTAATGCCGCGGGTAATTGATCTACAAGAGGGCCGGCTGCTATTGGCAGTTAAGAGGGGGTACCGAAACTGGACAAGCCAATTCAAGGAAAATTTCGGACTTGACACCCGCCTCTGCCATATTTCATTTAAAACCCTGACTTATCTAGCTCAGGGCAGGGATAAGGGCGCCTTTTATCTATATGATCTGATTATGAGTCTCAAAGGCTTAGGCTCTGGATTTGAATTTAATGAACTTGATCCAAAAAGCAAGATGGCGGTTATGGATCTGCATCTGTTTTTGTTGGATCGGATCAGGTTTGAATGCATGAAGAGATTGGGCTGGCTTGATAGCTATCCTGGAGAGGAATTCACCTTGGTGGAACTCATAACCCAGTTCAACAGATTAGCGCCGGAGTTGCAGGCAAAAATCCCTCTCCTCAGCCAGGATCACCCTGACTATAAAGAATTCTCTTCCATAAACACCTTTGATAAGGAGGGCTTTATCAGGAAGCTGATTCCAAGGCTCATAAAAGAGATCGAAGGTTACTCTGACACCTTATAAACTTTGTCCCCTTCTCTGACTCTTTCCTTAACCTTGACGCCTACCAGATCACCTGCCTTGACTTCATCCACAGATTGATTGTCGATCTCCATGCTGGCGATCTCTTCTGTAAAATCAGTAGTATGGCCCTTGTATTTCAGTAAATCGCCCTTTTTTATGGTCCCATTGGTCACTTCCAGGGCAGCAACACTCGGCTTGACGAAAAACTTCACAATAACCGCAACCTGCTCTTCAGCCATGGTAACACCTCCTGAACCGGAATTGGAGAATTTGGGGATTGAGGAATTAAGGCATTAAAAGCAATCCAAAATTCCAGAACCTGAAAACTTAAACCTCTGAACCCAGAACCTTGCGCCTTCAATTATCGTCTATTCCCTTTTGCCGCAGTTGTCAAGAGTGAGAACAGGTTTTAATCATTGAAGCGAAAGTCGCACCTGTGCTAATTAGTACCTGAACGAAATAACTATTTCATAATCGTAATCATAATCATAATCTTACTCAAAACGATTATGATTACGATTAAGATTAAGAGTATGAATCCAAAAAACAACCCCGCCTCTGGCGGGGTCAAATGTAGCAGTTATTTCATCCTAAGACGAGCAATCTGGGCCATACTCGTCCTGATCCTGTTTTGCGCAGGGTGTGATCTGGCCTATCTGTTTCATGCCGCTGCCGGTCAATTTCGCTTGCTCAACGACTCAATCCCGATAGAGGAGGCGTTGAATAAAGGCTCTCTCGCCCCTGCTCAGGAAGCAAGGCTTCGACTTGTTGCCCGGATCAAAGATTTCGGGGAAAAGGAACTGGGGCTGAAAAAGACCGGGAACTATGAAACAGTCTATCTATGCTCTCCTCTAAGACCGATCTACACCGTATCCGCCTCCCCCAAAGACCGTCTATCACAAAAGACCTGGTGGTTCCCCATAGTGGGGGATATGCCATACTTGGGGTTTTTTGACCTTGAGAGCGCTAAGGAAGAGCGGGACCGGCTCATAAAAAAACGGCTGGATGTGTCACTGAGTGTTGCGGATGCCTACAGCACCTTGGGCTGGTTCAAAGACCCTGTAACCTTGAATCTGATCGAGGGATCTACGCCTGACTTAGTCGAAACCATCCTGCACGAAATGACGCACACGACCCTTTATCTGAAGGGCCAGGGCGCGTTCAACGAGGGGCTGGCGGTGTTGGTAGGGAAGGTGGGGGCATTTCTCTTTTTCGAAGAGGTTTTCGGCCCATCTCACCCCTTTACAGAAGAGGCAAAGGGATCTATTGAGGATGAGCGTCTTTTCTCCCGGTTCCTGGCCTCTCTTATGGATAAACTGGAACGGCTCTACAATTCCCCCATAAGCTATCAGGAGAAGTTGGCTCGGAGGGAGGAGGTGTTCGCAGGATCACTTGAAGAATTCAAGCATATCAGGGAAAGGTTTAAGACAGCTCGCTTTGTCCATTTCGGGAAGAGGCCTTTGAATAATGCATATATCCTGTCGGTTGGGCTATATCACCGCAATTTTGACCTCTTTGAGGGGGTTCTGGGAAAAAAGGGAGGCTCCATCAGAGAAATGCTTCTGTTTTTCAAGGAGTTGAGCAAGGAAAAGGGAGACGCTATCAGGCATACACAACTCTGGCTACGAGGTCTTGCTAACCCTCACACATGAAACATGCCCGACTCTATTACCGGCGGATCATCCACATCAAAGGCATGGACGATATCTTTATACATCCTCTTTTTCATCTCGGCAATGATCTTTCTCCGCTTGTTCAATCCTTTTGCAAATGAGACAGCCTCGTTCATCAAGTCATCAATGTGGCACGCCTTCGTGATGATGTGATGGGCTTCGCATTCTTCAGCCGTTGCTCGTTTGCCGGTATAATGCAGCTCCTCGACCTTGTACTGCGGAATCGCCTTTGTGATTAACGCGATCATCCCGGGAAGGAATGGAATCCCGAGATCCACTTCCGGAAAACAGAAAAAACCCCTATCCGAACGCATAAACCGAAAATCAAAAGCACAGCTCATAATGGCGCCTCCAGCAAAGGCATGGCCCGATATTGCCGCAATGGCAGGCATAGGATAGAGCAAAATCCGCTTGAAAAGCCTGTTCATTGTATAAAAAAAAGCGGCTGCCGTTTCCTTATCTCCTTTCTGAACAAAGGGAACCAGCCAGTCCAAATCAATCCCATTACAAAATATCTTTTCATGGGAGGAGGTAACCACCAATGCATTAGCATCGGTTTCCTTTTCAATCTCATCCAGGGTCTCGATAAAACTGTTCAAGAATGAGGGATTAAACCTGTTTTCGCCGTCATTCATGGTGACAATGGCCACCTTTTCGTCCAGTTTATATTCTATTGCCGCCATTTTTCATCACTCCTTGATTTATGACCTTATCCACCCCAATAATTTGCCCTTGCTTGGAAGCTTGATTTAGCGATCCTTGTTAAAAACAAGAGTCAGAATATTACTGTTTCCTTGTCGCAGATACCGGGCCTCGTCCACCATCTCCTTTACGAAAAACACTCCTAATCCCCCAATCTCGCGGTCAGAGATATCCGCGGTCACATCCGGATCAGGAACTTCAAGGATATTGAAGGGTGTGCCGTTATCCGAGATCACCAATACTAACCTAACATCATCCTCTATCCGGCATTCAATCCCCACGTCACCATACGTCCCAGGATAGGCATATTGAAAGATATTGACCAGGACCTCTTCTGCGGCCAACTCTATCTCGTTAATCCGGTTGACGGTGAATCCTGCCATTTCTGCATGACCCGCCACGAAGTCAATGAGTCGTTCTAAATGCTCAATCTTGGCTGCCGACCTAATCTCTGGCATGGGACAAAACCGTCCTGTAAAAATAGGTCCACTCCGTTTTCCCCTTTTCTCATATCTCTTGAAGGGCGGCCTCTACTGATTCATAGATCGGAATAATGGTGCTGAATCCAGAAATCTCAAACACCTCCTTTACTGTACCGCGCAGGGCAGTAAGAACAATTCGCCCCCCCTCCGCCTTTAGCCTTTTAACGGTTGTCAGGATGCCTCGAAGACCGGCGCTGCTGATATAATCAAGGCCGGCAAAATCGACGATAAACCTGATCTCCCCTTCATCTATCCAACCCCCTAATGTCTGTTCAAATTCAGGCGTAGATACAGCATCCATCCTTCCCTCAACAGTAATTAGCAAGCAATCCTTTTGTTTACCAGTATTTGTGATTTTCATATTTCCACCTCTCTAATCGTCAATTTACGCCAAAATTTCCAATTTTTGTGAATTTTGCCTGCCCTGTGGAATGCGGAGCCTATTCCTCTGGGGCGCCTTTTTGTTTACCCAGTTAAATCTCTTTTGCCCTTATTTAACCGGGGCGGCTTTATCATCGTTAGTATAGGACATAAACCGCCTCCCTGTCAAAGCACAAACACCAGTCTGTTATTACCCATTAGAAAGGCCTTTTTCGTTGATCATCCGTCCCTAATCTGATATCTGCAAGCCGAGATCTTTGCAAAACGGCCCCTCTCGAAGTCTACGCTTATCTGCCCAATCTCGGCGTCATACTCAAATTTCAATCCTCGAAATATTGGATATATTCCTGTGGTTGAAATTCTCGTCTTCCTTGATCTTGAACAAGATTGACCATTTTGCAAAAATCTCAAGTTATCACTTAACGAGCAAAAAGCGTTTGTCCATAACCGTGAGGAAAACCCGATGAAAAAATTAAACCCTGACCATGTTGCAGCCATTCAAAAAAGCGTAAACATCTGTCCCTATTTCAGTCTGCTTTCAATGGATCTTGTTTCCCTTAAGCCCGGCAGGTCTGTCTTGAAGATAGAGGTGCAGGAGAAGCATCTCCAGCCTTATGGGATGGTACACGGGGGTGTCTACTCATCCATGATAGATGCTGCCTGTTTCTGGGCCGGTTATACGGAAATAGAGGAACCTCTCGGATTAACTACTGTGGAAATGAAATTGAACTACTTAGCCCCAGCGTCAAGTGGCATTTTTATTGCGGAAGGGAAAGTTGTAAAGACCGGAAAAACCCTCTGTCTGAGTGAGGCCACCATTACAGACCAAGAGGAGAAGCTGCTGGCCCACGGTACCGCCACAATGATGGTCCTTCTGTCGCTGCAAATCGAAGGCCAGGCCGCGCTTCCGCAAAAGTTTTTGGATTAGCTGGTTACCTCTTGAGCGGCAAGGAATTCTCTGGCAACCTGCTGCGCAATGAGGGGGGCATTTCCACCGGCACGGTTGTTGACGATAATATTTATCCGTACCTTTTCCTCTATTCCTCTCTTTATGAGCTGCGTGGTATCCTGTACCATCCCTGGGCTCTGCATCCCTTTTATCAGCGCATTGAAGGGATGGGCCCGGACAAGCCGGTAGAAGTGCAACGGAGATCCCGTCTTCAGTGAAATTGATGCGGGGAACCGAAAATGGCTCCTTGTCATCTCCCTTGTCAGACAAAACCGAACATGATACAGTTCAAGACGTGTGAGCGTTGCTGACGGCGCTATCCTTCCAGATCGGGAGGGTCGTCCCGGTTGCCTAAGGGAAAAGGAACTGACGATTTTGCCTGCCATTTTTCCGAGAATAGGAGTCCAATCATGAGTGAAATAGATTTTTTGACCGAGGTTTCTCTCTTTTCCCACATGAAAGGTAAAGATCTGAAACGAATCGCTGATCAGACCCGGCGCCAGCAATTTGACAAGGGAGAAGTGATTATCAACGAAGGCGTTCATGGCAGCAAGCTCTTCATTATCATCAGCGGTCGGGCTGAAGCTATCAAGAACCTTGGCGGAAAAAGCGAGAGGATTTTGGGATCTTTTGGCCCACGTTCCTACTTCGGGGAAATGGCCCTGATCGATGATCTGCCCCGGTCGGCAAGCGTGGTCGCCAAAGAGGATACCCACGTCCTCACCTTGGAGTGGGATCTGCGCAAAGAGATAGAACAATCCCCTGCCATGGCAGTTGAATTGCTCCAGATGTTGAGTCAACGCATTCGGGCAAATGAAAAGTTTATAATTAACACGTTAGGATCGTTCTTGCCTATTTGCGCTAACTGTAAAAAGATACGCGAAGATGATGATTCATGGACACCCATAGAAGAGTACATCCGTGACCATTCCGAAACTGAATTCAGTCACGGAATCTGCCCGGAGTGCGCAAAAAAACTGTATCCTGAATTCTATAAGGGATGAAACAAGGGCTCAGCAAAAAATAACTTAGCAGAATTGGCGCCCTGATTCGTGTTAGATTTGTTTGATCTCAAATCACAAAAGCTGATGGAATAGCAGGCTATTTTGATGTTTTTGTGGTTTGAGATCGGACGAAGATGACGTGAAGACGGGATGCAAAAATGTAAAGTTATTTTTTGTTGAGCCCTAAGCTCAAACCGGCTGCAATCCCCGCATTGCACCTAATGCGGCCCGCTCAATGGCCAAACAGGCCAGCTTTCCGAGGCTGTTTAAAAACTGCATTTCATCGTGGGAAGGGACTTTTTTGAAGGGAAAATAGGTCCTTAAAATAGAGTACGTTGTCTCATTCACGGTAAACGGAATACCGATAACCGAATTCAAACCCTCTTTCTTGGCCGCATTCAGGTTCTGAATTCGGGGATCCGTCTCAAAATCATTAATAATAATGATATCGCCGTCCATGATCTCGGTGATGCTCTTCCCGGAATCGATGGCCCCTGAGGTAAGGTACTTTTTGCTCAGACCATATGCCGAAACTACTTTGAGATTGAAGGTCCCATGTTCCAGGACCCGGATCGTGCTCCCTTTTGCGCCCGTAAGTTCGGAAGCCAAGGATACTATGAAGTAAAGTACATCGCTGAGATCTTCCTCGTCCCTGTAAATTACGTCTATGACCCTGCTAAGAGCAAAAGAAGAGAGATCTAAAAAGCTTTCTGCCATGTTGACGCCTCCTCAAGGCCCGGGGCCCTGTCTGCGGTTCTGATCAAAGTTGGTGAGGCAATCGGGTTACACGCTAATTCTACTTTGACATATTTCTACCTTCCCTGCAACCGTTAAGTTGAAACTGGATGCCCGTTCATAAATCCGCACGTTTTGCCTGAAGAGTGAATTCCAGTAACTATCCGAAATCCCTTGACGGAAAGGGCCTCTGCTGCTACAGTGCCAGCAGAAAATGGGTACCACCAGTGACTTATCGGTCAAAGAGGCAGAGCCTGTGAACGCTTACATTTATCATTTGTCGTTTATTATCCCCAATTCCTATGTCTGACGCATCTTGCCATAACCTCGTTTCCAGGCCCTGGGCCGTGTCCCTTCGTGTCTCGGCTGCCATTTTCCTCCTCTCTCTGATTCCTATTTTTTCAGCCCTGGCCGAACGCCCCTTCCCAAAACCAAAGGGCCTTGTTAATGACTTCGCTAATGTAATTTCCCCGGCGTATAAGCAGAAAATCGCTGCCGTAACGGGGGCATTGCTTCAAAAGACGGGAATTCCCGTGGTAGTTGTCACCATGCCGGATATCGGAGGCGCAGAGTATAACGACTATGCCAATCGCCTTTACAGGGCCTGGGGAATCGGCAAAAAGGGAGAAGACAAGGGCGTCCTGATCTTCGTAACAGTGAAGGAGAGAAAGATGCGTATTGAGACCGGGTATGGTGTGGAGGGGATACTCCCTGACGGCCTGGTTGGGGAGATACGCGATCGCTACATGACCCCTTTTCTCAAGCAGGACAAGTTCGGCGAGGGGTTGCTTGCAGGCGCCTTAGCCGTGGCCCAGGTCGTTGCAAAGGCTTCAGGGATCGAGCTATCCGGTCAGATGCCGAAGAAGACTGTCAAGAAACGGGCCGGATTTTCCTTTTTCCCAATCATTATTATACTAATAATAATTATGTTGATATCGAAAAGACGCGGCGGGTCCTGGCTCTTTTTTCTGGCCCTTCTCTTTGGCCTTGGTGGCGGGGGAGGTTATGGATCAAGATACTCCAGCGGTGGGCTCGGTGGAAGCTTTGGCGGTTTCGGTGGTGGTTTCGGCGGATTTGGGGGTGGCATGAGCGGCGGCGGCGGCGCTGGAGGAGGCTTTTAAAAGGAGCAATTATGGGAAGAAATCAAAAAGATCCAAAAACGATATTACCGGATATCACCGACGCCTATAAGGCCATTTTTGGCGATGACCTTGTCAGCATTATTCTTTATGGCAGCGCAACAGGGCAGGATTTCCAGCCTGGAAAATCTGACATTAATTTCATGATTGTGCTCACAGAAGATGGAATAGAACATCTTGACCAGGCCTTTGATGTTGTAAATAAGTGGAGAAAAAAGGGTGTGGCCGTTCCTCTCTTTTTAACAGAAGAGTACGTAAAGACCTCCTTAGATGTTTTTCCGATCGAATATCTCAATTTCCAGAACAATTACATCCAGGTTTTCGGAAAGGACATCCTCAAAGATCTCGAATTTAGCCCCGAATTCCTCCGGCTCCAGTGCGAACGTGAGATCAAGGGCAAACTCCTCCTGTTGAGGGAGGCATTTCTCGAGACCTCGGGCAAAGGAAAGGCCCTAAAAGGGCTTATCACACAGGCTCTCCCGGCGCTGCTGGCAATCTTTGAGGCCCTATTGCACCTCAAAGATATAGACGTGCCAACGGAAAAACGTGAGATCGTCAGGGTAATGGCTGACGCATTTGACTTGGAGCATGGTGTTTTTGAAGGCCTCCTTGATATCAAGGAAAATAAGTCTAAGATCAGTGATGAAAAAAGCCTTAATCTGTTTAAAGGCTGCCTAAAGGAAATGAGAAAGCTTTCTAAACTGGTAAACGCATTGGGAGGATAACATGGGGAAAGGACTAAAGACCTTACTGGTCATTCTTGGCATATTGCTGCTTATAGTTTTTGCCGCTTATTCATTTCTAAAGGGGACATACAATACCCTTGTGACCATGGATGAGGGTGTCAAGGGGGCGTGGGCCCAGGTAGAAAACCAGCTTCAGCGTCGTTATGACCTTATCCCCAATTATGTAGAGACGGTTAAAGGCTATGCCAAACACGAAAAAGAGGTCTTCGTTAAAGTAACCGAGGCCCG
>SDBS01004328.1_pt1 | contig 13894 bp, 8 predicted proteins | sample 2277091 | NCBI WGS metagenome assembly SDBS01 (sample SAMN10404972, study PRJNA504765) | marine sediment metagenome | isolation source: marine sediment core GS10_PC15, 163 cmbsf | place: Arctic Ocean: Southern Knipovich Ridge | collected 2010
CAGTTCCAAGAGCCACTCCCTTCCAGATATGACGGTGTTTGTAGTGGCCAACCTCATGAGCCAGAATAGTTGTCACTTCTTGAACATTCATGTTGTCCATCAAATTATCTCCAAGCACAACCCTACGTGTCCTTCCCAATCCGGCTAGAAAGGCATTTTCCTTTTTTGTCTGGCGGCTCATGTCTTCTTTAAAAAAACCGCTGCTCTTAAGCCCACCCTGATTAAGGATCTTCTCGAGAGCATCTGTCAGTTCCCTATCTTCCACTGGAGTGTATTTATTGAAGATCGGCAGAATGACAACTGGAAAGATTGTCGCCAAAACTACGCTGAAGAGGACCATTCCCAATCCGGCGGCCAGCCACCAGTATTGAGGAAGCACATCCCAGATCCAGAACAGTAATCCTAGAACGATCCATATAAGTACAAGCCCAACAAAAAAGGACTTTGTTTTCTCCCAAAACCAGCTTTTTATGGTGTGATTGGAGAAATTCCATTTGTGTTCATGAGTGTACCCGCTGTAAAAGCTGAGGGGCAGAGAAATGAAAAACACACAGAACTGGAAAACAGCGATGTAGAAAATATATGTCAGGACAAGCGGTCCTCCCAGAGGGCCTTGAGAGAGAAAAGCACTGAATCCGGAGTAATAAAAGAGCAGAAGAATGGCCAGCGAAAGCAGAGTCCCGGCTAAACCCAAAAGTCTATTTTCTTTTTCATAACGCTTCGCCTGCTCCTGCTTATCCTTATCCAGAAGTGGATGCATTTCTCTCATGTTTTAGCTTTCCTTTTGGTCTTCCCTATTATAACAAAAATTGTTGCATTAGTAGTTCTTAGTTGCCTTTTAGTAATGAGACAGGTAGAATTTTCCTTATTCCTCTCAGGAAAATATATTCACAATGGAATACTGGAACATTCTTCTCCTCTTCGGGATGGGTATCGTCGTGGGGTTTATCAACGTCAATGCCGGGGGTGGATCAAGCCTGACACTCCCAATACTCATATTCCTGGGGCTGGACGGTGCTTTGGCCAACGGAACCAACCGGGTAGCCATAGCTGTCCAAAACTTATTTGCGGTGGCCTCATTCCGAAAAAGGGAATTCCATGATTTTCAGCTCAGTGGAAAGCTTTCTCTTCTCACATTACCAGGAGCTGTTATCGGGTCCATCCTCGCCACAAAGATCAGCGGTGTTCTTTTCGAACGGATACTGGGAGTCGTACTGATTTTTATCGTTATCTCCATGTTTTTCTCCCGCTCCTATGCCAATAGCAACAGAAATCAAGAGAAACATACAAACTGGCTGATCTACCCTGCACTCTTCGGAATCGGATTCTATGGTGGTTTCCTTCAGGTGGGTGTCGGGTTCCTGTTTATGGCAGCATTATTCCATCTACTTAAGCTGGATTTGATCCGTGTCAATATGCATAAAGTCTTTATTGTCTTGATCTATACAATTCCGGCGCTTGCGATCTTTCTTGTGACCGGGAATGTCAACTGGAAGTTTGGACTCTCCCTTGCTGCAGGAAGCAGTATTGGAGCCTGGTTTGGAGCTCGCGCCTCAGTAAAGGGTGGAGAAAAACTTATCCGGATTGTTCTGGCTATCGCTATTCTTGTGATGGCCCTCAAACTCTTCAACCTTTTTTAGGGGTCACGTCTCAAGGAGATTAGTGAGTTGGTGGAGGCTGTTGAGGACATTCGTTCCGAGGTTGATTCTCAGTACACGTCTATCTCTTTTTTTTAGAAATTGAAAGTCACCTAAAGCCTGAGCCTGAATCAGAGATCCAAAAGAATACTCAGTTTCGGGAATCTGCAGGTCAAATTCCGGTTCATCGATTAGCTGAAGAAACAATCCCGTGTTGGGCCCTCCTTTATGAAGCTGGCCCGTTGAATGCAGAAACCGGGGACCAAATCCAAACGTACTCGCCAACTGAGTCTTTTTTAAGAGCGCCAATCTAAGTCTTTGTACAGCCTCCCTGATTTCAGAAAAAGGAGAAAGAAAGGCCTGTATACACACATAATCCCCAAGTTGGCCGAAAGAAAGCCAGTTAGAAAATTTTTCCGGCAAGGCCGCATCGTTTATCCGGAAAGTTTTCAACTCCCCTTCTCTCTTTAGAATGTCTTCTTCCATTTCTAAAGCTTTTCCAGTCAAATCCTTAGTCCCTTGGACATCCGGCTGATCAAAGGGATTGATTCCAATCACCGACCCGGCCAGAGCGACGGCCACTTCCCAACGGAATATTTCTTGGCCAAGCTCATATTTATCTTTGAAATAAATTCTTATTGAGGGGAACCCTAGCTGCTCTATGCGCTTCATGTAGGTTTCAAGTTCACTGTTTTCATCGGCCTCCAAAAAAAAAGCAACAAAATACCGGTCTTTCCCATAATTTTCGGGAGGAATTCGTGGTTCATTGACTACGGGAACGATCCCTCGATTGTTCTTCCCCAGACTTTCAGCCACCAGCTGTTCCAGCCAGTCAGAGAACTGTTTCAAAGACACGGATGTCAAAATGGTTAATTTATCAAATTCAGGGTACAATTCCCCTAAAAATGCCCCTAAAAACAAACAGGACACTTTTTCCTCAAACTCATCTTCTTCTGCGCAGCTCTCCCGAGCGTATTTTGCCTGTTCTAGTAATCTCGATACATCCATTCCTATAATGCATGCAGGAAGAAGTCCAAAATCAGAAAGAGCGGAATACCGGCCTCCAACGTTTTTAGGAGCATAAAATACTCTTCGAAATCCTCTCTCCAAGGCCAATTTTTCAAGCGGCGTTCCTGGATCGGTGATCGCCATAAAATGCAGACCGGGGGTCTGGGTTTGAGAACCTATTTTATCCCAGAAATAATAGAACAAAAACATTGTTTCGATGGTTGTGCCTGACTTGCTGGAAATGATAAAGAAAGACTTAGCGATATCAATTTTTTTTTCAACAGCATCGACCGCAGCCGGATGTGTGCTGTCAATGACTATAAATTCCGGATAACCCGAAGCACTTCCGAAAACCTCCCGATAAACTTCCGGGGCCAAACTTGACCCCCCCATACCACACAGCACAACATGGGAATAGGATTCATCTTTTATGTCATCACGAAAAAAATGGAAATCATCCAGTTTTTCAGGCATATCCTCGGGTAAGTTCAACCAACCGAGACGATCGATTATTTCTTCCTCTGGATCTGGCAGCCAAAGAGATGGATCTTTTGTCTTTAGTCTATCGATAACGTTTTCTTTCTGCCATAAAGTCAATCTTTTTTTGACTCTATCTTGAAAACCCTGAAAATTAAAAACGATACTTTTCATTTTTTAAAGTTCTTTTTTATCTCTTCAAAGATTCTCTGACATAATTCAAAGCCGCTCCCGCTAAAAGAGATAACCTCTGTCTATCAGACACCTCCAACAAAGTGACCATTCTCTTTTCCCCTATATCAACCGGAATTTCGACATCACCCCGTGTTATACGTTCTCGCACATCGGGAAACATCACCCGGGTACCGGCCCGGATAGCATCATAATCACCAGGATTCTTAAACGTGAGCGGCAGAATACCGAAATTACAGAGATTGGCCTTATGGATCCTTGCAAAACTTTTCACGATCTTAGCCCGGACACCCAGAAATCGCGGCGCTAAGGCTGCATGCTCACGGCTTGAGCCCTGACCGTAATTCTCGCCTCCAACCACAACAGCACTGCCTGCATCTTTGCATTTCTTATGAAATTCAGGATCGACCGGAAAAAACACATACTCGCTGATGGCCGTGATATTGGATCTTAGGGGAAGAATTTTATTCCCTGCAGGCATAATTGTATCTGTGGATACATTATCTCCAACCTTTAATACAATCCGGGCGGAAAGCATCTCCTCCAAGGCATCCAGTTCGGGAAACGGTTTGATGTTTGGACCTCGTATGATCTTTACCTTCTTTTTTTGATCCTTCCCCAAAGGGCCAATCAGACAGGCCTTGTCTACGGTGTAGTGTTTTGGCTCTTCTATAATCGGATAGTCCATCTCCTTACCCAGATCACGAGGATCTGTGATTTTGCCTTTGAGTGCGGCGGCGGCAGCCGTCTCAGGAGAGCACAGATAAACCTGATCGTCCTCTGTCCCGGAACGCCCGGGAAAGTTCCTGGGAACTGTCCGCAGACTGATCTGTCCGGTTCCAGGTGCCTGCCCCATGCCAATACAGCCCAGACAGCCAGGTTCACTGATCCTTGCACCCGCATGAACGAGTGCCAATATTCCGCCGTGGTTCATCACATTCTCCAGAATATGCCGGCTGCCGGGATTGATATGCATGGTCGTATCAAGATGGACCATGCGTCCCTCCAGAATTTTTGCCACCACCATTAAATCACGGAATCCGGAGTTAGCACTGCTTCCAACTATAACCTGATCGACTTTTTTCCCCGCGACATCCTTTACAGGAACTACTTTTCCAGGTGAAGAAGGAAGGGCAATTAAAGGTTCCAGGGTGGACAGATCAATCTCCTCATTCTCATCATACTTCGCATCCTCATCGGCAAAAAGTTCAATCCAGACATCTCCACGTCCATGAGCCTTAAGATATTTTTTTGTGATCTCATCGGAGGGAAACACAGATGTAGTTGCGCCTAATTCGGCACCCATATTGCCGATAACCATCCGGTCCGATGCCCTTAAAGTTTTGACTCCGGGCCCATAATACTCAATTATTTTTCCTACTCCACCCTTGACATCATACCGGCGGAGTATTTCCAAAATCACATCCTTGGCACTCACCCACGGAGGAAGCTCTCCGGTGAGTTTTACTCCCAGTATCTTTGGACAGGGGAAACAGTAGGGTTGGCCGGCCATAGCCATGGCCACATCCAGCCCCCCTGCACCGATAGCTAACATGGACACGCCAGCAGCACCCGGCGTGTGGCTGTCCGAACCCAAAAGAGTTTTTCCCGGAATCCCAAACCGCTCCAGATGAACTTGGTGTGATACGCCGTTACCCGGCCGGCTGAAATGGATCCCAAAACGCTCAGAAGCCGTCTGAAGGAAACGGTGATCATCGGCATTTTTATTATCGGTCTGCAGGAGATTGTGGTCCACATACTGGACCGAAAGCTCTGTTTGAACTTCGTCCAGCCCTAAAGCCTCAAACTCCAGCATAGCCATTGTCCCTGTAGCATCCTGCATCAAAGTCTGATCTATGGAAATACAGATGTCCGTCCCCGGAATCAATTCCCCATGAACCAGATGCGCTTTGAGTATTTTATATGCAAGATTCATTTCTCTCTCCGACGGTCCTCCCTGACCTTGACTTGTAAATCTATGAAATTTATAGTAAAGCAAATATCCATAAAAAACAAATTTTAGGAGAATCATTTGATCCACTCCTTCGATGCGGTAATTATTGGGGCCGGTGGAGCGGGGCTCTATGCCGCCCTGGAAGCCAGTCAAGCAGCCAATACAGCCGTCATTTCCAAGCTCTATCCGGTTCGGTCTCACACAGGAGCCGCTCAGGGCGGAATCAGCGCCTCTCTCGGCAACATTGAAGAGGACAAACCCGAATGGCACGCCTTCGATACGGTGAAGGGAGGAGATTATCTGACCGACCAGGACGCCGCTTTGATTCTCGCTGAAGAGGCGGTCCAGGCTGTCTATGATTTAGAAAACCTGGGACTGCCCTTCAACCGCACACCGGAAGGCCGTATCGACCAGAGGCGTTTTGGCGGACACACGCGAAATTTTGGTGAATCAGCCGTACGGCGGGCATGCTATGCCGCCGATCGGACCGGACATATGATCCTTCAGACACTCTACCAGCAGTGCATAAAAAACAATGTTACCTTTTTTGATGAATTCCATATTATCGATGTCCTCCTTGAAGGACAACGATGTTTTGGAGTTGCAGCCCTTGAGCTGCGAACGGGTGAAATCCATATATTCCACTCCAGGGCCGTGCTTTTTGCTACAGGAGGTACGGGACGAATGTTCCGGATCACATCCAATGCCTACGCCAATACCGGAGACGGGCCGGCCCTATTGCTGAGAAAAGGAGTGCCGCTGGAAGACATGGAATTCTATCAATTTCATCCCACGGGCATCCGAGGCATGGGGATTCTCATCACTGAGGGCGTCCGCGGAGAAGGTGGAATTCTTCGAAACAAAGAGGGTGAGCGTTTTATGGAGCGGTACACACCCACGCTCCTCGACTTGGCTCCAAGGGATATCGTGTCTCGCTCCATCGTACAAGAAATAAGAGAGGGCCGAGGAATAAAGGGTGACAGGACAATCGAAGACTATGTCCATCTCGATGCCACACATCTAGGGAAAGACACTATTGAGGCCAAACTTCCGGATATCGCGGATTTCTGCCGAACATATTTAGGGATCGATCCGGCAGATAGCCCCATTCCCGTTCAGCCGACTGCCCACTATGCCATGGGAGGCATTCCGACCGACATCCATGGGAGAGTGGTGAAGAATGGAGAGGGGGATTTGTATGAAGGTTTATATGCGGCGGGTGAATGCGCCTGTGTCTCAGTTCATGGTGCCAACCGGTTGGGAACAAACAGTCTTGTCGATCTGATCGTCTTTGGACGGCGGGCCGGTCAAAATATTGCACAATTTGTCCATGGATCAGACAGTATCTCAATAACCCAAGATTTGACGAAATCTTATCAAGAGTGGATATTATCGAAAACAGATGGCCAATCAGGCCCAAACCCGGAAGACATACGGCTCGAACTCCAAAATCTCATGATGGAAAAAATCGGGATCTTCAGAAATGAACAAGAGATGAAGGAGGCCGTGGAGAGAATAAAGGAACTGCGGCAGGACTATTCCCACGTTAAAATACCTCATTACTCTAACGCCTTTAACACACATCTGCTGGATATTTTGGAATTAGGAAATCTTCTGGACCTGGCCTATATAACAGCGTTTTCGGCACTCAACAGAAAGGAGAGCCGGGGAGCTCACTCCAGAGAAGACTATCCAAAACGCAACGATGACAAATGGCTCAAGCACACTTTGGCCTGGCTAGAGGAAGACAACATCAAAATTGACTACAAATCGGTGGATATATCGCGGTGGAAACCCAAACCGAGGACATACTGACAAGAGGAACTAACATGAGAATTACACTCGAAATTCAAAGATATGATCCTCAAAAAGATACGAAGCCTTTTTTTGAAAAATACGAAGTCGAAATCAATCCTGAGGATCGACTTCTTGATGCTTTGATGAAGGTCAAACAATTCATCGACCCAACACTTGGATTCCGAAAGAGCTGCGCGCATGGCGTCTGCGGATCGGACGCCATGGTGGTCAACGGTATCGAACGGCTGGCCTGCAAGACTCTCATTAAAGACGCTATCAACAAGGATGGCTCTCCCATAAAAATCGAACCTCTCCAGATCCTTCCCATCCAGAAAGATTTAATGGTTGACCAAACTCGATTTTTTGAACATTACCGCCATGTTAAACCTTATTTTATCAACAATGAACCGGTAAAAGAAAAAGAAAGGATTCAATCTCAAGAGGAAAGAGAACCCTTCGATGACGGCACAAAATGCATCCTCTGTGCGGCCTGTTATTCGGCCTGCCCGGTTGTTAAGGGAATCAATCCCAGTTTCCTTGGCCCGGCGTCAATCGTTCAGGCAGAACGTTTCATCGATGACAGCCGAGATGCAGGTTTTGAAGAAAGGGTTCCTGTGCTCGATTTCCCGGATGGAATCTGGCCCTGCCAGAATTTTTATCAATGCACACGCGTCTGTCCCCGGCACATAAAAATCACTCAACTGATCAACAAGACCAAGGAAAAAATCGTCAAATACCGTGCCTCACACGGAGAAAAAGTCCACGATTTGCCCTAATTAGTTGAAGAAAAGGATTCAAGGGTTCTAGGGTTCGAGGATTCAAGGATTTTAAGATTCTGGACTCTTTTATTTATTCTTCTTAAGCATTCCACTCGACTCCTTGACCCCTTGACCCCTAGAATCCTTAAAATCCTGCCATTTTTTTGGATATGATTCTGATCGATTATTTTTTCTTTTTGGGCTCCAGTTTGCTGTCGGGAAGATAATACCCTTCTCTCGACAACAAATGATCAAGGTTGGCCACTCCGTATATAACTACGGCCGTAACAATGGACGTGTGTTCCTGGTATTCAGGAATACTTTTCTGGTAATAATCATTTTCCGTATGCCAAATTTCCCGGTAATTAAAATCATAACCTTTAGGATCAGCCGTTGAAAAACCCATGGTAGGCACTCCTCTCATAGAAAAGACTGAAGAATCGGTACCTCCGGGACGTTTTGATCTTTCTCTGGGTTTTCTTTTTCTTATTTCAAATGGGAAATCCGAATTGATATCGTTTAAAGGTTGACATATCTTTTCCATATCATCCCACATGGCTTCTGATACAGAGATTCCGGTTGTCACTGTAGGACCCCCATCCCGGTTAAACATATTGGATATTTTGGGCAAACGGTCTTTAAATTTTTCAACCCAGTGACCGGCACCAAGAATACCAAATTCCTCCCCGGCCCAGAGACAGACCAGGATAGTGCGTTTGGGTTTCCCTCCGGCCGCCATGATCAAACGTGCCGCCTCCATGGCCGGCGTCATCCCGGACCCGTCATCTACAGCACCAGTGGCCACATCAAAGGAATCCAGGTGTCCTCCCATTATGACGTATTCGTCAGAGAATTCAGTGCCGGGAATAATACCAATGACATTAGAATATGTCACCGGACCCATCTTGAAATAATTGCGGATATCAAATTCCAGCTCCACTCTCCGGCGTTCAATAATCATCTGTTTGATTTCTGCAAATTGATGCTCATCCAGTTTGATATCACATGTTGTGGGCAGATCATCCCAGGATGTCCATTCCTTTACATCCCGGTTATAGGTCGCATTGATGGGTACGGTAGCAGAAGCGATGACACCCAGAATTCCTGCATCTATCAATTTATCCAGTTTGGCCTTGGCTTCTTTCCTATCTAAATCCCTCTGCTTAGTCCGCTCTTCCGGGGTCATCTTTTTCCTCTTTTCCAATTCTTCTTCATCCACTTCCGGAGGATTGAGGAGAACCCATGCTCCCTTCAATTTCTTTTTCATCCTCCGGAATTGACCGTCATTTTGGGGTTCCAAAACGGCATGTCCAACCTGCCTGCCCCGGGTTCCGGATGAATAAGATGGCGTGGCAAAATGGAGATGCATGAATTTTGGGGATGTCATTTTTCCAAACCAGGCACCCCGGTTGAAACCAACCGCCAGCGTACCGGCTTCATCATACTCGACGTCCATCCCCCATTCCTTGAATTTCCTTCCGGCCCATTCCGCAGCATTATCATAAGCCGCAGAACCGATTGGTCGTCCACCAAAACGATTTGTGAGAATATCAAGGTGCTTCATTGTTCTATTATCTTTTTTGCCGATTTCAATAATCTTTTTCACGACGGGATCTGTCTGTGCATCAGAAAATTGGGGACAAAACAAAAAAGACATAACAACGGCCAATACCAATAATTTTTTCATAGCTTCTCCTCTTTATTATAGTGTTAGTATCCGGGCATGATCGTAAGTTGGATATACGAGCCCTTCATGGGACGGTCAAAGGGATGGACATAGCTGACACCAAGAATCATGTAGCCAAAAACATTCATGCGCAGACCCACTCCCGCACTGGAGATAGGCTTCCGAGTTCCTCCATTAAACCAGGGACTTTCCTCATTCGACCAGGCCAATCCAATATCATAAAAAGCCGTAAATTCCATGGGAAGTGCGCCGTAATAGCCCTGTCCGATTCCCAACACTCTAAGAAGAGGGAATCTCAATTCAATGTTAGCGACCATCAGTTTACTTCCAAACAGGCGGTCAAAAGTGAAAGAATCCTCTCCCCCTCCTTCTACTTCTTCGATGCTGAAAGAACCATAATTATAACCACGCACCATACTCTCATAACCGAGGAACAGTGGATAGAGACGGCCGTCATCTGCACCCGTTCCATAGCGTCCGTAATGGAGAAACCGGAAGGCCAGGGTGAAAGGACGGACAAGCATGATGTATCTTCGATAATCAGCCAGAATATTGGTGAAAGAAATGGAACCCACATATGGAGCCATCTCGAACCTGTAGCTCTGTCCCAACAGCGGGCTAGTGGCCCCATAGATCGACGAGTCATACACAAGTGCCGCCGATCCAAAAGCAAAATGAAGGCTTGGAGGAGCCGGCAAGCTTTCTTTGTCTCTAAATATTAACATGCCGTTAATCATAGAGATGGCCCTAGTGTACACATCGTTGTCGAAATCGAGAAAACGATAACCACCGGAGAGCTCGAAACGCAGCATTTTACTGAACGGATAGGAGGCAAATCCGGACAGCTGATAATTGATCTGCCGATAGATATATTCCTGCTCGAGATACACGGGTTCACCGCCTATTTCAGATATTCCCATGGCGAATCCACCGTAGATATAAGGAATTCTCTGTGCCACTCCGCCCCACATAAAGCGGGATCTGCTATTCTGGAAGCCGACAAGAAAGGAGGAATCTTCAATTCGACTGCTCACCTGCACCATCGAGGAGAGACTGTGGTATCCAAGAATGTCGCTAAAGAACATGGCTATTCCACCCCCTCCATATGTCCCAAACCGGTCGGCTCCCACAGCCAGTTGAGGTGGACTGAGATAATCGAGAGATAATTTTGGCACATAATCTTCAACTTCATACGTTGTCTCTTCGGGAAGACCATAAAGAGGATTTTTCAATAGCCCTAAAATATCTCCCCCTCCTTTTTCTCTGGGAGGAAGAACAGCAGGCAGGATTTCTCCAAAAGTCACCAGTTCCTCGGTTCCGTCAATTTTTTCAGATCCAGAGATGGAATACAGGCTGTAAAAACCTTCCTCATACAGGCTGAAAGCCAGATCGCCTGAATGTTGTGCCACCGACAGCGCAGGACTCAGCGAAGAGATACCGCTGATACCCGTAAACAAATTTGTTATCTGGCGAATATTTTCCTGTCCTATGTCAATTTTGAAAAGATTGGCAATACCGCTCTCATCAGAAATAAAATACAAACTTTTCGCATCGGGAGACCACTGGGGATTGATATTATAGGAGTGAATAAAACCTTGAATTTTTTCGATTTGTCCTGACACAGGATTAAGAAGAGCCAATTCATACTTCCCCATGCTGAGAATGGAAAGATCGGTAGAAAACCGATCCGTCACAAAAGCTATTTTTTCTCCATCCGGAGACCAAGCCGGCTGAATGTCGGCATAGGGATCATCCGTCATTTTCTTCAAAACTTCGGCCTCCAGATCATAGATAAAAAGATCCGAAACACCTCCGGATAGAGCTGAAAAAGCGATGAATTGTCCGTCCGGCGACCACGTCGGATTCAATATCTCCCCTAAATCAGGAAATTCAATCTCCCGTTTTCTAGAATTCTTCTCCATATCAACAATAGCCAATATTGGCTGCCCTTTGCTGATAGCTCCAAAGACAAAACGTCGGCCCTCAGCATCCCATCCTCCTGAAGACTTGATAAACTGGATGCTCTCAAAATGAGGATCAACAGCCGTGCTGATTAGCTTGCGTTTAATTTTTCCGGTCCGGGCATCAGCCAAAAACATATCAATAGACAGTCGATCTCTTGTTGAGAGAAATACAATCTGTTTCCCATCCGGGCTCAATGAAGGAGACACATTTAGACGGTTGAGTTCCGTTCCTTTGAACAATATACGGCTCGATGGGGCCTGAATCTGAGTCAGTTCAATCAGAGGATTATAGGCTTTTTTCATCGCATCATGCCATTCCTTAGATAGATCTTCTAAGGAGAGGCCAAGTGTTCCATTGATAGCCTGTTCATAGTTTCCGGATCGTCCCGCAGATTTCATCAGACTGGACACCTTCCTATCGCCCCACTTTCCAGTGATAAAGGCCCACAAAGACTGACCGTACCGGTAGGGGAAGTACTTGTAAGAGTTCATCAGTTTTTTTACGGCCGGCAGTTCTTCACGACGAGTGATGTCCCTCATCCACATAGACGTCAGTGGATCGACAGAACCAATCGACAGATACTCGGCAAGGCCCTCGATCATCCACAGCGGAAGGCGCATCGCATTGGGAGGCTGTGAAGAAAATCCCGGATTTCCCATTGAAGTCATATCCATCTGAAAGGCATGAACCAGCTCGTGACCGATCACATGATCTGATTCCCCAAGAGATGCACCAAGAGGAAGGACAATACGCCTTTTGAACATCTCTGTAACTCCACCAGTACCTTCACCAAGAATTCCAGAGATAGCCGATGTCTGCTGAAAATGTGGTGAACTTGCGTAAAGAATCAAAATCTGCCGGTCTCTGAGATTATAGCTAAATATTCTGGAGAGGCGGGAATACCAACGTTCGGCCATCCGGGCTGCAATAGGTGCGGTCAGTTTCAGTTCGGGATAAAAATAGATGTCAAAATGTTCCGTCTTAATGAGTTTAAAGTCGAAGGATTCATATTGAACTTTGTTCCGACCAAAATATTGGGCATGAACCGGAGCGGCCGCATAGAGAAAGCATAGATAGACAAGCCAAATGAAACATATGACCTTAATGTACTTTATTGGTTTCGGCATAGCGTTCGGCTCAAACAAAACACTTACTTTTCCATTTTAACAGATATTCCAAGGTTTTCAATTGTTCGAACAACATCTTAATTTACAGAACTGCAGTTTTTAGATTATGGAAAAAGAATTAAATTTTAACAAAAATCTTCTCTCTGTAAAGGGGATGGAGGATGGCCAGCCAGATCAGGAGCAGTATTATGGGATACAAGAGAGAACCGTTGAGCGGCCCCGCCAAAGGAACAAGGAATTTATTGTAGATAAAACTCTGCAATGACATCACATCTCCCTGAACCGGCACATGAATCAATACAATCAACTTGACCATCAGAGTTGAACCCGCATACACGGCAATCGCGTTTGTCCCGAAGATAAGAAATGGATAGGCCCATTTCTTTTGCCCCAAAACATCGTTAAATCCATAACAGAGTCCTAAGAGTAACAACGCGGCCCCAGCCGAAAAAATGACATACGTACTCGTCCACAGCTGCTTATTGATGGGAAAAAGCGGGTGAAGAAGAAGACCCAGAATCACAAAAGTTATTCCCACCACAAAAAGACCGGCCATTTTGTTCAACTGACTTCTTTTAGACAGCAGCCAATCCCCTGTCAATGTGCCCAGCAGAGTCGTAGCCACAGCCGGAAATGTACTCAAGATCCCCTCAGGATCAAAGTTTGCCTTATAGAGATGCCCCGCTAAAAGCTTCATATCGATAAAACCGCATAAATTTCCTTCAAACTCTAAGACTCCGGCCCCATACCCAGGCACAGGAACAAGTTTCAAGACAGCCCAGTACCCGGCAAGAAGAAATAAAATGATGGCCATTCGCCCCTTTGGCCTGGCTTTGAGAAAGATCAGGGAAGCCAATAAATAACAGAGAGCAATGCGCTGGAGGACCCCTGGAATTCTCATTGATTCAAAATTAAATGAAGGAAAGACTCTGAGGAAATAACCCACAGCAAACAGCAAAACTGTCCGTCTCAGAATTTTAATAGTGATCGAAGAAGAGACTGCATCTTCGTTTTTTCTTTTTGAGAAAGACAAAGTGATCGACACCCCTACAATAAAGAGGAAAAATGGAAAGATGAGATCTGTCGGTGTCCATCCATGCCATTTTGCATGCCTCAATGGGGCATAGATAAAACTCCAACTTCCTGGATTGTTCACAAGGATCATACCCGCAATGGTTATCCCCCTAAAAACATCCAAAGAGGCCAACCGGTCTGTTTTCATTCTCTTTTCTAGTCTCTATTCTCCTTTGTCTTTTTCAATGAGGGCAGCATAGGGATGATCCGTCTCATAC
>SDBS01004329.1_pt1 | contig 13893 bp, 14 predicted proteins | sample 2277091 | NCBI WGS metagenome assembly SDBS01 (sample SAMN10404972, study PRJNA504765) | marine sediment metagenome | isolation source: marine sediment core GS10_PC15, 163 cmbsf | place: Arctic Ocean: Southern Knipovich Ridge | collected 2010
ACTGCTTCGATGCCATGACCTCAGATCGGACATTCCGTCAGGCCAAGCCAATGTGCGAGGCACTTGCGGAGATCCGAAACGCCTCAGAAACCCAATTTGACCCCGTTGTAGTTGACGCATTAATGAGTATGGCGGCCAGGTTGGGCGAAGGGCTGATGAAAATTACGGGCGATAATGTTGCTCTTGACGTCCAGTGCCTGGTGGGCCAAGCTGCGCCGGTAGAGTTATAGACGGCCACATTCCTGGCCGGGCCGGGCAGTGGGAAAACGAGGGTGATCACTCACCGGGTGGCCTATCTGGTCACGGTCTGCGGGGTCAGCCCACGTCGCATCATGGCGGTTACCTTCACCAACAAAGCCGCCCGGGAAATGGAGGAAAGACTCCACAACCTGGTCAGCGGGTCGATGGAGAACCTAACCCTGGGAACCTTTCACGCCATTTGTGCCCGCATTCTACGTCGGGACGGCAAGGCCACGGGTGTTGATTCCAGGTTCGTAATTTACGATGCCGACGACCAGATAAGCCTGATAAAGCGCAGCATGCGGGAACTGGACCTCGACCCCAAGCAATACGCCCCGCAGGCAATAGCCTCGGCGATATCATCAGCGAAGAGTCGGATGCTAACCCCGGGCGACTATACCAAGAGCGGTCGCAGTTACTTCGAGGAAATAGCAGGACGAATCTACGAACGCTACCAGCAGCTACTGGGAGAAAGCAACGCCCTGGACTTTGACGATTTGTTGATGAGAACGGTGCAGTTGTTCCGCAAGAACCCCGAGATTCTAGCCAAGTATCAGAACAGATACCATCATGTCCTGGTAGACGAGTTCCAGGATACCAACCTGGTCCAATACGAGCTTGTCAGGCAAATAGCCGAGAAGCACCGCAATATCTGCGTGGTCGGTGACCCCGACCAGTCCATTTACTCGTGGCGATTTGCCGACCTGCGTAACATCCTCAGCTTTGAGCAGAACTACCCCGATGCCAAGCTGGTGCTGCTGGAACAGAACTACCGCTCGACGAAGACGATTCTGGAAGCAGCGTCCAGCGTAATCTCAGCCAACCAGCAGCGCAAACCGAAGAACCTGTGGACGGACAACGAGGAGGGTGAGCTAGCCACGATTGTGGAGACGTACACCGAACAGGAAGAAGCCCAGTTCGTGGTCAACGAAGTAGAGAACCTGTTGAGTAAAAGGGAGGTCAGCCTGGGCGACTGTGCGGTGATGTACCGCACCAATGCGCAATCGAGGGTAATCGAAGAAGCCTTTGTCCGCTACGGGACACCCTATAGACTGGTGGCCGGCACCCGCTTCTACGAGAGACGCGAGGTTAAGGATGTCATCGCTTATTTCCGACTCATCCAGAATCCAGACGACAGCGTCAGCCTGCTGAGGGTAATCAACATCCCGGGGCGCGGCATCGGGCAACAGACGCTGGCCAGGCTATCCAGCCTGGCGAAATCAATGTCGGTCTCGCATTATGGGGCATTGAAAGTCGTTGCCAGGTCGAAAGACGGTAAGGCAACACCCCAGCACCCGTTTGACCAGCGAGCTACCAGAGCACTGACTGACTTTTTCGAGATGATGGCGGAATTCATCAAGCAGAGCAGAAAACTGGACCTGGTCGATTTATTCGACCTGATGGTGGCCGACTCCGGCTACCGGCAATACATCCTGAACGGGATGGACGGCGAGGACCGCTGGGACAACATCCTCGAGTTGCGCACGGTGGCCCAGCAATATCGTGACTTGAAACCAGCGGCGGGGCTGGCGGCCTTTCTGGAAGGGGTGGCACTGGTATCCGACGTCGATGGACTCGATGAGAGGGTCGAAGCGGTAACCCTGATTACACTGCACCAGGCCAAGGGGCTGGAGTTCCCGGTGGTGTTCATCGTCGGTATGGAAGACGGACTTCTCCCTCATTTCAGGTCGTTCGACGACCCGGCACAGATGGAGGAGGAGAGGCGACTCTGCTACGTCGGCATTACCAGAGCCAAACGGCGGGTATACCTGGTGCGCGCGTTCCGTCGCAGCCTGATGGGAAGCAGTACCGCCAATAAGCCGTCGCGCTTCCTGGAAGATATCCCGCAACACCTGACGGCCAGTCCAGCCTGGTGGGAGAAAGAAGACGGCGACCAGGTGGCGGAGGCAATTTATTCATGGAACAGGCCGGCGGTTACCAATCCGACCGCACCGGAAGAACTGAAGGCCGGCGACCACGTTTACCACGGTCAGTTCGGGGAGGGGGTGGTGGTCAGCTGTAAGGAGGTAAACGGCGACAACGAGGTGGTGGTGGCGTTTCAAGGGAGGGGAGTCAAGAAGCTGCTGGCCAGCCTGGCGAAACTGGAGAAGGTGGGGTAATATTTAAGAAACCCCCTCTTGACAAATTACACGGAATCGTGTATGATATTAATATGGCGATTAGAGTTTTAGACGAAAGGGTGGTGTCGCAGATTGCCGCCGGTGAGGTGGTGGAGAGGCCGGCGTCGGTGGTCAAGGAGCTGGTGGAGAACTCGCTGGACGCCGGCGCGTCACAGATTTCGGTTGAGGTAAGGGGGGGAGGGGTCGGTCTGATACGGGTGACGGACAACGGCAGCGGCATCCCTTCGGCAGAGGCAAAACTCGCGTTCGACCGCTACGCCACCAGCAAGGTAAGCAGTATTGACGACCTGGAATCGATTTCCAGTCTGGGCTTTCGGGGGGAGGCATTACCAAGTATTGCCGCCGTAGCCCAGGTAGACATGACTACCTGCACTGATGGTGAGTCGACCGGCGACTATTTACGCCTCAAGGACGGCGTTATCGTTGACCAGAAGAGCCAGGGACACCCCCAGGGAACCACGGTCACGGTGCGAAATCTGTTCCGCAGGGTGCCGGCCCGACTCAAATTCCTCAAGTCGACGACCACCGAGAACAGTCATATCGCCAACGTGGTCAGCCAGTATGCCCTCGCCTTCCCCGAGGTCAAATTCGACCTGTCGATTGACGGTCGGGCCGTCCTCAGAACGCCGGGGGGAGGTCGGATAATCGACAGCATAATTGAGGTCCACGGCCTGGAGATAGCCAAGAACATGGCGGAGATCGGCAGTGGCGAGGAGGGGTGGAAGGACAAGAAAAACTCCTCGCCAACGCGGATAACCGGCATGATAAGCTCCCCGACGATAAGTCGGGCCAACCGGGAATACATCAGCTTCTTCGTCAATCGCCGCTGGATAGGGAGTCGGTCGCTGACCTGGGCGGTGGAGGAAGCCTATCACGGACTGCTGATGCAGGGCAGGCACCCAATCGCGACCATCAACATTTCAATACCGCCCAGCGAGGTGGACGTTAATATTCACCCCACCAAGGCCGAGGTCAAATTCCAGAACGAACGCGCCGTGTTCAGCGCCGTGCAGAAAGCGGTGCGAGCAACCCTGGTTGAGATGGCGCCGGTACCCAGGATTGAGGAGGTCGCCACAACCTACAGGGCACCATCGGCACGACGGCAGGAACTGTGGCCGCCACCAATAAAGGAGACCGGCGATACTACCTCGCCGCTAACAGTAGAGTCGACACCGATGATTTCCCTGCCGGCGCTGCGGGTACTGGGGCAACTGACCAGCAGCTACATCATCGCCGAGGGCCCCGACGGGCTATACCTTGTCGACCAGCACGCCGCCCACGAGCGTATCCTCTACGAAAAGCTCAAGCGGGAGAGGTCGGCCCAAGAAATAGAGGTCCAGGGTCTGCTGGAACCGGTACCATTTGAGGTAAACCTGAAGCAAGATGAGGTACTGAAATCCAGCTACGAAAGGCTAGGTGAGTTCGGTTTCGCGATTGAGCCTTTTGGCGAGAGGACCTATCTGGTGCGGGCAGTGCCGGCCTTGCTTAACCGGAAAGACTGGGCGGGGATGGTCAGGGAACTGCTGGATAACTCTACCAGCGGGGAGAAGGGCGACTGGACAGAGGAGGTAATCACTCTACTCGCCTGCCACAGCGCGGTGAGGGCGGGGCAGACGCTGAGCGACGAAGAAATGCGGGAGCTTATCCGGCAACTGGAGCAAACAAGTATGGCCTACACCTGCCCCCACGGCAGGCCGACGGTAATTCACCTCAGTGAGCGGCAGCTGGAGAGGGAGTTCGGGAGGAGTTAAGAGGCTAGGCAATCTCATCGTAGCACGCAGATCGTGTGTTCGCCACGGCGCTGTGAGTAGTGTCATGTCGCGCTGTAAGTAGCGCGTTACTTTCCGTCAATCTTGGCGGTCAATTCTCGGAACACTGTGATATTCCCTCCCTCCGGCAGAGAATCGGTGTAGAACCCGCTGTCGTAGAGCGCCTTGTGCGTCACCATCCTCACATAACGCATCAGATCAACGATCAACTTGTCTGATGACACTCCCTTTTTTCCAGGGAGCGTGCTTTCCGAGAAAGCCTTCATTTCAGTTGCAGTGCTGCGCAAGAACTCTCCTACTGCGCCACGGACGATCTTGACGGCACTCCAATACGCCGGCGCCTCGGCTGTAGTGATAGGCGGAACAACTGCCTTGCCCGCTCTCATTAGACCAGCGGCTTCGGCGGCAGCGGCAAGCGAGGGGTGATCAGCCTCGCCCAGCAGAAGCTCACCAAGTGCGTCCGTCAGGTACTTGTTGGTGATCGCGCGAAACAAGTTTTGCTGATCATCAGCATCCGATATGCTTGCGCTCAGGTATCCGGCGATTCCCGGACCGCCGATGATCCTCGCTGCAAAACGCTCCCCTCGGCACCCGTAGCCACCCGAAAGGTATGGCCCAAACCGATCGTATGCATCACAGACCTCGTAGAAATCAATCTTGGCTTTTGCATACCGCCCGCCGGTTGCCCTGTGATTGAACGCGTGGCCTTCAGAAATTAGCAGGTCGAACACACCCGCATCTATCCCGTTATATCCAATCAGCAGTCGCCTGATTCCGGGCGACATTTCCGGAAGTCTATCGCCGAGTGCGGTGATACGCCGGGTGAGATCCTCTCCCCAACGCTCAGCGACATCATGGATTTTGACCAAGTCGTCTTCCAGGAACACGGCCGTATCAATCCGCACAGTGCCATCATCAACATGGATAACCCGCGCCTGATTGAGTTCCTCGCAAATATGGGGGTCAATGGCACGAACATCCATCGTCTCGGTGGCGATTTTGGTGACCAGTTCCTTGACCTCATCGGTCAGTAATTGCTGCACCCGCAAAGCGGACTTCCATGGGTCACAATCGAGATTGTAGTTGAGCATTTTTCTCCCTCCTTCTTGTTGTAGATTTAACGCCGGCGTGTACGTCCCATACATACCTTCAGATTGCCTGAGTCGGCCAGGTGATAATCCAATGGTGCGCCTAAAGCTCCGTGTAAAAGCGTCTTGAGCACTGAAACCGAATCGGTATACAGCGTCCACGATATCCTCTCCACTTAGTATAGCTCGCGCGGCTTCGGTCATTCGTCTTCGCCGTACATACTCTACCGGTGTTTGGTCAGTGGTGGCGCGGAATATCCAGATAAAATGACCCGGAGAATATCCAGCCTCAGCAGCCAAGTCTTCCAGACCGATTCTAGACTCGAGATGAGTCTCAATGTAGTCAAGCGCTCGCTGAAGTCTCCGTTCATACTGCATACCGACCATCGTCTCTAATACTACATCATCGGGAGTTCGACGTCTTGGCAGGGATTACGGAATCTCGCGGAATGGCAAATACCGGCCTGAACGCCGTTTCAAGATGGACTAGGGCGAATGCCCTGCTATCAAGCCAGGCTACAATAGCACCTGGTTGTCAATAGCCGTCTCTGAGTCCTGCAGCTGTCTGGGGATTCTCCTGTGAAAAGCAGGATATCAGGACAACTCGTAGCCGGCTTTGGACAGTATCTTCTTGATGGAGCGGCAGGCGGGGGAGTTTTTGGGGAGGGCGAGGAGGGATTTGCCCTTGAGGTTGTATTCCTTGACGGCGGGGTCGTAGTCCATCTTGCCGAGGTAGGTTTCGCCGGTAGGTTTCAGATACTGCTCTGCTCCATCATCAAACTCATAGTTGCCGACCAGATAGAGATGCTGGTAGGTGATGCCGACTTCCCGGGTAATTCTCTTCACTCTTTCCACGTGCTTGATGGACTTGACGGAGGGGTCCAGTATCAGGAAGAGGTCGTTGATACTGGGGACGACCTTCCGGTTCAGGTGCTCCAACCCGGCGGGGGAATCGACGACGATACTGGTGTAATTCTCACCGATGGACGGGATGACAAACTCAAACAGGAAATTGGCCGAACGGTAGTCGCCGTAGGTCCATTTCGGTCCCAGCGAAATGAGGTCGAACTTCTCGGAGCGGTACTGAGCATACCACTGCAGCAGGAGTGGTATTTTGACAAAGGAAGGACTGCCGCCGAGTTCAGCAAAGGCATCCTCGTCCTCAATGTCAGCGGTCAGGTCGGAGAGGGTCTTGACGGGGACTTCCCGGCCGATTTCAGTCTTGGTCCTGGCTGCTTGCAGGTCGACGCCGAGCATACTCGCCAGGCTCTGGTCGGGGTCAATGTCGAGGAGGAGGAGCGGAGGCTTCAGGTATTTGCTGACCAAAGCGACAAAGGTCGACTTGCCGGTACCGCCCCTGCCGGTGGCGAGGATTATCCTGCCCGCCTTTTCCGAGGAAGTGGTAACCCTGGCTATCTTCGTTGCTTCGGAGATTATTTGAGCGCCAACATCTTCATCCGGCATAGTGTCCTAGCTTACCTTTCTGATTTGCTCTGGTTCGAATTATCTTTATGTCAAGTTAAATACAGTCCTCAGTGCTCCGGGCGGCGACGCATTGTCTCCTCCGGGCTTACCGGGGCGACCCTTGGACGAGACGCCTCGTAGACAGTGATAACGCCGTCAAGTCCGGAGAATGCCTGCCTGATGACAGCGATTTCCTCAGGCGGCAAGGGTTTGACGGCAGAGGGTCGAAGCGGGGTGTTGATTTGCACCTCGTCAGGGGAGATTTCCCGAGCAAGCTGAGCCATCCCGGCGGCGGAGTCTTTATTGACAGCAACGAACATCATCTGCAGCGCCAGTTTTCCCTGGAACTCACTCCTGAAGAGCCTGACCGCCTCCAGAATCCGGGACAGATTGTACCTTACCCAGGGTCGGTTAATCCGACGGTAGAGCGGTTCGGTGGGGGCATCGACCTTGGCGACGACGACATCAGCCCGGGCAAGGTCATGGCGCACGTCTTCCCGGGGTACGAGGGAGGAATTGGTCAGCACCGCTACCGGCACCCGCAGGGTTGACCTGACCAGCTCTATCGCCTGACCGAGGTTACTGGCAAGAGTCGGTTCACCCATGCCGGAGAAGGTAGCGTAGTCAATGGATATATCCTTTACTGCTGACAACTCCTGAGCCAGGTCAGCCAAGGGGACGAACTCTTTGCGCCTGGTGACGGGGTGAAGAGTGTTACCAAGCTGACAGTAAACGCAGCCGAAGGAGCAGACCTTGCTCTCAGTAGAGATAATGTCCACCCCCAACGACCTGCCGAGTCGCCAGGACGATACCGGACCGTAGAGGATAGAACTCATTGAGGTTATTTGGACTCCTTTTTCAGGAAGAATTTGAGATTCCTAACCTCACCCACCCCCTTGAGAGAGGAAGCAATCGCTTCCAGGACATGGGAAATAATGTCCCTGGGAAAGGCACTGAGCACGACGGGGACGTTGTTTACATAGAGAGACACCCGTTCGCTCTGGGGTTTGATAAAGCCCGTTTCCAGAAGGTCAGCCAGCCCTTTAATGTCGTCGAGGGAGAACTGCTTGGTCTTAGTCTCGAGCGGTTCATCGGTGGCGATGGCGAAGAGTTTCTTGATGTTGCTCAAGGGCGCACCGACCTGACGGCGGTGGACTTCTATCTTGGGGGCGTCATCCTGCTTGAACCCTTCGGTGAGGATAATATCGTAGTCCTCGGCGAGAAGGAGGGCTATCTCATCGAGAGAAACAGCGGCGGCAACCGGTTTGACGATGACGACTTTGTCCGGGGAACTGATGATAGTAGCCTCGCTGCCGGCCTGAATGTGCCGCCAGCTATCCTTGCCGGGTTCATCCAGGGTTATGCCTTGGGGAGCATGCTTGACGGTAGCGACGCGGTAGCCCCTGGACTTCAACTCCGGGATGAGCTTTTCGAGAAGGGTTGTCTTCCCCGATTTTGATTTGCCGACGATTGAAACGATGGGAGTCATGCTTTGTTATCCTCCGATACTATTTACTGTCTGCGGTAAGCCTTCTTCCACGGCTCTTTCCGAAGCGCCAGGTAATCCCTGACAGCCTCCTTCAGGGTGTTGACGGCCATAAGGGCACAGTGATGGTTGCCTTCAGGCAGACCGCCGAGGGCGTCGAGAACATCTTTCCGGCTGACCCTCAATGCCTCAAGGACAGGCTTTCCTTTAGCCAACTCGGTGACCATACTTGCCGAAGCAACGGTAGCGGCACAGCCGTCGGTCCAGAAGGAAGCCTGAGTAATGCGGTTGTGCTCGACATTGAGCCACATCTGCAAGGAATCACCATCAGAAGCGGCGGTGCCAGCATAGCCATCAGCACCGGGGATGCTACCGGCATTGCGGGGATTGAGGGCGTGGTCGATTACCGTCCCGGTATAGACGCTCCTCATATCCTCCACAATTGACCTCTTAACACTATCCAATTCCGAAGCCATCTTTTCCCCCCCTACTAACGATGTTACCCTACCCCGAATGATAAGTCCAGATTGAGAAGGGGCCAGGCGAGATTGCTTCGTCGCAAAGCTCCTCGCAATGACAGTGGAGGGAGGACTTGATGGGACTGAGATTCTTCGCTGCCTCTTCGCTACGCTCAGAGCTTCGGCTCAGAATGACACTGGGGGGGGATTAGACTGTCAGCTGGAGCGAAGCTGAACGAAAACAGCAGGCATCGGTTCTACTCATCCCGACCGCCGAATATCCTGCTGCCGATGCGGACGATGGTGGCGCCTTCTTCGATAGCGATTTGATAGGAATTGGTCATGCCCATGGAGAGGTATTTCATAGTGACACGGGGCAGATTGAGCTTCTTAATCCTGTCAAATACTCTCTTCGTTTCTACAAAGTAGGGTCGGGAATCTTCCGGGTCGCCAAAACGGGGCCCCATGGTCATCAGTCCCATTACCTTGATATTCGGCAGGGGTGATATGTCCCGCACCAGCTGTTCAACCTCTTCCGGGAGGACACCGGCTTTCTGCTTTTCGCGGCCGCTGTTTACCTCAATCAACACCGGCATCGCCCTGTTAATCTGAGCGCATCTCTTATCTATCTCCCGGGCGATTTCGACAGAGTCAACGGTCTCTATCATGTCGAACATGCCAACCGCTTTTTTCACCTTGTTTTTCTGGAGGTGACCGATAAGGTGCCACTGTGCTTTGTTCCCGATTACCGGATACGCTCTTTCGGCCTCCTGAACATAGTTTTCGCCGATTGTTTGTACGCCAGCCTCGACCGCCCGGAGAATTTCCTGCGGTGACCTTGTTTTGGCAGCGGCGACCAACTGGACTCCCTCGGGGAGTTCGGTCAGTATTTGCGTAACATTCTGCTTAATCATGTTCATATCTCAATTACCATGCCGGCGCCGCATTTCAGACAGCTGTCCGGGAATACCAATTCAAGCTCCGATTTATGCTGCGTACAATGACAGGGGCAAATCAGAGACAAAGGGGTAAACCTTTCAAAATCATCAAACCCATGGAAACCGCCAACAATTCCGTAGACCTCGCCAAACTCTGAGGCGGTATCCAGAATATGACCGACACCGGAATGAGAACAGCCAACCACGACGACAAGGCCTCTGTCAGTACCGACTGCCAGAGATTGTTCTACGCCAGCAAGCTCACCGGTGCTGAATACGCCGGGGCGAATCTCAAGGGGTGCTTTCACTCTGGTTACCTTTCTGGCGGCAATTCCCATGGCAAATGACGGAGGAAGATAGTATTCGGCGTCGGCATTAGCCTCAACAATATTTTGCAGGCCACCGGTGTGGTCGCCGTGGGAATGCGAAATTACGACAATGCCAATGTCACGGGGGGCAATCTCCAGTTGTTTCATGTTACGCAGCAGTATAGAGCCGCTACGGCCAGTGTCAAAGAGAATATCTGGCGTATTCGGAACCTCAATGAGACAGGAAAAACCGTGGTCAGCGGTCAGGCCGGGCTGTTTTACTTCGTTATCATAGATGATGGTAATTCGCATTTTCTTGCCTTCTACATAGTAACATTTTAGCAATAAGTGAGGATATTTGCACGCATAATGCGAACTGAAACATAGATTTTCCGCAAGCCAATCGTGACAAGTGACAATTATCATGTCAAGCTATTGACAACCGTCCACAATATGTTCTATAATGGCATATGCTGTGCAAGGCAAGGTCTTGACTAATACAGCTTACAGGAGCTACAATGGAACGTCTTAGTGAAAGGGTAAGGGAGCTGCGTAAGAGAAACGGCTGGGCACAGGAAGACCTGGCACGGGAGATAGAAGTCAGCCTTTCCACAGTGCAGCGCTGGGAGAAACAGGGAGGTAGCCCTACCCGCCTTGCCCGCAGAGAGCTCGCGAGGCTTTTTCGGGAAGCTGGGATTGGTGACAGTTGACATCCGGCAGTGTGATGCCATGTCGCAAATCTCAGAACAGGACAAGTCTAGTGAGCATTTCAACAGAACTACGACCAATACGGAAGAGTCTGCGGGAGACACAGGGGAGTGAAATGATACTATCCAGGGCACCAACCAGAATAACCCTGGGTGGGGGCGGGACAGACCTCAAGTCCTACTATTCCAAGCACGGCGGTTTCCTGATTGCGGCGGCAATTAATAAATACTGCAATATTCTAGCTAACAGGCGGTTCTACGATAGCATCCGCCTCAGCTATTCTCAAATGGAAATCAGAGACAATGTGGCTGAGATAGAGCACCGTATCTTCCGGGCAGCGCTCAGCCTCCTGGGCATTGAAAAGGGAATAGAACTCCACTCCACAGCCGATGTGCCGGCCAGCTGTGGACTGGGCACGTCCTCCAGCTTCACCGTAGCCCTGCTCAATGCTCTGCACACCTATAACAGAGACGTTATAAACCAGAAGCAACTGGCTGAAGAGGCGTGTCATATCGAAATAGACATGCTTGGCGAGCCGATAGGTAAACAGGACCAGTATATGGCTGCCTTCGGTGGCGTTACCTGCCTGACTTTTGAGAAAAACGGTGATGTCCTGGTAGAGCCGCTACGAATGTCTCCTGAAGCTCTGGACCAGCTAGAGGGCAACATTATACTGTTCTTTACCGGCACTGAAAGAAGCGCTTCAGAGATACTCGCCGACCAGGACGAGAAGACTGTACAGGACGACCCGACAATGATTGAAAATCTGAACCAGATTAAGGAGATAGGTCTGGAAACGAGGAAATACCTGGAGAAGGGGCAGGTGAACAAGCTGGGAGAACTACTCCATGTTCACTGGGAGATAAAGAAGAAGCGTTCCCTGAAAATATCCAATCCGTTTATTGATGAATGCTATGAGGCGGCGAGAAAGCATGGTGCCATCGGGGGGAAGGTAATCGGAGCTGGTGGTGGTGGATTCCTGATGCTGTACTGCAATAATCACGACAAACCCAAGCTGATAGAGACGATGCAGAAGATGGGGTTGAGGTGGGAACGATTCCACTTTGATTTTGACGGCGCCAAGATACTGGTCAATACATAAAGGGGGCAGGTGGAGAACAAGGAATACATCCAGAACTATTTCGCGGAAGCAAGGAAGATTACCGAGGCTATCTCGGTCGATGATGTAGACAGGGCAATCGAGCTCCTCTTTGAAGCCTGGAAGAACGGTAATCACGTCTTTGCCTGCGGTAACGGTGGCTCTGCCTCCACGGCTACCCATTTCGTCGCCGACCTGGTGAAGACCGTCGCGGCACCGGGTAAACGAGGAATCAAGGCTGAGTGTCTCAATGACAATATCCCGTTAATGCTGGCCCTGGTCAACGATGAGGGCTTCGACAACCTGTACTACGAACAGCTTAAGACCAAATTTCAGAAGGGAGATGTTCTTATCTGCATCAGCGTCCACGGCGGCTCAGGGAAAGACAGGGCAGGACTATGGTCGCAGAACCTGCTCAAGGCAATGAACTACGTCAAGGAGAACGGGGGTAAGACGGTCGGGCTCAGTGGATTTGACGGCGGGGCCATGAAAGAGATAGCCGACGTGTGCATTGTCGTTCCGATAAACTCCACGCCCCACGTAGAGTCTTTTCACCTGGTCCTGGAGCACCTGATTATCAGTCGCCTCAGAGAGAAAATAGCAGAAAGCTGAGCAGTAATGAGGGCAGTATTCCTGGACAGGGACGGGGTGATAAACGAACTTATCCGCTACCCCGAACACGGTATCATTGACTCCCCATTCACCGTAGAGCAGTTCAAGCTACTTCCCGGTACCGGTAAAGCTATCAAGAAGCTCCGTGAAAACGATTACCGGGTAGTTATCGCTTCAAATCAGCCGGGAATTGCCAAGGAACACATGTCTGAGGAGACTTTTGATAAAATCCGGCAGAAGTTAAAAGAGGAACTGGCTAAAGACGGGGCTTACCTTGACGGTGAGAAATACTGCCGGCACCATCCTGAGGCAAAGGTAGCAAGACTCAGAGCGGATTGTGAATGCAGGAAGCCCAAACCGGGAATGCTGCTGCAAGCGGCGCAAGAGATGGATATAGATTTATCCCAGTCCTGGATGATAGGCGACGGGTTGACTGATATTCTGGCTGGACAAGGAGCTGGCTGCAAGACTATACTAATAGGCAGAATGAAGTGCGAGCTGTGCGAGTGGATGGAGGAGGAGGGTGCCCGACCGGATGCGATTGCAGCGAACCTGGAAGAGGCAGTCCGGTTGATAATAACAGGGGAATGAAGAGAAAAGCAGGTTTTGTTAACCTGAACAGGTGGAAGTCGGGCAGAGCGATTAACCAGCTGAAGAAGATTACACCCGGCAAGGGTAAGCAGAGAACAGGCGGGAAGACTGAAGAGGCATAGAAGTCACCATTTATCCACAGTGACGGGGCGTAGCGCAGCCAGGTAGCGCACCTGAATGGGGTTCAGGTGGTCGCCGGTTCAAATCCGGCCGCCCCGACCACAGATAGGAGAGAACGGTTCTAGACAACCTGAATGAACCGAAGAGGTAGATATAGACCGAAGCTAGTCTAAACAACCTGAACCGGGCGGGCTCCCCAAAAAGTCATGGTTCAGAATGATTCATGGGAATGGTTACTCACGGGTTTTAAAATCGACCTGAGAGCTTCGTAGCCTCAAAAAGGGGGCTAGGTCGAGCCAAAAGAGACTATTCGGGGCTATTTTGGGCAAAAGAGAGCGGAGGGGCAAAGGCTAAACAATGCTCACAAACTGAATAAGCAAGTAGAAAGAGCCGAAGAGATTAATCCTTCGGCTCTTTCTTTGTTCCCATCACACTTAATAAGCTTTTGTTACTTAGCCGATGCACATTCTGGATTTCTATTCAATGGGTAAGGATCTGTACATATCGTGTGGCGGTGAAGCGGAAAGTAGAACTAGAAAGCCTGCTTCGTGTTTTTGCGATTTGAAGAATGTCATTGATAGGCCAGGGTCTATGCCTTTATGCTTCGCCGTAGAGAAGCGATGTTCCTCAACCTTTGTGCATGAGTCAATAACTTCTTCCTCAGCCTGATATTCTCGGGAGTAACCTCTACCAGCTCATCATTATTGATGAAATCAATGGCTTGCTCCAGGCTCAATATAATAGGAGGAGTCAGCTTCACGGCAATGTCGGAAGTAGATGAGCGTATATTGGTCTTCTTCTTTTCCTTGCATACGTTGACGGGTATGTCCTGCAGCCGTGCATGCATTCCCACTATCATACCTTCGTAGAC
>SDBS01004330.1_pt1 | contig 13893 bp, 7 predicted proteins | sample 2277091 | NCBI WGS metagenome assembly SDBS01 (sample SAMN10404972, study PRJNA504765) | marine sediment metagenome | isolation source: marine sediment core GS10_PC15, 163 cmbsf | place: Arctic Ocean: Southern Knipovich Ridge | collected 2010
TTGATGGCGCCTGCCGGACAGATCGTTTCGCACGCACCGCATCCACCCGTACGGAAACGGATACAGTTTTCTCGGTCAATGAGCGGCTTGTTCGGCACAGCCTGGGGGAACGGAATGTGGATAGGCGTACGGGAATCGAGCCCGCAATTGAACTCGTTGGGAATCTTTTCGATCGGGTTGGGACAATACTCTGCCGGGTCGATCGCGCCGGTAGGACATACGAAGGCACAGGCTCCGCAACCCAGGCATACGTCGGAACGGAGCTTGTAGGGCGTTGACACCTTTCGATCCGGTCCGCGTCCGTCAAAACAGATGGCAGAGGCGCCAATGATCTGCTGGCAGAGGCGCACACACAACCCGCACATGATACAATTATCACCTTTTTCGCCGGTCTTTTCAGGAAAGGGAAGCTCCTTAATCCCGTGTTCCTTGGCCATTTCCTGGAGGACCTCTGCGCCCGGGCTGCGTGCCAGCAGGAGTTGTAGGGTCATTCGTCGTGACTGCAACACGCGATCGGAACGGGTTTGTATGTCCAGGCCATCCTTGGCTGGGTAGGCGCAGGCTGGCACGAGACCAGGTCTGTCGCCTGCGACAATTTCTACCACGCAGATGCGGCAGGCGCCTGCCGGCGGAACAGCCGGGTGATGGCACAGCGTAGGAATCTCTTTGCCGGCCAGCTTAGCCGCTGCCAGGATTGTTTGTCCCGGCTCCACTTCGACGGTCTGATTATCTATTGTTAGTGTTATCATTCTGGCCTCTACTTCACTATGACTGCATCGAACGGGCAGTCTTCATAACATACACCACACTGAACGCACAATTCAGGATCAATGTGATGGGGCTCCTTTTTCTCGCCGGAAACAGCTTTGGTGGGGCAGTCCCGCAGGCACAGACCGCAACCCTTGCAGGTTTCAGCGTTAATGGCGAAGCGCACCAGTGCTTTGCACACACCAGCGCGACACTTCTTATCATGGATGTGTGTCTCGTACTCGTGGCGGAAATATCGCAAAGTGGAAAGGACCGGGTTCGGCGCTGTTCCACCCAATTGACACAACGATGTTTCCTTCACGTAGGCACCCAACTGTTCCAGCAGTTCTATGTCACCGTCGCGACCATCGCCCCGGCAAATCCGCAAAAGCACGTTATGCATTTGTGCCACGCCCTCACGACAGGCAGTACACTTGCCACATGACTCATCGACCAGGAAGGCCAGGAAATACTTGGCCACATCCACCATGCAGGTCCGATCGTCCATGACGATCAGCCCGCCGGACCCCATCATCGCACCGGCCTCCTTGAGCTTGTCAAAATCCACAGGCAAGTCCAGCAGCGATTCGGGGATACATCCCCCGGAGGGACCGCCGCTCTGCACGGCCTTGAACCTTCGTTTTTTATATGTGCCACCGCCTATGTCGTACACAATCTTGCGCATGGTCGTACCCATGGGCACCTCAACGAGCCCGGTATTTTGCACTTTTCCGACCAGCGAGAACACCTTTGTTCCTTTCGATCGCACGGTGCCAATACCGGCAAACTGTTCCCCACCATGGCGGATGATGGCAGGAATGTTTGACCACGTCTCAACGTTGTTGATGTTGGTCGGTTTTTCCCATAGCCCTGCCTGTGCCGGATAGGGCGGGCGTTGCCGGGGACTGCCTATGTCCCCCTGCACAGAAGCTATCAGAGCCGTTTCTTCACCGCACACAAACGCGCCGGCACCCCGGATAATGTCAACATCAAAACTAAAACCGGAGCCAAGAATATCATCTCCCAACAACCCGAGGGAACGCGACTGTTGGATCGCTACGGACAAATTATTAATCGCCAGTGGGTATTCTCCCCGCACATAAATGTATCCGCGTGCAGCACCAATAACGTAGGCACCAATGGCCATGCCTTCCAGGACGCTATAGGGATCACCCTCCATGATACTGCGATCCATGAAAGCGCCCGGATCGCCTTCATCCGCATTGCAAATCACGTATTTCGCTTCGCCCGGTGAAGTGCGACAGAATTGCCACTTCTGCCCGGTGGGAAATCCTGCGCCACCGCGTCCTCGCAAGCCGGATTTCTTGACCTCTTCGAGCGTTTTGTCCGGGCCCAGTTCCAAGGCTTGCAAAAAGCCCCGGTAGCCTTGGCGGGCAAGATAATGGCTCATATCTTTCGGGTCGATCACACCGCAATTCCTCAGGACATGACGCACCTGTCCGGTCATCATTGGATGTTCACTGAATTTGCCGATGCCATCCAGTTTGCCCGGTGTCATCGTTCCCAATGCCCATTCAGCACACGGATCGTCCCCGAGCACATACTTCTCCAGAATTTTGGAGATCTTGTCAGTATCGACGTTGCCATAACACACCTGTGGCGAACCAGGCTTATGGACCACAACCAGCGGTTCAAAGCAACACAGACCCAGACACCCCACCTGCACCAGCTTCGCATCAATGTGTTTGTCCCAGATCTCGGCCTGTAGGCGTGCAACGACATCTCCGGCCCCTGCGGCACGACCACATGTGGCCGTGCCCACATAAAGTACGGGCACGCTGCTGGTCTGCAACGCCTCCCACTGTTCTGCAGCTTTCGAGTATATTTTTGTTAATGATCTCATACTTTTATGCAGTCTCTTTCGTAGCCATATTGAGCAAGTATTGATGGAATCTTGCTGGCCGTCACACCGGCGTGGACATGACCGTTCACCTCGACGACCGGAGCCAAGGCACAGCAGCCGAGACAATTAACCCGCTCCAGGGTAAACATGCGGTCCTCGGTCGTTTCGCCAGGCTCAATGCCGAGTTCGTGAGCAATAGCATCGGCAATGCGGGGGCCTCCCTTGAGGTGACAGGCCGTACCCAGGCAAACGCGAATGATGTTCTTCCCCCTTGGCTTTAAGCTGAAAGCGTTGTAAAACCGGGCCACGCCATACAACCGGCTCAGAGGTATTTCGGATTTTCTGCTGAGGTATCTCAGGGCATCCTCGGGCAAATAATTAAACTCATCCTGCACATCCTGCAGCACACCAATGACCATGCCAGCCTGGTCCGTGTACTTTTCGATAATAGCATCTACCTTTGTTATGACGTCAGCGGGAATCCCATCACCCAGGGCGGGGCGCAGCGGTTCGGTGATTTTGTTGCGCGCCATGCAGTTGTTCCAGCAGTCACCGCAGCCCGTGCACTTACTCATGTCAACGCTACGCGGTTTCTTGCGAATTTTTACCTTAAAATTGCCGATGTATCCATCCACCTGCTCCACTTCCGAGAAGCTGTGCAGGGTAATTTTGTCGCTCTGCATGACTTCGACCATACGCGGGGTCAGGATGCACTGAGAACAATCAAGGGTGGGGAAGGTCTCATCCAACAGGGACATGTAGCCGCCAATGCTCGGCTGGCGTTCGACCAAAGCCACTTCGTAACCTGCTGAGGCCACATCCAGCGCCGCCTGAATGCCGGCAATGCCCGCGCCGATGACCATCACGCGTTGGGTCACGGGCACTTCGATCTCATCGAGGGGTACGTTTCGCTTGACTTTTTCGACCAGTATGCGGATCAGGTCTTTGGCTTTTTCGGTGGCCTCGTGGCGGTTGTTGTGCACCCAGGAGCAGTGCTCGCGAATGTTTGCCATTTCGAGCATATAGGCGTTCAGCCCCACAGTGGTGGCCGCTTTGCGGAAAGTCGGTTCGTGCATGCGCGGCGAGCAAGAGGCAACCACCACGCCTGTCAGTTTATGTTCCTCTATTGCATCGGTGACAATTTTTTGTCCGGGATCAGAGCACATGTACTTGTAGCTGCGGGAGATGATCACACTCGGCAGTTTGCCGGCGTAGCGCGCGACCTCTTCACAGTCCACATTCTCTGCGATATTCGCCCCACACCAGCATACAAAAACGCCCATTCGTGACATAGTCAAAACTCCCTATTTGAATCATCTCGGCCGCTGACCAACGGTTGAGCAAAATTGCGGTATTTGAGCCTCATGCGTTTCATAGGTACACTGCTCCGTCGATGAATCCTTTTTGGGCCAGTATCGGAAAGGGGTCCACGATCAGTCTGTCCAGACAAATGCGCTTGAGATCCAAATCCATCGCCAGACCCATCAACTGGACAAAATACAGCACCGGGATACTGAACCGCTCTCCCAGCAGCTTCTCTGCCTCCCCCTGAAACATATCGAGATTGGCCTGGCACAACGGACATGCCACCACCAAAACATCCGCCCCGTTCTGTTTGGCCATTTGCAGAATGTCCGCACAAAGCCGTATAACCGTTTTCGTTTGCACCAATGTCAGCGCTGCCCCACAGCACTCTGTCTTGTAGGGCCACTCCAGAGGTTCGGCACCCACCGCGCCCATTAAGTCATCAAGCAGCATCGGGTATTCCGACTTGTCGCTACGGAGACTTTCGGGCATGCGCGCCATGAGACATCCATAATAGCATGCCGTCTTCAAGCCTTTTAGCGGCTTACGCACACGTTCCTTAATCGTTTCAAGCCCCACCTCACGCATCAACACCTCTGTAATGTGCAGCACATTAAGACTGCCGTGATAGTCCTCCTCAATGATCTCGCTGATCTTCGCGCGCAGTTCCGGATCATCTTTTACCTGCTGGTTGATCTGCTTCAATCGGCTGTGGCAGCAAGCGCAGCACGTCATAATGTCCAGCGACTGCTTCTCCGCCGCCGCACAGGTTATCGCCGGCAACGCTATCGACAAAAGGTGGCTCGTAGCGTGGGCGGGACTTGCGCCGCAGCAGACCCAATCGTCGATCTCTTCAAGTTCGACTCCCAGGGCCTCCAGCACCGCCTCACCGGCGCGCGCATACTCAGCGCCACTGCCCTCTGACGAACATCCCGGGTAATAAGCATACTTCATTTGCCTTCTATCTCCTCAATGCGGTCGAAGACACGTTGTAATCTGTCGATACGCTTGATGGTATGGGGCGATACGCCCAGCTTGTTCCTCATAATGAACCACGGCGCCTTCTTTACATTTGTCAACAGCCAACCCGAGTTTATGTTATACCCACCCATCAATCCGATCTCGCTGAGACGACCGAAATTACGCACGCAATCCAGGAACGACTCATAGAAAGTCCAGGCTTCCAGAGAGCCGCGCTTATAGTGTATCTTCTTAGTCAATTTCCGCAGGGCATCCTTGATGCGGACAATATCAATCCCCATCGGACACCGGCCGTTGCAGGTGCCGCACCCCGCGCAATGCCAAATACTATCACTGCTCAGCGCTTCGGCTTCCAGGCCAAGCTGCACCATGCGCAAGAGACGACTCGGAGATACCTCGACATCCGGCTGCACCGGGCAGCCACCCGAGCACTTACCACACTGATAGCAGTCGCTGAGGTTCTGCCCGCTTAACTCCTCCACCTTGCGGCGAAACTCGGAGTGCAAAGCCTTGTCAGTTAAGTCCGCCTTCATACAATCTTTCCTATCTTTTCTTTAATACATCGTGCCTTTCAACTGACAGATCTGATCGAATCGGTCAGTGAGAGTTATTCAACTAAAGACTGGCCCATCTCAGTCTCTTCGGCCACCTTATCAAGAATTTCTATGACATAGCCAATGTTATGCGCTCCATAGCTGCCGTCCTTCAGCACAAACTCGAGTTTCATACGAGCAGAGACCGCCAGCTTCCTGGCTTTTGCCAACTGTTCGCCCGATGCCTGAGAAGACTCGAGCGCCTTCTCCAATTGCTCTAACGCGGGTCGGACTTCGTCAATCATCTCTTTGGTGGATTCCTGCCACGCGCTGAGCTCCTCTGTGTAGTCCTCATCGCCATGGCAATCAACGCATTGCTTGGCACCGGATATTCTGCTCGTGAGTGTTATGTTGCCCATCTTGACGATCTGCGCCTCATCATGGCATCCGTCGCACGCCACACCCGCCTCATACATTACATCCGGCATCGTGTCCAGGTCCGCCAGAGCGGTGCCGGCATAGATGGCTTCTTGAATAGAGTGCCGCTTGCTACCGTGACAGGTCGTGCAAGTACTGGATGTCAACAACTGCTCCGCCATCGGCTTCTCGCCATGCTTGATCTCTTCGTGACAATTCAGACAGTCAAAATGCCCCTCGGACACATGAATCAGATGGAATTCCTCTTGGTCTTCGACCTCAACATACTCTTCTTCCTCCAAATGACAGGATAGACACCGTGCCCGCGAGACGGCCCCGCTGCCCTGTGTCACTTGACTGTGACAATGGACGCATGTGGCATCTCTTTCGTCGGTCAAAAAGTCCTTATGGCTGAAAGGCTCGTCCACGAACGTCACCGGCTCTTCCGGGACTACGTGACACGTCTGACATTCACCTGTGGCGACCTGTTTGTCGCCCCGGCCGTAGAAGTGGCACGTCAAACAGGTGGTCTTGCTGACGCTGATATGCTGGCCCTGAACAGTCTGTCCATGACAACTCACACAGTTCAACGTCTTGCCATTCGGATGTTCGCTCAGATGTCTGTCGTGGCGGAACTTGATCTTGTCATAGAGCAAGATAAGCTTTTCGTCTTTAACTATCTCTTCGTGACATCCTACCTGCAGGCAGGATGCGTTATTGAGCTTACCGTGAGGCTTGGTGCCGTAGGAGCCCGAGATATACTCAACCAACTGCACCATCCCCTGCGCCTTGGCTGCAACAAGTCCGGCAACGCCCGGATCGGCATGGCATTCAATACATGCCACATCCTGGTGCGATGAATGTTCCCACGACACATAATAGTCGTCCATATTGTGGCAGGAGATGCAGAATTTCGGATGCCCCGTGATCTCGATCGCGTAGGCGCTAATCGCCACGATACCGATCGCAGCAACCACCAGAAAGAATAGTGCCGCCCCGAATCCCGTGAAAAGCCCAAACATCGGCACAGACCCCAACCGAGTGAGCCATTTCACCAGATGTGGCAACAAGAATGCCGCCGCCAAAACTGCCCCGGCAATCGCCAGCCAGAAGAATATGTCAACCGTAAAGATACTGCTGGTCCCCCTGAGCCAATCGTAGCCCATCAGCGCCAAGGCCACGCTAAGCAGATAAGCATAAATATCATCGCGCACGATCAGGAACAGACAGACAAACGCAAGACCACTAATCAGGAACACCTGCCACGACGTATCTGTCACCGGCCCCAGAATCCTGACAATGCAACAGAAGCTCGCCACCACTGCTGCCGTAATATAAAAAGGCATGGACCAGACTTTCGCCTTGGTGCGACCCAAAATGTATCCAAACGCCAACCACACCAGCGAAAGCAGCACCATCAGATGTATCTGCTGCTCGTAGGGCGTGTGGGCCTGAGCCACTATGCCGAACAAAACCGCGAAACTCATCCACAATACCGTACCCAGTCGTAAACCCTTGTTCGCCCGCAGTCTGGACATGAACGCATAGAACAGCACCAGCGGCGCCGCCGCCAGATATAGACGCAATTCGCCCAAGGGCCACGCTTGAATCAGCGCTGCAACTGCCAGCGCTATACTGGTCACGTGACCGGCCACAACGGCACTGCCAGCCATGGCGCTGAATCGGTTACGCCCAATGGCAGCGACCAGGAACAATATCAGTACCACCACCGCGCCGGCGCCCAGACGAGCCTCAACCCCAGGAAATATGCCAAAGATCACGAGCAACGCCCCCAGCGCAAAGAGCCAGTTAGCCAAGTGCGCAGCACTGCGTCCCCGCTGTGCCACCCACATCACCCAGTACGCTGCCGAGAGAATCAATATGCATGCTCCCACAACAACCACACTCAAGCCGATGACAGACACCAATGCTGCCATCACAAGCGCGGCAGTGGCCGCCAGAAGTGCCAATCCCTGTACGAACAACTCTAATACATCACGCTGCCCACGGTTTGGCCGCCAGGCGATTAACACGGCAGTTGTCCCAACAGCCGTAACACAGTACAGCAAGCGAAATGCCCCGCCGGGCCAGGCAATCGAAATAGCCGCTATAGACAGGAGCAGCCATCCAAGGTTCGCGGCGCCTCGCATTATCTGTTTGCCGCGCGCGTCTGCCCAGACAAACAATACCCCGGTTGCCAGCGCGGCCGCTGCACAAGCAACCCAGGCAATCATGCTGTCCCCGTGCAACAACACTGCGGCGATGAAAATCCCTGTGATTGAAGGGCCCATGGCATAGTAGTATGATCTTTCCTTCAGACGCGCACCCAGGTAAGGTACGACGGCCGTCGCTATCAACGCAGCAACTATGGCCATCTCCAATTGGTCATGCAACACCAGGAAGAACCAAGCAAAGAAAACCGGGAAAATCGCTGCCGCCGCTATTCGCCTGCGCGTGATCAGATCTCCTGCCTTCGCGAAAAACACGCACAAAAGCCCCAGGCAGGCCAAGATCACCTGCGGGACAGCCAGAGCCCATATTGACCCCGAGATGCCAGGAAGTTGCCTGCCAAGGCCAAGCACCCCCGCCGAAGCAAACATGACTGCAGCAAGCACATAGCTACCACCCTTATCAGCGTCAGCTTGGCCGCGCCGTTGCCAGGCGATCAAAGAAAATGTGAGCCCACACATGACACCAGCCAGAGCAACATATAAGTTGCCTGGTTGAACAAATACCATCGGCACGACCGGCACGGCCAGCCCCACGGCGCCAAAGAAGAAACACTTTGCCACGACGCGCTCAGCCATTGCCGCGCCCATAGCGCCTTCAACCGCCCTGGCCAGGCGATCGTATGCTATCCACAACAGCAGTGACGCCAGCGCCAGGTCCATAATCAGGAAAGGCCACTGCCAGAGGGAAAATATAAGCGATACCAGCATGATCGGCGCCGAACAGAAATAGAAATGCCGAGACCAGTTATATTCCTTTTCGCGATGAAGACCCGTTCCTACCAGCAGGATCACTCCCGCCGACGCCATAGCCGCTAACCAGCAAAAATCAACAGACCAAAGCCCCCCCGCTAAAAACATGCCGCCAAGCATCAGCAGCAGAGAGAATATATACGTGTATATGGCCCTGTGACCCATCATTCGATGCGCCAGATAAACGCCTGCGTAGCCGAGAAAGGTGAACGCGGCTACGTGCCGTATCAGCCCTTCCTGGCTCATAAGGTCACTTACCTGTGACAGGGCCCAGACAGAAAACACAACCACAGTCATATTCATCACCCGGAATACTGTCAGCGGAAATGACCTCAGTGACTCGGGCAACCTGTTCAAACGCTCACCGAGAATCAGCAAAAAGGCGACTAACACCACTGAAAAAAGTGGAAACGATGTGACAGGCGCTCCCAGACCATAGCATATCAGGAAGAACGAGACTGCACTGAAGAGCATCGCGCCGTAAAGGAGACCTGCACGTCGAGTGATCACTGAGGCAATGAGATAACCCAAAGAGAAAATGAATACAAGCCCGGCTGTCAGAAACGGATGGGTAGAATTGAACTCCGTGGATGCCACGATCAGCACAAAGGCAATCAACAAGCCTAATCGGTGAAGAGGCTCAGCAGGAAAAACTGATAGTCGTCGCCGTTTCACTTGCACCCTTCCTTTCTGTAATGATTAGGGGCCTTGCGCCTTGAACAACATTTATAATGACGATAAGATACTGGAACTTCAGTATTGCAAAAGACATGCCACCATAAAAAGAATTTTATACATGGCAGGCATAACACGATGTAAGGTGTTATTTTTACTGAAAATACCTACTGTCACTCATGCCTGGTCTTCCTGGATAAAGGCGCAGAATTGACTTGCGGAAAACCGTTAATTTGTCGGGAACCCGTTATTATAATGAAGCCACTCTAATGTTACGAATTTGCCGGGGTCTGCTCAATGGAACAAATTTCCGGGAAAGGAGGGTAGAATTGTCTGATGATGCATACATGTCCCGATAATCACCCACCACAGAAAACAGGGTTCCCATCAGAATCACCCAATAATATCGTCCCTTGCGTGTTAACACAAGTTTGCCATCGCGTACAACAAGTGCTCCCATCAATAACAGAAACAGCAACTCACCGCCAAGAAACAGCCAGAAATGATTACCCACCTTGTTTTTTATATCAGACAGACTCGTGGAGCCGGCAATCAATGCAAGCATGAACATATAACGCATGCGGTCACGTTTAGAGAACGCTCGACATGCCGTAATTGGGGATTGATCGGACTCACCTCTCTGAATATAGTCTTGAACGGAAAAGGTATTATAGTACATGGCCCCCTCGATATAACCCCACGATCCAGGGCCCACTCCAATATATTCATCGTGACTCACAATGTATTCATCAATCAAATCTGCCTGCTTGGAGAAACACCACACCGATTCGCACCGGTACTGGCCAGTCAGTTGATCCACGATAAAATCGTACGCCTGTCTCTTATGCAGGTTACGATCTTTTCCGCATTCTTCCTCAATCTCCTTCTGTTTACAATTGGAGATCATCAGAGGATAATAGGTAACCTGATCAACATTTAACGCTTTGAGTACCTTGATATCCTCGGCTAACATCTCCATGGTCTGGTTCGGGAAATTAAAGATCATATCGACATTCAGTGTATCAAACATTCCCTTGATCGAGGCCAATCGTTGCTTAATGTCCTCACTTGAGCCACATTGTTTAGATCGATGAACACTGGTCAGAATATCATTGTTAAACGACTGAACCCCCACAGAAAGACGATTGACACCAACGTCCTTAAGTTTTTGTAGGATATCGGGAACCAGATGGTCGGGATTGGCTTCCGTGGAAATCTGACGAATCGGCCAAAGTGACTTGGCCAGTGATAGGATCTCCGCTAATTTTTCAGGCCATATAGTGGGCGTGCCCCCGCCCACATAGATGGAGTCAAACTGATACCCAAGCGAAAAGTAGGTTTTTATTTCCTTTTTCAAAACCTCAAAATACCGGGCCGCCAGTGCAGGCTCAAATTTTACGCGTACAAAAGAACAATATGGACAGAGGTGAGCACAAAAGGGAATGTGAATGTAAAGAAGGTATTTTTTTGATTTATCGGGTAATAGCGGCGCACACGATAGCCCCGGCTTAAAGGCCAAGTAGTGCTGTGTTATCCGTGTTGCACAGTATCGCAGTAAATGTTCAATTAACATTTAGGTATACTTCTATGGTTCGTAGGGTTAGTGCTGTGTCAATTCTAAATCTTAGGGTTCCTGCTTGCATTCAACGGCCACTCGAGCCCGTAGATAGACAATGTCGCGGATCTTCACACAGACCAGGGCACATAGAATATTCCAGCCGGTTTTCTTCAAATAAATAGCATGAAAGACTCGAGGCTTAGCCACGAACTCGCAAGCAACTCATACCGGTGCAACGTTTCATTCCGCTTTGAGTCCCTTCGATGCCACGACGCCGGCGATAACGCTCACAAAATACGTCCGCCGTCGGAATGGCGGTGCCTTAAGGGATTTGCGGCAACAACACTCCCGCATCGATAAGGGAGAGCGTATGAAACAGAAAGCACGCCCCTTTATTGCAAAACAAAGAAAGGACTGTGTTTATAGACATTTCGTCAATCTGTGCTCGGAATCTTGAATAATTAAAAAAAACCGATATATTGCTTAAGGCACCGCCATTCGTCCGCCGTCGCTATTTCACAACTGCGGGCTGGCCGCAGAACAAAAACCGCAGCCGCTACGACCATTAGCATTGCAAAAGACATACCACCATAAAAAGAACTCTATACCTGGCAGGCATAACACGACGTAAGGTGTTATTTTTAATAAAAGTACATCGTGTCACTCAAACCCTGTCTTCCTGCAAAAAGTACAGAATTGACTTGCGGAAAACCGTTAAAGTGTCGGGAACCCGTTGCTATGATGAAAGACCTTACTATCCTTTGCAGCACTGGCTTCATTATAACAGGCGATACACTCAACCGTCGTACCGAGCGGGACGGCATTATCCACTACGTTGGCATCAACCCCGTCAACACCCAGGAAATCGAGATGCCCCAGCTACTAACGTTAGTGTTGTTACGAGCAGCAATCCCATCCCCAATCGCAGCATTCACATCCTATGCTCTTGAATTGATATGCTACACACCTCCAGGTAATGATGTTTACGTTCATGGTGCCAGATGGGTACGAATCCTCATTCATCCACATTGAAGCCGGTATGCCTCCAAGTGCGAATGTTCGGAACGATCTGCGGTCCGATCTTGCCCTCGGCTAAATAAAACTGGGACCACCTTTGGGGCAGTCCCAGTTTTAGTTTTATTACTTATCTAACTTTCAACGCTACGCAGCTTGCCGCAGCGCTTCGACTGAGGTGGGCCGAAGCTCACCTGACATTCCTCACTTACTTGAAGAGTGCCATGATATTGTCGATTACTTCACCGAGAGTGACCTTGTAGTCGTCCCCACCCTCGATAAGATAACCACCCTGCTTGGTATGCTGGTTGAAGGATATAAACTCACCAGCTTCATCCTCGTTGATCATTTCAGCTCTGTGACATGCACCACAGGCTCTTGAACCAGGACCAGTGATATAAAGCGGCACGTCGCCGATGTTTCTGTCCCAGCCTTCAACGGAATCAGAGGCCGACATAGCACCAGGTAGCGACTTTGACTGATCCGGTACATTATATGTGCCTTCATTGTGGCAGGATTCACAGTTTTTAATTCCATGTGTGGGATACGGGAATCCGATGTGATGATCATAGTGCAAGGCTTCCACTGGATCGAGGAAATTAACATCGCCAACATCAAATGCCTGGCCCGAGTGGATCGCATGGATGTAGGAGTCGAGCGACCTCGACTGCATTTCCAGATGTGAACCGCGACTCTTTGTAATGTGACACATCCTGCAGACAACGATACTCCCGCCTCTATCCGGCGAGTGGTAGTTTGTAGCAAGCGCATCATGGCAGTTGTGACATTTTTCAAGGTCCACGATGGGTTTGTAGTAGTCATCATCGAAGTCATTGGTATCAAGGTCAAAGGTTCTGGACGGAGCATCGAGTGCAAATGTAACACCATTACCATCTTCCAGCTCCGGCATAACAGCAATTTCCACTCTCTTTACGGTACCATCAGTGATCAAGTCACCCCAAGCAGACATGTCTAAGACGACTTCCCAGGCGCCGCCTGCTGCCGAGACTGTCGTAGCACGCGGATGCTCATCACCAACTCCATATTCCAGAGCTCTCGAATCGCCGCTGCTCCTGGAAATTTCACCATCACCATTATCGTCAGTAAGTCTTTCATGTGGACCAATGATGAAGTCCTTCGTGTCCCAACCATACATTCCGACCATCACGGTTGGTGCTATGTCAGCCACATCGATCCCTGCGAGGTCTGTGGCCTCAGCCGCGCTGAATTTGATGGTAAGTTCGTTGCCTGCTATAGATGCATCATCAATTGTGACGATAACAGCGTCAGAATACTTCAGATCAGCAGCGGCATAGATCATCGTGTCATAACCGGTGTGAATTTCACTGAATACTGAAGCAAAGCCTGCTTCACTATGGCAGCTTGCACAATCCACTGCATCCAGAGTCATTGCGCCATGAATCGCTGGGGGCAGTATGGTTGCCAGTGCGAGCTCGGCAGTCCCGTATTCTTCGGAGCCGGTCACTGGGTGACAGCTCTTACAGGTCTCCATGTTAAAGTTAGCATCCGACAATATGACATCAAGTTTGCCTTCGTGGCACGTTACGCAGTTTGCCATGGACTGAGGATAGGGGAATTCCATGGCGTGCGACATGTGCACATCGTTCATTAGCGACGTTGTGTATGCGTACTGGGCTTCCTGCTCAGGTGTCAAAACAGATTCGTCATGTAGGAACTCAACAGCCAGTGCAGGATCATCAACCAAAAGCTGCCAATCGAGATGACCGCCTGGAGTGTTTTCCAGGTGGCAGGCTTTACAGGCAATGAAATCAGTTGTGGGATCATCATTAACCTGGG
>SDBS01004331.1_pt1 | contig 13892 bp, 15 predicted proteins | sample 2277091 | NCBI WGS metagenome assembly SDBS01 (sample SAMN10404972, study PRJNA504765) | marine sediment metagenome | isolation source: marine sediment core GS10_PC15, 163 cmbsf | place: Arctic Ocean: Southern Knipovich Ridge | collected 2010
CCTCCACCACTGATGCCTTTATTAAATGCTGCAACTATAGATATACCAATTATCTTTTTGCGGGAATAAAAAAATTCCCTCTTCCTAAAAAATAGGAGAAGAATCCCTAAAAAGACAGTTAATCCCCCAATATATAACTTAATGAAAAAACCATTAAAGAGGGTTATTACCATTAAAGATATAATTAATCCTAATATGCCGAATGAGAGAATATACTTTAAAGTTGTTTTTTCATATACACATTCATTTACTTCACAGACCCCTATGGATTCTGGATTTCTACGAACTTTTAACACTAGAAATAAACTTAAGAGACCGTGACTTAATAATATTGATGGAATAAATTGGATCGGTTCCAATCCTGTAAATAATAAAAAGGGTGTTGATAGAGTGCCGTACCCACCACCAGCAAATGAATTTATTAATGCACTCCCAAACGCAATTATACCAACTGTTACTAATAGGTATATGAAAGCATCAGACATTCGATAAGCACTTTCCGAGTGTAATTCAAATTAAAAATAAAAAAGTCTTCTGAGATCAGTTAATATTTTTCATGTAATCCACATTCTCTCTTTTCAGGGTTCTCCCACCACCATCTACCTGCTCTAGGATGCTCACCAACTTTTGTAGCTCGAGTACATGGAGCACAACCAATACTTGTGAAACCTTCATCGAATAATTTATTATAAGGGACATTATTTTCGTAAATGTAATCTTCTACTTCCTTATCAGTCCAATCTAAAAGCGGATTAAGTTTGACTATATTATTTATTTCGTCCCATTCTATCTTCTTAACTCCAGTTCTTGTAATGGACTGATCTCGTCTAAGTCCTGTGATCCATGCACTATAACAATCCAAAACCCTATGTAATGGCTCCAGTTTCCTAATTCCACAGCAACGATGCCTTAATTCCAGAGATTTATAAAAAGGATTAGGGCCGTGTTCCTCTTCCAAAGCTTGTACATCTTCAAATTTAGGAAATAGTATGTCATACTTAATGTTGTATTTTTCCATACTATCTTCAAGTACATCATAAGTTTTTTGGTGTAGTCTTCCTGTATCTAATACAAAAATACGAGCTTTTGGGAATAATTTCACTGATATATCAGTTAAAACTTGGTCTTCTAAGCCTAAACTGCTTGCTAATACAATTTTCTCACCAAAAGTCTTAAAAGCCCAATTTAAAATATTTTTTGTACTCATCTCCTTAAATCTTTCATTAAGTTCCTCTATATTTTCTTTTACTTCATCAATTCGACTTATTTTAATCTCTAATGTCAAAATATTTCACCTCTTTATTTTATTAATTAAATTCTATTCGCAAAACGGATTTTTATATTCTAAAATTACTTTTGATACCTCCGGTCGCATAACCTCTTTGGGTGGTTCTTTACCTGCACAAAGTAGCTTCCTGATATTAGTACCACTAAAATTTGTATGACATTCTGGTAAATGGGGACAGATTTTATCGCTTACAATGTCTTCACATACCTTACATAATGAATATGATCTGAAAAAAATAGGTTCAATCCCCAAATCGGGGAATTCATCAAAAATTTTATGAGCATCATATGGACCATAAAAATCTCCTACTCCAGCATGGTCTCTTCCAATAATAATAAAGTTACACCCAAAATTTTTCCTTGCAATAGCATGAAAAATAGCCTCTTTAGGGCCAGCGTATCTCATTTCTGTCTCAAAAGTACTCAATAAGACTCGATGCGCGGGATAATATTCTTTTATCAGTTCTTGATATGCTCTAATTATAACTTCATCTAAAAAGTCTCCTTTTTTCTTCTTACCAATTACCGGGTTGATAAAAAGGCCATCAGCAAGCGTAAGAGCTGTTTTTTGAACATATTCATGACCTTTATGTGGAGGATTCCTTGTTTGAAACGCTACGACTTTTTTCCAATTTCTTTCATTAAAAATTTTTCTCGTTTCAATTGGTTTGAGATCTAATTCTGGAAAAATAGCTGGGAGTTCATTTATTAAGAAGAGGTCTCCTCCAATTAATATATCTTTTTGATTTAAAACTTTGTCAACTCCTGGATGACTGCGATCTAATGTACCATAAACGTTTTTTGCTAAAATTTTTTTATCATATTGATAAATATCATTTACTCTCAACAATGAAATTGTGTATCCTGACTCGGTGGTTAATATTACACTATCGCCAATTCTAATTTTCTCTGCTTGCTTATCACTAATGTCTAATGTTATGGGAAAGGGCCAAGGAATATCGTTTTCTAACCTCATGTTATTTAACACACTTTCCATTTCGTTTTCAATCATAAAACCCTCTAAAGGACTAAAAACTCCAAAACATATGTTTTTAACAACCTTCCAAGTTTCTGAATCTATTATAACTTTATCGAATTCAAGAATTTGGTCGAGTATCTTGTTTTTTTCTTTCACAGACATTACTTTATTAATGAGTTTTCCCCCATGTGGGTCTGCTATTTTACCATTTAGTGCCGTTCTAATCCCTCGTTAATCTATACTTGTATACTCAACAATACGAAATTATAATCTATAGTTATTTAACCAAGAAGACAATATTAAACTTTTGGTTTTTAAATTAAAAAATTGACACTTCCCAAAAACTGGAAGAAATAGTTTCTACAAACTCTTCAACTAAATCTGAAAGAATAAACGTTTATGGATTATGTTATCTTCATTAATCAAGTCTTCTAAAGTAGTGTTAAACATATCTTTAAATTTTGCTTTAATTTTATCCCAATAAATGTTTAAAGTTTCATTTATCTCTGGATTTTCAAAAACAGTAATGTTACCTTCTAAACTCTCAATAATATCTAGGACCTTTATTGAATTGGCAGGTAACTTCAATTTATAGCCTCCCTTGCTACCTCGAACACTTTCAACAAGATTCGATCCTTTTAATTTAATGAGGAAATGTTCTAAATAATTCTGAGGAATATTTTGAGCCATCGCGATATCCCTTATCTGAATATGCCCTACATTGTAGTTTTTTGCTAATTCAAATAAGGCTGCAAGTCCGTACTTAATTTTTTCAGAGAATATTTTCATAATTTACCTTAAGATTCATTTTGATACCTTCAAATATGTTTATAAAAAAAACATTTTTAAATATTGTCTTCTTGACTTATTAACTAGGCATTTTTACTATAATAAAAAAATATGATAAAAAATGGGAAGAATATATAAGAATATTATTGAAACAATCGGAAAAACACCTCTAATAAAATTAAATAGGATTACTCAAAACGTTAAACCAAGTATTTATGTAAAAGTAGAAGCGTTTAATCCCGGGGCAAGTGTAAAGGATAGAATCTGCATGGCCATGGTTGAATTAGCAGAAAAAGAGGGTATCATAAATACTGATACAACTATTATTGAACCAACATCAGGAAACACTGGAATAGGGCTAGCACTAGTATGTGCTGTTAAAGGGTACAAACTAATATTAACAATGCCTGAGAGTATGTCACTTGAAAGAAGGAAAATCTTGAAAGCATATGGAGCAGAATTAGTATTAACTCCTGCTTCAGGGGGAATGAAAGGTGCTATTCAAAAAGCAGAAGATTTAGCTAAGGATAATAATAAAGTGTTTATCCCCCAACAATTCAAGAACTTAGCTAATCCAGAAATTCATAGAAAAACTACTGCAGTAGAGATATTAAATGACTTAGAAAACAATGTAGATGGATTAGTTTCAGGAATTGGTACTGGAGGGACTATAACTGGGGTTGGAGAAGTGCTTAAAGAAAAGATTGGAGATCATGTAAAAATCTATGCAGTGGAACCAATTGATTCTCCTGTCTTATCAGGTGGAAGACCAGGACCTCATAAAATTCAAGGAATTGGAGCAGGATTTATTCCTGATGTACTCAACACAAAAATCTATGACAAGATAATAACTGTTAAGACGGAGGATGCTATAAAAACTGCCAGAGACTTAGCAAGGATGGAGGGAATATTCGCAGGAATTTCCTCTGGTGCAGCGGCTTGGGCTGGAATTAATGTAGCTTCGAAGGATTTTACAGAGGAGCAGAATTTAGTAATCATTCTACCAGATACAGGAGAGCGTTATTTAACAACAGATTTATTTGATGTATAATTTCTTCAATACTTTATTTTTTTCTTATTTTTTTTAATCTAAAGATTTATCTAAAGTACCATAATTGCTCTTATTATCTAAAAATATTAATAAAAATTTGATTTTACCCAAATAATTACATTTAATGTGGGAAGTATGGGAAAAATAACTAAAGTATTATTATTGCTTAAGAATATGATTTACGAATCCTCTTCTCCCATGGAAGTAATACGATTCGCTAAATATTATAAAAGCCGAGGATTGGATGTTACTGTAGTATTATGGGGGCCAATGGGTATTTTACTGGGTAAAAAAAATAAAATTGGGCTCTTGCATTATGATGATGATGTAAAAGAATGTATTAATCTAGGAATAAATTTTAAATGTTGCGATCTTGCTGCTAACATTATTGGTATGAGTAAATCAGAGCTAATCAATGGTATTGAAATGGTTCCTTCTTTTAGGATCGCAGACTTACTCATTGAATACCAAGAAGAAGGACAGTTAATTATTTCATTATAGAAATTCTAGTTTGTTAAGAATATCACTAAATTAATAAAAATTTGATTTTACCCAAATAATTACATTTAATGTGGGAAGTATGGGATTATTAATTTTAAACTTGCAAATAGAAAAGATGCGATTTATTTTATATTTGGAGGCTCTTTAATTCTCACCATTATTCAAGTTGTTGCAGCTTTAAATGTTATATTGGGATTTCTTACTATACTATTTGGAGGATGATTAAGAAACTATAATTATGAAACTTTCGCCCTCTTTTTATTTTGATAATCTGAAAAATCTACTACGCTAAAAGCAAACTGTTCTTGTTTTAAACTCTGATCCTCTTTCATTATTTTGTGTTTGCTGAGTAAGGGTTTATTAAAATTGTTTCACATCGTTAATTGGGAATAAGAGGTGTTAAAATATTTTAATCATGTAGTTTAAAGTAATGATTTCTGACTTTAATCAACAAAGCTTCATCTAACCTTGGTTACCTAAAAAAATATTCAAGAGATTTGAAATGATCCGTAATACTGAAATAACATGCTTAACCTTGCCTGGCATGATTTTTTTTTCACGTAATTTGTAAACTTAGAAATCTGTTGAAACCTTATAAAAGAAAAACTTTCTCTAGTCTTCTCTAGGATTCTTAGAAAAAAGTAGTTTCCTTAGAAACATGGGAAAAACTAAGAAAAAAGTTAAATTTTACCAGCTTTATCTAGAATTCTTATAATCTTTATATAAACTTAGAAACATAGGGAAATCTAGATAAAACCTGAAATTAGTCAAAAATATGTGGTAATATGACCATCACAAAGCTTTTTTTTTTCTTTAGAATAATCGATTATGTAAGGGGGCTTTTTCTAATTAAGCAATATACTGACAATTTCTTATGAAATGGAAAGATTGTTGAATTTTCCTTTTCTATTACATTATTTAAACGTTTTGTTTCTTATCTTTCTTATAATATGAAAGTAATATAATATTCTATAAGTCAATACGAGCGTTAGTTTGTAGGGACAATAACCTATTTGATTTTCATTCACCATTTTAAGATGATTATGAGATTGAAAAAAAAAGTGCTCATTGTTGGAAAAAACCATGAAATGAACAATATATCTGAAAAGATGTTTAAGCGGGGAGGGTATGAAACAATTGTCTGTTGTGATGAGGATGAAGCTCGTAAAATCCGCCTATCTGAAGGAGATGCTATAGAATGTGTGTTTTATCCAAAGAAATATAAAAAAAAGATTTAGCCAATTTTTTAAATATGTTCCCTTACTAGCTTTCAATGGTGATGAGGAGGGAATTCTTGAAAATGTATGGTGTGATTATTTTCTTGATGGGTGTACTTCAGGAGAAACATTGGGGGAAAATTGATTGTTATATGAAAGTAAGAAGAGTTAAAATAAAGGAGGAGATCTAAAAACGCAAGAATGTAAACTATGTAGAAGAAATGCTTTGGTACTGAGAGCTTTCTATTATAATGCTTTTGTTTGTGAAGAGTGTTATGAAATATTGGATAAACCAACACCCAACCACCCACAAAGGTTAGAATTGCGAAAAAAGGTGTTTAAGAGCACATACAATGAGAAAAATGTAAAACATTACACCATACAGAAACTAGCTTAGAATGAAGTTTTACCTAAAGTATAATTACTTATAAAATTAATTTAACCTTCTTTAGATTTTAGAGTTAAACAATTTCATTAGTTAAAACTCACTGAATTTAGCAGACTCACGATTTTTTTTCTTTATATTTGTTCCGTGGAAAAAATATATATATCAAATTTGGTAAACCAAGAAATGACAATTTTATCAGAAGATTTTTGGAATGCTGTGTTAAACGGGATTTTTCTAAATAATCACAAAAGTATCTTATCGTTTAAAATAGAACCGTATGCAGAAGTTATTGAGCAAAACGGTTATGCACAGACGTTATATGGAAGTGACTTTAAGAAAGACTGGGACTTTTATATAAACATCTTGGCAATAAAACATATTTTTTTTATATCTCTTTATCCCCTTAAAAATCCAAAAAAAAACTTGGGAGTAATAAATTATAATCCCCGCAGAAAAATTAAAGGAGCAAAGGTAAAAAACTTGTGTTATTTTGAAAAGCAGATTAATAAAAAGAAAAAAAAGAATTCTTAGTAAAGAATTCTTGGCTTTAGATTCTTGACCTTCGAAAGATATTCAGAGCATATAACTTTACATTCGGGTATTTTACAGAGGAACTCGTGCTTCGGAAGTTGGCATACTTCAAAAAACGGACATGCGAAAAGATCAATTTCAGGAACAAAAATAAAATCTGAACCTTCTGATTCTATTGTCATGATAGTTTCCTATTATTGGTGGAGTTTTTAAATAAAAAATTCCCCTTTCCTCTTAAATAATAAAAGGGAGTCATAAATTTGTTAGTATTCTAAGAGTTTTTTCTTTAAATATCCTAAAATGATCTGAGATTATTAAAATTTTTATAGTGCATTAATCTTGGCGCAGAAAACAGAATCATATATCAAATTGGAAATAGTGGGATTAAGGCAGTTAGGTAATAGTTTAGTTGGGATCTCCAAAATTAAAAGCTTGCCTTTACCTTCGGTTCGCTCTATATTGAAAAAGGAACTAGGAGACCACTATAATAAATATAAATATAGGTCAGTAGCTGCAATTCAAAAATCCAAAAAAGGAAAGGTTGTTGAGTTATGGAAACAAGGGAATTCGTTAAGAAGGATCTCTAGTTTAACAAAATTCACAATATACATAGTTAAAACTATTTTAGTGGAAGAATTAGGAAGATCTTACAGAAATCGTTCCAACAGACTAACTTATGAGGAAATAAAACAGTTAGCACCTGAAGAAAAATTTAAACAAATAATAAAATTAAAGGAGAGAGGTAAGGATATTTGTGAGATATCTGGTATTTCAAAAATTTCCGATAAAAATTATCAAGATGTATTTAAAAGAGGTTGGTAACCCACATTTACGGTTTAATTCGACCGAGTTCTCTGCCAAAAATGTTAAACAGTTGTATAATTCCCTAACCTCTAAAATGATCAGATTAAAGCAAAAAAGCTTGGGAATGAAACCAAAATCTTCAATAGTTAATATAAAGCAGAGAGTTAACGATTTGAGAGAAGTCTGTGTTAGGCAATGCATTGATGTTCGGAAAGAAGTTACCAAATTTTTTTCAGCAATGGAAACATTAAAATCATCTCATTGTAATTATAATCATGTATCAATCTATTAATTAAAGAGGTTTTGTCAGCAAAATCAAGACCAACCACAACAACATTCATTTTTGGTTTCTTTAAATAGATATATCTCTTATTCCATGCATTTGCAATTAAAGTTGCTGCTTTTATCGTATTATTTAATATAGTTTTTTCTATAAATGAATGATTTATTAACTTTTCATAATCGGATTGCTCTAAATTACAAAGATCTCGAAAACTTGTTATGTTAAAATCCTGGAATTTCTGTAAATCTTCTTTTTTAATATTCTTTATTTTTTTTAATTCAAGATCTAAAATAACCTTTAAACTAGATGGGTAATAATCAAGATCTAAAAAACGATCACAGAAATACTTGATAATTGTATTTGCTGATTCAGACATAAACTATTAATATTCTTTACTTTTATAAATTTGTACCTAAATCATATTTTTTGTATGTTTGATACAAATCATCTTACACAAAAGTTAAAATTAAATACAATTTCTTTTCTATTTTATTAAAAGAATATTTTATGTTGTAAGAATTTCTGACAAAAATTCTAATTTTACTACTTAGATCAATTAATATTTTAAGCTCAGGGAGAATAAAACAACAAAATGAATTATGCAAAACAATCAAGTTAAGAATAATCCTAATGACGAAGATCTTGATATTTATCCTACTTTTAAACAAGCTTTAGAAAAATATCCTTTTATTGTAATTATCGGAAAATATGATCATACATTAGGACCAAGAGCATTTTTTTCTTCTATACCTCTTAAAAATGAAGAATTTATAAGAAATCTTCTAAGAGATGCATTAAATACTAACAATCAATTTGTAATATTGGATTTTAATCTATTTTACGCTCAAATCTATAAGATCGAAATAGAGGATTTATCTGCTAGAGGGGCAAAACAATTATATGCGATAATACTTCTTCGAGATGTTGAATATCCTATAATACCATTGCTTCATTTCAAAAGAATTGGAATGATATTTCATAAAATTGAACGTGATAGAATTTTATTAGACGATAAGGAGGCATTTGAGGAATTTTCTAAAAAAATAAATGAAATTTATATGAATAAAGATGAGATCCTACCTTTAGAATCCATAAATATGCAGATTCGGAGTGGTGTTAACACAATTCAGGGATTTGGGGCTTTAATACTAGATCAAAATGTAAACGGAAAGATTTCTAGACATGAGATTATAAATTATATTGAAATGATGTTAGATTCTTGTAATGATATCATGGAAGCTCTTGAAAAACAATTTCCTCAACATCATAATAATTAATTTTTTCATGAACTAGTAACAGTTTGTATTAATAAATTTTCGATTTACAAGTTTAAAAAGGAAGTATTTTCATCAAACCTTTTCATATTTCATTGACATCATGAAAATCTGTATTCAAGATATTATGCCTGATGAAGGATTATTATTGAACATGATTGATGAATCACTGAAAATCATACAGCAAATTGATAAAAAAGTATTAATTTCTAAAGATATTCTTTATGATAAGTTAAATCGTCCTGAAAAATTAGTGAATTACTTAGTTGAAAGTTTAATTAATAAAGGACATATTGAAGTAAGGGAGGTAGAAAATAAAGAACTTCTTAGTTTAACAAATAAAGGTGGTAATATATAAAAAAATTTTAAATGGTTTTTCTTCTGCTTCAATTGATAAATCTGAGAGAAGATTAGATTCTACAGAAATTCCAGTTGAAGAGAAAATTTCATCGATTATAGGAGCAATAATATCAGATAAAGATGGACTATCATTATTAAATTTTGAAATATATGATAATGCACTTAAAGGTTTTATTTCACAAGGTGTTCCAAATGATGGTACTATTATTCCAATTGATCTTGAATTAATTCCAATGTTTATAAGCGCACTAGAAAAGTTCTCTTTGGAATTAAACATTCAAGACTTAACAGGCTTCGGTTTGAAAGGGAGTAATTTAAAAATGCACATTTTTAGTTATGAAGATTATACTGTAACTGTTTTTATGAATCCTAATATTAACTTAGAAGCTATTGAAAGTAAAATAAATAATTATTTTGAGAATTTATTTGAAGAATATAAAGATAAGTTTGAAATGGGGCTTAAAACAGGAAAAATCGATGATCTTTTGCCCATAAGAGAAATCGGAAGGAATTGGTTGGAAGAATTAAATAAATCCTATCAAAATATGATCATTAATTCTGAGATTATTGATCAAGAACATGGCCAAGTTCTTCATAGTAAAATAGATGAACTTTATGATGATATCAATAAGAAATTTTCTGTCACTCTTGAAAAAGTAAAAAAGTTAAAGGTCGATATAATGAAATCAATAATAGAAAAAGATTATGAAGAACTAAATAAAATTGCTGAGATTGCGAAAGAATTAAAATCAAAATTTAGCCCATGATTTTCATTCTTAATTCTCCTGCTTTAATATCAAATTTTTAAAAACCAAAATAATTTATAAAAAATGATATATATAAACGTATTAGATTCATACTTTCTTAAATAGAATTATTCGAGAAATCCTCTTTTTATTTTCATAAAAAAAGCTGGATAATAATTTATGACAAAAAATGTGTATGTTATTGAGGATAACGAAAAAAATATGAAGTTATTTAGAGCCATTTTAAATTTAATCCCTAACGTTGAAATCTTTGAAGAAACTAGAGGAGATCTAGGATTTGAATTAATAAAATCAGGTAATCCGGATTTAGTTATTTTAGATATTCAATTACCAGAAAAGAGTGGCACAGAAATCTGTACAGAGTTAAGAAAAATTGAAAAATTCAAAGATCTTCCGATAATCGCTGTAACCTCTTTTGCTATGAAAGGCGATAAAGAACGTATTTTAGCATCTGGTTTTAATCAATATATTTCAAAACCATTGAAAGTACGGGAGTTTAGAGAGTTAGTTACAAATTATTTACAATAATTATTTTAAATATTGAAGCCTTACTATGTCAAGTTAAAAATTTAAAAAATCTATTGGATAATTTTACCTTTTTTAGGAATGGTAAATGTAAAGACAGTTCCTTTTCCTAACTCACTAGAGAAGGTTATATTTCCCCCATGTAAATTTATTAACTTCTTAGTTATAGATAATCCTAATCCCGAACCATTTATACTTGAAACAATTGGATTACTTACTCTTTTAAACGCTTTAAATATTAAATTGTAATCTTTTTTATCTATTCCAATTCCTGTGTCTCTAACCTTAAATTCCCAGAAATCTTCATTTTCTATTATTTTAAGAGTAACAGAACCTTCTAGCGTATATTTAAAAGCATTACTTAATAAATTATAGAGAATCTCCTTAAATCTGATTGCATCCATATAAACAGAAGCTTTACCGGTTAATCCTTCAATATTAAAATCTAAATTTTTACTAGAGTATAACGGTACTAATGACGTTTTAATTTGGTAAATCAAATAACTTAAATTAATTCTCTCAAAATTTAATTTTAGTTTTCCTGAGTCAATCTTTGTTATATCTAAAATATTATTTATTAGGTTTAATAGATATTCTGAAGAGAATTGAATGTCTTGTAGAAAGTCTATTTGTTTATCATTTAATGGTCCATATACTTGTTCCAAAAGTAAATCAGTAAAACCAATAATAGAATTCAAAGGCGTCCGTAATTCATGGGATACTGAAGACATTAATTCTGTTTTAAATTGAGAAGCAATTAAAATTTCATTCATGACTTTCTTATATTCTGTTATATCTCTCCCAATAACGATAATCCCCTGTATTTCCCCCCAGTTATCTTTAACAAATGAAATAGACATAGAAAAGGGTATCCTCTTGCCATATTTTGTTTTAAAATTTTTCTCAATATCTCTAATAAAATTGGAATCTCCTATTTTCTGCTTTAAAAATTCATTAAATTCTGAGTTTTTTATATCATCTTCAGAAAATAAAGTATAAATTGGTTGATCGATTAATTCTTTTTTTTGATAATCTAACAATCTTAAAGTGGTTTGATTCACATCTTTGATTTTATGATTTGGTGATAAAAGTATTAAAGCATCTGATAGACCATACATTATTTTATCTGTAATGTTTGAAAAATCTAGGACAAATAATTGATATTTCACCATAGCATAAGCAATAAATCCAACGCAAATAGTAAATCCAAATATACCAAATTCGGGTATTTCTATCTGAAAACTAAAAAAATTAGTAAAATCAGTAAAATAAAATATTAAAAATGAGATCAAAGAACCAGCTAAGATAAATTTTGCTTGATAAGTTTTATTGGAAATAGGTTTTTTATAGTAAGTCCAAAAAAAAAGAATAAAAGAGAAAATTATTAAGCCAAACATCCAAAAATAATATATATTTAAAACCAATGAAGAATCTTGAGCTCCAAATGTCCACCCCCAATATTTTTTTATAGGTCCTTTTTCAAATATATCAGTGGATAAAGCTAAATTTATAAAAAAAGCAGCAGGAAAATAAATGGAAAGATATAAAAGTTTTTTAATAATTTTATTGAATTTTTCAAAAAAAATTATACTAAAATGAAATAAAAAAGAGACAGGAAACATATGTAAAGAGCCAATCTTTGCCCAAATTAAAGCAATTTCATAATTATCAGCTGTTCTCATTCCATATTCAGCCAATCCCATAATAAAAAAAGAAGAGCAAAATAACATAAATAGAAGATTTAATTTTTCTTTAGGATTTTTTGAATAAACAAAAACCCCAAGAAAGAAAGAAAAAATAGAACCAACTAGAGATAAAAATGCGAAGATTAGCATTATTAGAAGATTCTTCGTCTTGTTATTTATTTCTAAATTCTTAATTTTTTTAATCTTATTTATATCTATTTATTTGCAAACTATTTCTAGCAATTTCAAGATCAAAAATGGCATAATAAGGCTAAAAAAAATTTAAAAAATTAATAAATGCAATCTAATTTTATAGGTATCTATTTTAATAAAAACTTCTAATATTATTTAATAATTTCAATAAAATAATTATTCATAATCTCCGATATTTTTTATTGGAGAATTTTTTTTTAATCAACACATTAATTTGTTTCTTTCAATTATAAGGTCTGTTTTCTTAGGTTCAGGAAAATAAAAACTTAAGATTTGTCATATAATATTAATAGAAATTTTAAAAAAATCCATTGATTTTTCTAAAAAATCAATAATACCCATCTAAAAATGATTTTTAAGACGTTATTGATTTTAAATGTTAATACTAGTCAGATTTTTTAACTAAGAATAAAATTACTAAATTGACTTAATAATGATTAGAGGATAATGTTTTAAAAGAATTATATCACACAGATTTCCAATTCCAGAGATTTCAAATTAACAACTTCGAGGATTTGAAGATCAAAGTTCTGAATGGTTGATATAATAAATTAATCTTATATTTGCAGATTTCCAATTTTTTCAGGAAAAATTGTTGTTATTGTATTAAAAAATATTAGATCTTTATTAGTATTAAGATCCCGAATTGGAAATGGTTTTCTAAAATAATTGGCTCTATTAGTAATCTTAAATGTTTGAAAATTATCAGACGTCTTAAGAAAACCAAGTTGTTCTAACATCTTTAAGTAATGAACAACCTCCTCATTAGTTAATTTAAATTTTTTAGCAATGGAATCTTTTTTATAAGTCTTTGGAACTTCAGAATCAAGAATTATTGAAAGACATGTTTTAATATTCACAATTTCAAATTTATCAAGAATTTTTTTCTCATTCAACAAGTTATTAATAATTTCTATTATTTTTTTATACGTTTTATAAAAATATTCTGCTTCTATTGATGTCAATTCAACATCAGAAAATTTAAGCGGAAATTGTTTTAGATACTTAATTAAACTGTTCTTTTTAAGATCTGAATAAGATTTTGACCTTAAATCAATTTTATTTAAAAAAATATAAATAGAAATTTCTTTTAAGTGATACTCCTTTAAGATTGTTCTAATACCCTCTAGAAATTGAATTATTTCTTCTAAAGATTTTTGGATTTCAAATATACATATAATTAAATTACTTTTTTTAAAGATATTTTTATCTTCAGTCATCCATCTTTTATTTTCTTG
>SDBS01004332.1_pt1 | contig 13891 bp, 10 predicted proteins | sample 2277091 | NCBI WGS metagenome assembly SDBS01 (sample SAMN10404972, study PRJNA504765) | marine sediment metagenome | isolation source: marine sediment core GS10_PC15, 163 cmbsf | place: Arctic Ocean: Southern Knipovich Ridge | collected 2010
GCGCAGGGTATCCCGCACCCATTCCAACACCTCGGGGTCGAAGTGAAGCTCCTTCAGTGCCTCTCCAAACTGCTGCGAGAGTTCCTCTTCACGGACCCAGGGCTCGTTGCACTTACCCCTGTTTCCCGTGCAGTGGTAGTAGACGTACTTGGCCTTTTTCTTCTCGGCGACGAGGGCGCAGCCACAGTGCGCACACGACGCAAGCCCCTGGAAGGCCCACCAGTGCTTCTGGTGTCGAGTCCGGCGGTTGCCCCTGGCATGCAGGCTCTGCTGAACCTTGTCCCACAGTTCCTTGGAGACTATCGGTTCGTGAGTGCCCTGGTAGTGGTTCCCATTCCAAATGAAGTCGCCATAGTACATGGAGTTGTGGAGGATCTTGTGGATAGCGCTCTTAACAACTGGTCGCCCGCTTCTTTGATGACATAGGCCTTCCTCATTGATTTGGCGGGTTACTTCCAGCAATGAGTAGTCACCAGTCGCATACAGCTCAAATAGTCGGCGAATCAGAGGCGCGCTCTCAGGGTCCAGGACAATGTGTCGCTTGCCATTTGTATCCATATTGAGGTATCCCAAAGGAGCATAGGATGGCCAGATGCCCTGCTCAGCTTTCTCCCGCATGCCCTTGCTTGTTTCCTCGGAGAGATTGTCGATATAGTTCTTTGCCATCAGCACCTTGATGCCGTGCATGAACTTTTCTGTGGATCGTGAGTCGTCTGACAGGACGAAGTTCTCCTTGACGAAGTGAGTTTCCAGGTCCAACTCGTCCAGGGTTACGTAGTCACGAAGGTTGCGGTAGAGACGGTCGGTTTTCTCAACCAGTACAATCCGGCATGGGTTGTGGCGCTTTAGCAGGAACTCCACCATTTCATCAAAGCCGGTGCGCCCGGCCCGCTTTGCCGTCTCCACATCCACGAACTCCTCCAGCACGGAGAATCCCTTTGCAGTCGCATATTCTCTCAGCAGTTTCAGTTGCGCCGGTATTGAAAACCCCTCTTCCTCCTGCTGTTTGGAGGAAACGCGGGCATATATGACCGCGTGACCCGCTTGCTCAGTTCTCATGTTACTCATAGCCTGAACACCTCATTTCTCTGATGTAAAGCCCAATGCACCGGCATGCGTCACCTGTTGGCACAGTATTTCGGGAAGCTATCGCACACTATTCGTGCACCAAACGTTTTCCCCAGTTACAAGCACGCTTCTGTCGCCTGCTTGACTGTGACTTCAAGGTCTGTCATCGTGCTGTAATGTTTGCTGTGTTAGTCGGAAGCTCCTCTTGCCGCCCACACCACCACAGCTATCACGCCGCCGGTAACCGCAAACATAACTGCATTAAAGGCCACTATCCGGGCCGGCGTTATAGTCGGCGCCATCAGTCGGATCAACACGAACGCGCCGATGACCGCGAAGGTGCCGATGCCTACACAAGCCAGCTTAGTGAGCCGATGAAAGTTCATATTGGTGTGGGTCCCGCGGTCAGCCACCTTCCAAGTGTCGCCGCGCGACCCTTGGGGGAGGGCTGTTGTCGCCCTCCACAATCTAGTATTCTCCAAGGCAGATGCTTCCCCTCCGCCAGCACTGCACTCAAAGCGGAAATGCCTTCCGCTTCTTTGCCGGGCACAAGCCCTCAAAACCCCCTACCATACCCTGCCCCTAGTCAAAACCGGCCGTCTACGGGCCTCCTGTGCGTTGGGGGCTATTCTGGCCGCCTTAGCCGCCTCGCACTTGAGGCACTCCCCCTCGGCTGTCAGAAACTCTCCGCATCGGCTACACCGCTCCGGTGGCGTGGTGGCCACGTTCGGGCATACCGGGCCGGCCTTCGCTAAGTAAGTCATTAAGCTCACTGCCTCCTTGCGCTGGGGTTCGTGCTGGGGGCGATGCAGCAGGCGTTGCAGCTGGCCACCCCAGAGATCTGCAACAGCGACCAGGGCAGCCAATTCACCAGTCCGCAATGGGTCGCTCTGCTCCAAGAGGCCGGGGTAAGCATCAGCATGGACGGTAAAGGGCGGGCGACGGACAATATCTTTGTGGAACGGCTGTGGCGGACGGTGAAGTACGAGGAAGTATATCTGCACGATTATGGCAGCCCCCGGGAGGCGCGGCAGGCATTGTCCCGGTACTTTGACTTCTACAATCACCGCCGCCTGCATCAGGCCCTGGATTACTGCACGCCCGGGGGGAGGTCTATTCTGGCTCGGTGAGCTGTTCTGCCCCCCCTAGGGGGCAGGGATGGGCACAGCAAACACCCCTCTCAAGCCCCAGCAAGGGTACCAATATATATCTTAAAAAGAGTGCTATGCCTGTCTTGACAATGAGGTCCACCTAGCAACGCCGAACTCGACAACAGGCGCCTCAGCATAACCTGGCGCTAGCAGGCACTACAAGCTGAGTCAACCGATAAAGGGGTAAAGCGCGCCTTATTCTTATAGTTGATTTGTCCGACTTTCTTTGATGACGCATAGATCCAGCGCCCAGCACCACCATTCCCATAACTATGCCAAGACTAATAACCGCGCATTCAGTTTCTCAAAGTTCCGCTTGGTCCCTCGCCCATGCCCTAGCTCTTTAATAGGTTCCCCTAGGGTCTGGTTTGCCATTTGCCTCCTGCGCACTCAGGACGTCACAGGGTCGCCAGTATCGCCAAACCCGTGGCCAAAAGCAGCACGATTTCGGCGGAAACGTATCATCATGCAGCCCCGTACTCACTAGCCTTTAGTCTTGGCGCAAGGCCTCGTCTACGGCGCGATGCACGGTAGAAATGTCAACCGGCTTGCTCAGAAAGCCCTTCACCCTGGCTCCGAGTCGCTCGCGGGTGCCACTATCTACGAACTCACCAGTCAGCACGACTACGGTAACATCAGGGGCAATTTCCAGTAACTCCTCCAGACAATCCTCTCCCCCCATCTTAGGCATTACCAAATCCAGGAGAACTAAGTCAATGTCTTCGGCGTGTGTACGGAACACTTCTATGGCCTCCTCACCGTCGTGAGCGGCAACTACTTCGCAGTCCAAAGATTCCAGTATGGCCCACATGGAGCTGACTATGGCTGGTTCGTCGTCCACTACCAATACAGTTATCGGTCCGCAGTTGGCAGCAAACTCCCCCTCCTGTTTCTTTGCAACCGGGGCACTCGGAACCGCTGGCAGATACATGTAGAAAGTCGTCCCCTTCCCAGGCTCGCTGGCAACGTCAACGAATCCGTTATGAGACTCTATGATTCCGTGGGCTACTGCTAGGCTCAGCCCGGTGTGTTCAGCACGATTCTTCGTGGTGTAATACGGCTCAAAGACACGGGCACGGGCTTGCTCATCCATTCCTATTCCATCATCAGACACGGTGACCAAGACGTACGGGCCCACTGGTATCGACAGGGCGGAATGCCTCTGGACATATTCCTCATCAACGATGAAGTTTTCGGCCTGGATCTCCAGCGTGCCACCGTTGGGCATGGCTTCAGAAGCATTGATCGCCATATTTAGCAGCACTTGCTCAATCTGATAAGGATCGGCGTCAACGGGCCACAAATTCGCCTGCGCGCTTGACTCAACTGTAATCGTCTTGGGCAGGGCCTGCTTCAGAATAAGGTCGACTTCACGCACCGGTTTGCCTAAGTCTGACACCTCTTTGCAGAGTTCGGTTTGTCCGCTGAAGGCCAAGAGCTGGTGTGCCAAGCTGGCACCGCGTTTACATGCGCCTATCATCTCTTGAAGGTCCTCGTTGGTTTTATCGCCAAAGCGTCCGCTGGCCAGCATCAGCGAGGCTCTACCTGTGATGACCTGCAGAACGCTGTTAAAATCGCGTGTGACGCCGCGGGCAAGGCTATCCATTGCCGCCATCCTCTGGGTCTTATGGAGCATCTGTTCGAGTTCTTGCTGCTTGGTGATGTCGCGAGAGAGGCTGACAACGCCAGCTATGATGCCGCTGGCGTCATGGTAGGGCGCTATGGTCGTAGAATACCACTGATATGCGCCATCGGAGTGCCTAATCCGTTTCGACTCGCCAACCATTGCCTCCCCGGTCTTCAAAACCTGTTGCTCGTCGGCACGGGCCTCTTGTGCCTCAGATTCACTCACGAAGTCCGAGTCGGTCTTACCTACCATATCCTCGGGACTAGTCTGCCAGAGGTCGGCTTTCATTTGGGATGCGGCTAGGAATTTGCCAGCGTCGTCCTTGAAATAGACTAGGTCGGGGAGGCTATCCAGTAAAGCCTGCAAAAGGACAGCCTGCCGCTGGGCCTCTTGCTCCGCCGCGCGCTGCTCAGTAACGTCTTGGCCGATACCGAGAAACCCCGTGGGGTTGCCGTCTTCGTCAGTAAGCTGGGTGCCACACCAATGTATTTCCCGCTCGGTGCCATCTTTGCACGGGCACGACCAAGCTATTGACTGGGTGTGGGCCCCTGCAAACATGGTAGCAAACCACTCTTGGCTCCCACTGTGCAGGCGCCTAAGACGTTTTGGGATTAGGAGTTGGGAGAACGGCTTCCCCAATGCCTCCGCCTCAGAGTATCCGGTTGTTTCTTCACAGTGCCGATTGAACAGCGTAATGAGGCCGCGGGCACCTGTTGCTACCAAGAGCACAGGGGCATCCTGCATCATTATACTGACCAGGGTTTCTTGGACACGGAGCCGACTGGCCTCCAGCGCTATCTGTTGAAGTATAATGCGGTTCCTGACCAGCATTATTAAGATTCCGAACACACCCATCACTGTTATGCAAATCAAAAGATAAGGACTCATTACAATCCCTCCATTTGTGACGACAGCCTAAGAGCCACCTGATCATACGCTTCTGCCTTCGCTCGCGGAAGCCTGCAATGATACTTACCCGCCGTCACCTTCGCCATTGCCTGCCGCAGTACTGCCAGTGTGACAGGCTTGTCCACAATGAGGTCCACGCCAGCTGCCTTTTCAGTGCTTGCGGTCATTGGATCATTGAATCCTGTCAACAGGATGATGGGCATATCAGGAGCTGTCTCTTTGATGGCTAATGCTAGTTGGTCGCCGGACATTTCGGGCATGGCCTTGTCCGTTATCACCAGGTCGAAGCTGTCCGCGCGGAACTTGTTAAGTCCTTCACGTCCATTAGTCGCGGACTCGACGCTATGCCCGTCATGGGTTAGGCATTGGATCAGGGCTTTACACACAAGCGATCGGTCTTCCACGAGGAGAACACGTAGTGGGGCTAAGGTAACTTCTACCACTTGCTGCTCACCCGCTCCCATCTGCGTCATTTGGACAGGCAAATGAATGCGCACAATAGTGCCTTTGCCAGGTTTGCTCTCAATATCAAGCGTTCCGTGATGCCGCTGAATGGTGCCGTAAACCATCGCTAACCCCATACCCGTGCCGTTCTCCTGTTTGGTGGAGAAGAACGGTTCTACGCAACGTCGAGCTACTTCTCGCGTCATGCCCACCCCCGTGTCCTTCGCCTCAATAACTACGGTATTATCATGAACTCGGGTGCGAAAGGTTATCGTCCCACCGTCAGGCATTGCATCGACTGCATTCATTATTAAGTTGATAAACGCCTGGCGCAACTCAGACTCGCTTGCAATGATGGGAGGAACCGCTTTCAGGTCCGTATCAACGCTGATACTGACGCCTCTCGCCAAGGCTTGCTCTTTCCACATGGGTTGCGTAATTGAGATGCACTCCTTTATGATTTCATCAAGGTTGACAGCTTGCAATTCGTCTATTTCGTTGCGTGGCCGATAGAACTCGCGCATACGTTTGACTATCTCTGCCGCATCCTTTCCGGCGTTGTATATCTTTTTGAGGTGGTCGGTCACTTTCTCCCTATCATTCAAACTGCCCGGTCGCACAAGCAGCGTCTCGCTGAACGCCACGATCGGCGTTAAAGCGTTGTTGAAGTCGTGCGCAATGCCGCTTGCCATCTGGCCCAGTGCGTGGAGACGCTCCTGCCCGATGATTTGCTCCTGCGTTTGCTGCAGTTCGGTGAGTGCCTGCTCTAGTTGAATGTTGGTCTCTTTAAGGGCTTCCTCCATCCGCTTGCGTGGGGTGATGTCATGGATGATGGCCATTCCACCGACGATTCTTCCTTGCGCATCGAACACTGGGAAGTGTGAACTGTCGAAGTATCCACTCCTGCCTGTTTGTGTAATAGTAAAAGGTGTCTCTGATAGCGTGGTTGACTTGCCCTTCAATGCTTGCCTGATAGCATCACCCGCCCCTACTTCGTCGAGGAAGAGCTCGAAGCACGTTCGTCCCAGTACCTCCTTGGCGGGGAAACCTGATATGCTTTCCATCGCCGGATTCCACAGCGTAATGTTGGTCTCTAAATCATAGGCTATGATACCAGCCCGGCTTGACATGACCAGTGAGGTAAATAGCTCGTGACTCTCCCGCAGTGCCTCCTCGGCCCGTTTGTGCTCGGTGATGTCCCGGGACACGCCGACAACCCCAGCTACCTTGCCGTCAGCGTCGTAGTAAGGCGCCTTGCTCACGGAATACCAGTGTTGCGAGCCATCTGAATGAGTAATTCGTTCCAGCCTACCAACTAAAGGCTCACCAGTTTCCATTGCCTGTTGCTCGTCAGCGTGGGTCCTTTCCGCCGCGGCCGGTACAAAGAAATCAAAATCGGTCTTGCCGATCATATCTTCCGGGGAAGTGTGCCAGTGGTCGGCCTTGATCCGGGATACGGACATAAACCGGTGGTCACAGTCCTTGAAGTAGACTGGATCGGGGATGTTATCCAGCAACGCCTGCAGCAAGGTAGTCTGTTGCCGGGCCTCTTGCTTGGCCCGATCGCGCTGAGTGCACGATAGGTACATCATCAGGCCCAACATAAGCAGAAGACCTATCGCCAATAATTCCAGGCAGAGCTGCTGGGGGGCCACGTCAAAAATCAGCAACTCCCCCAACGACCATTCATCGGAACTGAAGTAGTAGTCGCCAACTGCACAACCTACCCAGGCAAGCAGCCCCAGAATAAAGGTAAGAGCAATCACTTTGCGTTTAGTTTTCATAAGGCCACCTCCTGGCTATCCTCAATCATCCGGATACGTCTCAAACGCGGCAAGACCTTGAGACAAACCTCTTTGGCCTCTGCTGGCCTCAATTCTAGGTCCATTTCAGACTTTTCCAGATAATGGTAGGCAGGCAAGTTGTGGTCATATATCTTGAGCCGCCACTCCCCAGGGCGCAAATTCTCAAACAGGAATTGCCCTTCGTAATCTGTGCTTGTGCGCAGCACTTCCTCACCATTAGCAAGCTCGACGAGAACGTTTCCTAACCCCCAAGGCTCCCGCGAGTTCTCGCCATTTCCGTTGCCATTGCCATTCGAGCTTCGCGGGTCACCGACGACGTAGGCAGCCTGGCCGTCATGCACTGTGCACCCATTCCCGTTCCCGTTACTATTCGCGGGGACTACCATTACTGTGCCTGAGACGTGTGCAGCCTCAATGACGCCAATGTCAAGCTCTGTTATCTGGCCGCCTATTATTTCCACCAGAATTGGCAGTTTGTGCTCTGTGACCCGATTCAGACCGATAGACTTTCTGTCCACGTATACTGAGTAAGCCCCCGCGGTAAGGCAGGGGAAAACGAAATGGCCCTTCGCGTCGGTGACGGCTGTTGCGCCAGTGGTGGTGAGGATTGCTCTGACAATACCCACACCCTCCGCGGCATCGGCATCGAAAACTCTGCCTCGGATGACACCGACATTCTTCTTTTTTCTGACAGGTAGGCTCAGGGGGATGGGTATGGTATATGTGAATGCATAGGTGGTGTCGTTGTTCCTGCTTAACTCATGTCTATAATGGCGGATCTGGAAATCCAAGCTGTGACCGTTGCGCAGGGCATAACGGGTGCGGAAGCTAAACTGATCGGTTTCTGGTCGGTCATGGGCGTTATAGTTGTACTTCACATACCACAGACTCATCTCCAGATCGTCGCTTGGCTTCCACGTTGTTGAAGCTCCCAGGTTATTGCTTCCGCCCAGTAGCCGGCTTCCCCTGAGGGCATCATCTTTACCAAATCCTCCGTAAAGAGTGACCAAGAAGTCCCGCGACGGTCTATACGTGGTGAAGAGATTGAAACGGTGGACCCGTTTGCTACGATCCTCGATAAGGTTGCTTTGTTCACCGCCACGCAACTCAACACGAACGCTGGACCTGCCGGTGGAGCGTCCTACGGATAGCCGCAGCGCGTCTTCTTCGTAGTCGTAGTCCGCGGGCGCCAGCCGGTCGCGACGGCGGAAATCATCATAATCAAGCGAAAGATACCACTTGGAGGGCAAGCTGTACCTGAGGCCCAATTGCAACAGGTTTTCCTTGGGGGCCGTTGTCTGATTGTCCCGCAAGTCTACATTGCTTTCCCAGCGGCTGTAAGACACGTGGCCCTGGAGACGCCCGCCGAGGGGGAAGCTCACTGACCCCCTGGTATAATCGGCATCGTGATAGTAGCCGTAGTAATCGGGCCCCGCGTGCGTTTTGCTGAAGGAGTAATAAGTCTTCTGCCCTGCCTGGCCGTTCAACCCGACGCGAAAGGCATCGTCACGTACGCCCCCGCTCCGATTGCTGTCGCTCCTGCCGTATTCCACCTCAAGTTTCATCTTATCAGAGGGTTGGAACTCGCCCTCCACACTCCACACGGAATCATGGACAGCAGGCGTGTCGCCGTACGAGTCGTACTCCTTCCGCAACAGATTGAATTTCGTCCTTAGCCTGTCGTTGATGCGGTGGCCGACATAGGCGCCAAACTGTTTCCTGCCCGGTCGGCTCCAGCGGCTGCGGAGGTAGCATGTCCCCAACTTAACACTGTCGTCGGGAGGATGAAAACTGACTCCCAGCCCCCGGCCGTAAGCAAAATAAGAAGTCAACCGAGAAAGCGCAAAGCTTTGATCACCCAGGCGTACGTCGTAGTCGGCAGTGGCATAATTCAGCCAGTATTCGTCCCGCTTTCCGAAAATGCCCTTGCCCTGAGTATCGAAGGGCCGCAAGAGAAACTTTATCGCCTTGGTTCCCTCTTCGTCCAAAGTCCCTGCGCCGCGCAGCTCGGCCTGAACCCCATGCGCACCGTCCCTTCCGTGCACATTAATAGTAAGCGTGGCTGGTAGCCGGTGGTACATATCTGGCTCCCTGGTTACTGTGGGGATAATGTCAACGCTTACGGCAAGCCCTGCACTCGGCCGCCCGTCGGCTAGCTCCTGGGCCTCTGCTTTCACCTGTATCGTATGCTTGCGCAGCCGGTCCTCATTTGGATCTGTCTGGACAGTCACTGTGACGACTTCGCTGCCCCCGGCGGCCAGGGTAGTCTCGGCAGGCTCTATGATCGCCGGGTAGTTCTCCCTGCTCGTGACTTCCAGTTTTACTTCAAGCGTGGCGTTGCCCTCGTTAATTACCCGCAACTTAACCTGGTACTCATCACCCGCAATTACAGTGTCGGGCTTGTGGACGAGCAAGAGAGCCAATTGCCCCACCGGCAGCACCACGATAGCTACTGTATCGGCATCCTGGATTGCGTGATCGCGCTGGCTGCGGACAGAATAGGTGACATCATAGCGCTGTGCCAATGCGCTGATAGGGACCCTGAGAGCTATTATGCGGGTGGTGGCCTCGGCGGGGCGCAACGTGAAGCTGCTGGTGGGGATAATGGACTGCCAACCCGACGGGAGTTTCACAGCCTCGATGAATTCTTCTTCGCGATCCGTCGTGTTGGTGACCAAAAAACTGAGGCTGACGATGGGGCCGGGCTCAGTGTCCTGCAGGGAGGGCGACACGGCGCGCACTTCTACGCCATTGCCCTTGCCTTGCGCTAGGGCCGTCGCTGCGCAGAGCAGCAGAGCAACAGCGACTAGCGCAACCTTACTCAATCTCCAAGTGATGCCATGTCCCGAACACATATTCATCTCCATTGTCTGCTACGATGAGAGCCTTGTAGTTGCCTGCCGGAAGCAGAGATAAGTCTATATTGAATCGGGCGGAGCATCCGGGATAGATACGCCGACGCTGTCCATCAAAACGCCCCAGGGTCATCCCCTGTTCGTCAAAAACCTCCGCCCACACCAAGGGTCGCAGCCATTGCTCGCCGGTGTTCTCCATGTCTAGCTGCAAGACGCGCTTGCTGTCGTTGATGATGAGCTGTATGTCGGCGAATGTCATCTCCGTCGTGCCCGTGTAGCCAGGGTTCACTGAGAAGATGTGCGTCACCATCTGAATTCCGTAGCGCATCACCGTGCGGATCCTGACTTTGATCTTGCCTTCTTCTTCTTCGGGCGGTTCCAGACTCTCCTCGGTCAGCGGCTCCACCATTAGCATACTCCAGTATGTGCCGGATAGCTCCTGGTCCGCTGGGGGCCGGAACGCGTAGTAGATAGAAGCTGTCCCCTTCGGGGGAACGATGAGCTGCCTGGGCGACAAATTGATCCACGAGGCGTTAGAGCGGGGCAGGGTACCGGGCTCGTGATAGCTCCTTTTGGCGTCGCCATAGACGAGGTAGTCCTGCTGATAGCACCTGACGCTCTGGGGCGTCTCGGAGCCGTTACGCAGTATAATTTGACCTTCGGCACTCTCGCCGGGCTGCACCGTCGCCTCACGCGTCAAGGATCCGACGACAGCAATGCCCGCCGCTGAAGCCACACTTGCCGCTGTTATCAGTAAGCAAGAGTAAAGTGTTAACGTTCTGAGAGCTTTCATTCGATATCCACCACCGTGTAAATAAGAGTAGTCGCATAATTGTCCGCGAACATCTGCGTGGAAACGCCGGTTAACTTCTCTTGAATGTAAATCGTGGTTCTGTTGCCCGAACCGGAGAAGAACGGCGCATCACTAGTAGTAACTTGTTGGTAGGTTGTCCCACCACTAATCGCTCCATCACCGTTCCCGTTGCTTGTCCTCTTCACCCACAATACCAGGTCCTCATGCCATGTCGTGTCGCTTCTTCTCACATCTACACGCCAGTTATCATCGCTGCCGCTTGTGCCGGTGATGTCAATTACGACTTCGTCCACGGCACTTTCATAAGTGCTGGCCAGGCTACTTCCCGGCCCGCCCTGTAAGTCCGACTCGTCTACGATCTCGCCCCAGGCCCCGGTCACTGCAATGCTTATGGCCTCCGCAGGTACACATATCACCGAGGCAAGCGCGACAGCAAGCGTTAGACTTGGCCAAACTCCTCGTTTCATTTCCTTCGGGTTCCTTTTCGTCGCAGGGATGATGTGGCAGGGCTTTTGTGCCCTGCCACATCTTGTGCGTTTGCGCTTATGCCGCGCCCTCGGTCAAGGTCAGGGTGACCGTCATGCTCACTTGCGATGCAGTCTTTAACACACTGCTGATGTCAGTGACCGACAGTGTGTAGGTGAGCTGGGCCCCGTCCGTGGGGTCGGTTCCTGTCTCGCAGCTTCCGATCGCTGTGATGATGTCCCCGCCGTCATAGTCCGTGGCAATGAAGTCCACGCCGGCTCCTACCACAGTACCTTCGTTGCCCGATACGCCGGTAGCGGCCAGATTTAGCTTAAGGCCCGCGGGGATCTTGTCGGCGTCCAGCGCCGCGCTTATGGTCCGCGTCTGGCCGCTGACTACCACCGAGGTATACTGCGCGTAGCTGGTGGCGTTTGCATCTGTCACTTCGACAGGGGCACCGCCGGTCGTGGGCGCAGTGACGGTCAGAGCGATGGTCGTGGGAGTGCTGGCGGTCGCATCGAGTACCGCGATCTCGCTGACGTCGAGCGTCAGGAGCTGCGTGTCGGTGTCGCTCTCGGCCGCCATTGCTACTGACGCCAGCAGCGCCAGCAGTGCACCTACGAACAGAAACGTCATGGTCTTTTTCAGCATCTTTTTCATCTCTTGTACTCTCCTTTGTTTTCGGGTATAATACCCGTTGGTGTTTGGAGCGTCCGCCGCGTCGCCTCAAGGCCACGCTATTGGCAGATCGACTCCTTCACTGACCATCGCCGCGAGCTTTCTTACCAGAATGCCTTGCGGCGATGTCTTTCTTGGGTCGGCCTCGGGAAGGCCTGAACTCCACATTGGACCCTGTAATCACTCCTTTCGTAGTTCTGAACTAACTGCTTGGCGTTACTACTCGTAGAGTGTACCCGAATAACATGGAGAAATGCGGTGACTACCTGTCAGTGGTGTATTTCCTATTTAAATGGTGTAAATCCACTTTCTAGCGGGGACTTGACGGCTGGGACAAGGGGGTATTGTGGGCGCCTGAGTTAGTATCTACGCCCGTCCAGTATCCTCAAATACCCAACAGGGTGAACAGCTGCTTCGCCTGGGAACGCGAGACGGTGAGGTTATGCATCATGCTGCCGCTGCCGTCCTTGAGGATAACGTCGTAGCAGCCGTCTCCAAGGGGGATTAGATGCTCAACATACTTGAGGTTGACGAGCGAACCGCGGTTAATCCGCATGAAGCCCTGGGAAGTAAGACGCTGTTCAAGCCGCTCAATGGTATAATAAGTTGGGAAGGCCTTCTCTGCCGTGTGCAGTACTGCCCGGCCGCCCTCTCGCGCGGCATACATAATCAGGGAACAGTCAATCAGCCGAACTGTGCTCTCCTCGTAGTCTTTAATAGGCAGTGTATCCAAGGGTACAGATGGCTGTAGTCTGACGAGTTGGGCGACCGTTTCACGCAGTACCTCAAGCGCAAGCGCTTTCTGGTCTAGTGCCCGCTCGATGCGCTCGATAGTGGTCGCAATGCGGTCCCGTAGCACTTGGAGTTCGTCTGACTTGATCACATAATCAATTGCGGCCAATTCAAACGCCCTCACCGCGTATTCGTCGTAGCCCGTGATAAAGACAATCAGCGGTGGGTGATCCAATGCAACTACAATCTCTGCAACCTCAATGCCACTTAGGTCTGGCATCTGGACGTCGAGGAATAGTACGTCTGGCGCAGTTTTCTCTACTAACTGCAAACAATCCGTGCCATTGGATACTTGGCCAACCACTTCGACTTTGCCGGTGGCTTGTAGCAGATCGCTGATCAAGCGCATCCAGACCGGCTGGTCGTCTACAACTGCGGCGCGTATCATGTGCCCGCCGCCCCTCAGAGGAATAGGGAATTGGGACTGATGCTATGGAGTATTGCGCTCTTCCGTACGGCAGTTCGTGTAGCAATGCGCCGAGTATAGATAAGGCGCAGCTGGCGACAGTTCTCCCTGCAGGTTGCCCGACACTGTGAGCCTAATAGGCAATTTCACCCTACTTAGGAATAACTTAATGCACAGACAACTACCTTACTCTGCCGTCGGCCGACAAGTGTGGAGGGCTATAACTTTGGTTTGCTACAGGCAATGCACCAATAATGAGGGGAACTTCCCGAGCCGATGCTAACTCATCCCGGTCAAGTAGGCTCCCCTGTCCTTTTGACGATGTCCACCAATAGGCTTTCTAGACATCTGGGCTACAGCTTCATGTGGTCTTAGCTTCTTCGTTGTTAACTATTACGGTCACGACTTTGGATGTTTTTGTAGTACCATCTGCCCAGGTTCCCTTTAGCTGTAGTTTGTGCTCCCCGTCTTTTGCTTTGGTCGTGTCCCACTTTGCAGTGAAGGGCTCAGCAGTGACTACGGCGATTGATTTCCCATCTACGAGGAAGTCAACATTTTCTAGTCCCTCTTTGTGCTCGATGCCTGCTTGGATCTCCACAGTTCCTGAGACCACTTGGCCCTCCTCCACGCCCATTATCACAATGTTGCTAACGATCACAATCACGGCTTTGGAGGTTTTTGTAGTCCCGTCTGCCCAGGTTCCCTTTGCTTGCAGTTTGTGCTCCCCGTTCTTTACTTTGGTCGTATCCCACTGGGTACTGAGGAGCTGTGTCGTGACCACCGCTATTGATTTCCCATTCACCAGGAACTCAACACTTTCTAGCTCAGCCTTCTCATCTACGCCCGCTTGGATTTCCACACCTCCTGAGAGCTGTTC
>SDBS01004333.1_pt1 | contig 13886 bp, 14 predicted proteins | sample 2277091 | NCBI WGS metagenome assembly SDBS01 (sample SAMN10404972, study PRJNA504765) | marine sediment metagenome | isolation source: marine sediment core GS10_PC15, 163 cmbsf | place: Arctic Ocean: Southern Knipovich Ridge | collected 2010
CGGTTGAGCCGACTTGACCGGCAGTAATGGTTCAGACCTGTTCAAATCAATACGGGAAAAAGTAATGTCACTTCCTGATGAGGTAACTTTCTTTCCAGGACATGGTCCTTCTACTACAGTCGGCTGGGAGCGTGAACATAACCCGTATAGACAACATTGGAATAATCCGCAGGAGTCTTGATAGCAGTACTCTAGTTTGAAAGCTTATGCGTTTATATATGAAAATGTCGACCGTTGATGTCTCATGAATCGGACTGTTACTAAAAACTAAGAAACAGTCCAGTGAAGAGGGACAAGTCAAGAGTCAAGAGGGAAAACAAAAGGCTGAAAGACCTATCAGTTACCGAGCCTGTTGCTTGTTTTAGCAAAACGGGTCTTTGGCGACAGCCCCGGGATGAAAGAACTGGAAACTTAATCATGAGTAAAGAAAACAGGATAAAAGCGCCGAGAGGAACCTCTGATTATCTACCGGAGCGTGCCGACCGGATTCATTGGCTTGATCGCCGGGCCGGAGAAATATTTGGCGGATACCGATATCGTCGGATAATCACTCCGACATTTGAAGACACCGCTCTTTTTACACGGAGTATCGGTGAATCCAGCGATATTGTAAGCAAAGAGATGTACACATTTGAGGATAGAGGCGGCCGCAGCCTGACGCTCCGTCCGGAAGCGACTGCTCCAGTGGTTCGGGCTTTTATCGAGCACAACCTAGGCTCCGGGGTTCTACCGGCAAAACTATATTATTTTGCCAATATGTTCCGTTATGAGCGTCCGCAAGCCGGAAGGTATCGGGAATTCTGGCAACTGGGGGTAGAGGCTCTGGGCTCACCAGAGCCGGCCATCGATGCCGAAGTGATTACGTTGGCCATTGATTATTTGCGAGCAGTCAACATAAAAGATATTGAGTTAAAAATTGGTAGCATGGGCGATGAATACTGTCGTCCAAAATATACTGAGACCTTAAGAAAATGGCTCGAAAGTAAGAGCGACGCGCTCTGTGATGATTGTCGGCAGAGGCTAACTCTTAATCCGCTTCGTGTTTTTGATTGTAAGAATCCGGATTGCGGCAGTGTCTTGGATGGAGCGCCCAAGATAATAGATAATTTATGCGCTGACTGCGGTGAGCACCTTAATTCTGTGGGTCACCTACTTCACGAAGTCGGCCTTGATTTCTCAGTCGATCCAAAGTTGGTACGCGGTTTCGACTACTACACACGCACAACATTTGAGATTCAGAGCGCTAACCTGGGAGCTCAGAATGCGCTTGGCGGTGGCGGCAGATATGATAAATTAGTTGCCGACTATGGCGGCAAGCCGACACCAGCGGTCGGTTTCGCGCTCGGTGTAGAGAGGCTGCTATTGGCCATCGATCATGAAGACGAAGCTGGTGTACTGGCGGAGACGAAGATAGACCTCTTTATTGCCGTTATTCAGGATGATTTTCGAGAAGAGGCATTCAAGCTGGCGATTGAAGCCAGACGCGTCGGTTTATCAGTTGAGATAGACTATATGGCGCGTAGCTTGAAGTCGCAGATGAAGATGGCCGACAAGATCGGTGCCGGTCATGTGGTTATTATGGGTCCTGACGAGATGGCTCGGGCAGAAGTTGTTCTGCGCGATCTTGAGACGGGTCAGGAAGATACAGTAAAATTGATTGGACTAATAGAGACACTAAAAAGAAAAGGGCTTGGATAAGATGGAACACACTTCAAAGTATTCAATGGTAAGCGATGTTTGCGGGGAATTGACGAAAGATAAAATTGGCGATGACGTTACGCTGGCTGGTTGGGTACAGCGCCGCAGAGATCATGGTGGCCTTATCTTTCTTGATCTTCGCGACCGCTCAGGAATCGTCCAGGTAGTCGTTGACCCTTCGACACCGGAACCCTTTTCCCTTGCTGAGAAGATAAGGTCGGAATATGTTTTGCTAGTCACCGGCAAGGTCGATGCCAGACCGCAGGGGACAGTGAACCCCGCATTACCTACGGGTGAGGTTGAGGTTAAGGTTAGTTCGATAAAAATATTCAATTCTTCTAAGACGCCCCCATTTGAAATAGATGATGACCAGGAGGTTGATGAGAATCTCCGTTTACGTTACCGGTATGTAGATCTAAGACGGCCGTCAATGAGGGCTAATTTCGTTACCAGACATAAGATTACTGCCGCGGCCCGCCAGTTTCTCGACGGGCACGATTTTCTCGATATTGACACGCCAATCTTGACAAAAAGCACGCCTGAAGGGGCTCGCGATTTCTTGGTTGCCAGTCGCACGCAGCCCGGTCATTTTTATGCTTTGCCTCAGTCTCCGCAATTGTTCAAGCAGGTACTGATGGTCGGGGGCATTGAGCGTTACTATCAGATAGCTCGATGTTTTAGGGACGAGGACCTCAGGGCTGACCGGCAACCTGAATATACTCAAGTCGATATCGAGATGTCTTTTGTCGAACAGAAAGATATCTTGGCTCTGGTTGAAGGGTTGATGACGGCGATGTTCGCGGCTATCGACGTAGAAATTGAAACGCCATTTCCAAGGATGTCACACCATGACGCCCTTAATAAATACGGGAGCGACAAGCCGGATCTGAGATTTGAGCTGATCATCAACGAGCTGACGGATATTTTTGTCGACACTGATTTCAAGGTTTTTGCCGGTACCATCGCCAAGGGCGGTATAATTCGCGCTCTAAAAGTATCTCCACCTAAAGAATTTACGCGTAAAGATCTCGATGATTTAACGCAATTTTCTATCGATATGGGCGCTAAAGGCCTGGCTTGGTTTGTCGTTGAAGGCCAAGATAAAGCAAGGTCGCCAATCGCGAAGTTTTTGAGCGATAATGAAATCGCGGAGATGATCAGAACGGTCGGGGCCCAGCCCGGAGACGTTATTTTCGCTGTCGCGGACAGTGTTAAGGTTGTCCCCCATGTTTTGGGCGCGTTGCGGATAGAATTGGCGCGCAGACTTGATTTGGTAGCATCGGACGCATTCAATTTTCTATGGGTAACAGACTTCCCGCTCTTCCAGTTTAACGAAGAGGAGAAACGGCTCGATAGCGAGCATCATCCTTTTACAATGCCGAATGCCGATTCTCTCGCATTGTTGGACGACAAACCATTAGAAGCTGTAGGCGAAGCATATGACCTTGTACTCAATGGTACTGAGCTTGGCAGCGGCACACTCAGAATCCACGAAAGAGCCCTGCAGGAAAAAATTCTCAAGATGATTGGGCTCCAAGCCGATGAAATAGAGGAAAAGTTCGGGTTTTTATTGGAGGCTCTGGAATATGGAGCACCGCCTCATGGGGGCGTGGCGCTGGGTCTCGATCGGCTCGCGATGTTGATAGTGGGAGGAGCGTCCATTCGGGACGTTATCGCTTTTCCCAAGACACAGTCGGCAGCTTGTCTGCTGACGGGAGCGCCCGACGAAGTCAAGGATAAGCATCTTCGTGAGTTGGGGATCAAAACTCGGGAGAAAGCAAAGCCCGCGAGCAAGGATGAGTCGTAATGTCGACTCGGATCTGGCGGTTTGAGGAGTTAAATGAAGAAATTTGCGATAGTATCAACGGTACTGGTTCTAGCTCTTGCGCTGGCGGGTTGTGGTGGAGGGACCGAGGCGACTTCTGAATCTACGACCACAACGTCGTCGACATCGACTGCGGCCTCGACCGGAGCGCCTACAGCGGTTGCCGTGGCTGCGTCTGATGTAAGAACAGCAACTGAAGTCCCGCGGCCTTTCGAAGAAAATAAAGATACCCCTGTTTTTTTTCTTGACGCGCTCAAGAAGAATCAACCGGTTTTAGTTCTTTTCTATGGTGAGGATGGCCTAAGTCAAGAAGTTCTCGTTGAGACAAAGAGAGTCTATGATGATCCTTATTATCAAGGCGGTACAGTCTTTTTGTTCGTGAATATTGATGACGCTAAGGATCAAACAAAAAAATTGGCCAAAGAATTTTCTGTGGAATACATCCCTTACCTGGTGGTTGTCAGCCGGAACAAGCAAATTACATATGAGAAAAATGGCTATATAGACACAAAGGTTGTCGAACAGGCCCTCTATAGCGCCATGAACAAACAGATTTAACTAGTCCACACGATTTCTCTTGGTATTTAAGCACACCCTTGTTTTGCTAAAGTTGAATTGCTCTCATGCCGATTTCATAATCAGTTCTCAAATATAAAGCGGCGGACTAGTCGAGGAATAGAGGCAAGAATGAAGAAAGCAATGGTTTTGATTTTGGTAGCGTTCGTCTTATCCGCGCTTACCGGTTGTATACAAAAAAGCACCGTAAGTTTTGCCAGCAAACGGCAGATCAAAAAGGTGAAGGAAGATAAACCTCTCTCTCTGAAGGAAGCGCTAAGGGACAATGAAAACGCGCTTAGACTGGCCGACGAAGAACGAGATTTTCTCACACCTGATCAATTTATCGAGTGGATAGGTTTCGCGAAAGATAGAGACAAGGAAGCTCAGACAAAAGAGAACTTAGCCGCACTGACCGCGGCTGTAAACGCGGCACAAGCCTCACTCTCTCAAGGACAGCCCGTTGAGACGATTGCGAATCAACCAATTTCGCCAAGTCCGACACCCGCGTCGGCTAGCGGTACGACTCCCGCACCTGTAGATAGTGGTACACAATCAACGGTTGTTACCGAAGACAACGCTATTGCGACTGAGCGCTTTACAAGCGCGGACGGCGGATATTCAATAGAGTTTCTTAGTGATTGGGCCCTGGCTGAATTGACAATCTTCGATATTAATTCAATCGTCGGTCTTAGTCCTCCAGAGCGCATCGACGATGACTTTCTTGAAAATGTCAGCGTTACGGTTGAGCCTCTCTTGTTCAATGTCAAGCTCGATGATCACGCTAATGCGACCATAGCAAATCTTGAGAAGAACCTGACAGACTATAAACAGCTCGAGAGGACAGAAACGACCGTAGGCGGGGAGAAAGCCACGAAAATAATTTATACATATACGACCAATGGACTGACAGTAAAGTCGATAATGCGCGTGGCTGTAAAAGATGCCCGAGCCTATTTGATCATTGCTTCGACCACGGAGGGTCTGTTTGACGCCAAAAGCGAGCTTCTTGAGAATAGCGCTAATAGTTTTAGATTCGAGTAACTAGGTCGCGCTCTTTGCTATAATCGATTTATGGAAACAACTTCGCGAGCTGCGGATGTGTCTAGTTTGCCGCCCTTGGCGTATAGAATGCGCCCGAGAGACCTCAAGGAATACGTCGGACAAGCGGCGATTGTCGGGGCAAGCACACCGCTTCACAAAGCTATAATTTCTGACCAACTTCATTCAATCATTCTCTATGGTCCCGCTGGTACCGGCAAAACTAGTTTAGCTGGTGTTATAGCCTGTATTTCACAGGCCTCCTTTGAGCGCCTGTCGGCTGTTTCGGCGAGCGTCCGCGATGTGCGGGCCGTTATCAAACAGGCAACGGAGCGTCGTTCTAAGGGCGGCAAGACTGTTCTCTTTCTGGATGAGATACACCGGTTTAACAAGGGCCAACAAGACGCGTTGCTACCGGCGGTAGAGCATGGAGTTATTACGCTGATCGGCGCGACGACCGAAAACCCGTTCTTTGAGATAAACGCTCCGTTGATCTCCAGATCCAGAATTTACATTTTGACCCCTTTGACCGTGAAAGAACTCAAGAAAATTCTAAATAACGCTCTCAAAGATCGGGAGCGTGGTCTCGGCGATTTGGCGTTAAAGGTGGAGTTAAAAGCTCTGAACATGATGGCCGACCTGGCCGGAGGGGACGCTCGTCGGGCACTCAATATCCTGGAGATAACAGCTCGAGCTTTGATTGAAGACGACAAAGTCATCACGACCGAGATGGTTCAAGAAGTCGCGGGGCATCGAAATATCTCTTACGATAAGGCTGGCGATGCCCACTATGATGCCGTTTCCGCGTTTATAAAAAGTCTCAGGGGCTCTGATCCCGATGCCGCTCTTCATTGGTTGGCGAGAATGATCGAGGGGGGAGAGGATCCAAAGTTTATCGCCCGTCGCATGGTGATCTTTGCGTCTGAAGATATCGGTAACGCCGACCCCCAGGCTCTCTTGGTAGCGACTGCCGCCGCTCATGCCGTCCAGTTTGTCGGTCTTCCCGAGTGTCGGCTTAATCTGGCTCAGGCAGCGATTTATTTGTCGATAGCCGCCAAGAGTAATTCCGTCATAAAAGCGATCAACGGCGCGATCAGCGATGTCCACAAAGAAGGTCTCAAACCTGTGCCGATGCACCTGCGAGACTCCAGCTACGCCGGCGCTAAGAAGCTTGGCCATGGCAAACACTACAAATACCCGCACGATTTTCCGGGTCGTTGGGTCGACCAAGTCTATATGCCCGAAAACCTGAAAGACCGGAAGTATTATTTTCCCTCCAATTCCGGTCTTGAGAAAAAAATAGCTCAACACCTCGAGAAACTTAGACCCACCCCCAAGGGAGAAACCTAAGGCCTGGTTTCTTGGCGCACTCAACGATTTTTTGTTTGCTTGACAATGGGCGCAGCGGAGCAAAGGAAAAGGTTCTCTGTCTGTACATGTATTCATTATTAAACAGCCTCATAAATGAGGTGGGGACACTCTTTGAGCCTAATTGGCAAGCTAAGCTTGCCCAAATAATTTGTAAGAATGTCCCCGCTATTGCCATACGGCTCAGATAACGGATTTGCCGCAACCACTACACTCGACTTCGGCTCACGTTGCTCGGAGTCGCCGGGGCACTTCACCTATTGTCCGCGATCGAACCACAAAGTTTTGCTTGCTTCTTCGAAGAGGTACCATCAACTCGTTAAATGATATTAGGTGGTCGTTCGATATCAAATCATCAATTCGCTGACCGCTTTGGCAATTTCCATGTAAGCGGTATGCAATAGGGCCCTTGAAGTTAGCGCTGGGTGCTGATAAAGTCTCTTTCGACAGAAATGGTCTATGTTTGTGAGGCGTTTAGTTGTCGGTTTCTTTATCTTATTTGTTGCTCGTCGCCCAAGTCTCATTGATCGCGCTTTTGTCTTTAGGGTTCCTCCTCGCCCATAGAGGTCGCGGAACGATCCATCACAGAGTTATGTTGTCTCTATACACAATAGTCTTGATTTATGTCCCAATCTATCTAACCCAATTTTTGGCTATGCCTCCGTTCATAAGATCACAGGGTCCGATCTCATGGGCCTATTATCTCTATCTAGTTTTGGCGGTTGTTCATATTATCTTTTTGGCTGGCGCTCTTTTCCTTGGCTGGCAAGCCATTCAGATCGGGCGAAAGTTGGCTAAGATCGGCCCGACAGGCCACTATTTTTCAGCGGGCGACCACGCGATGCACGCTTCCCGCGGCCTGTCCGCCATCGCGGCTTTTGTTGGAGTCGCTTTCACCGGGCTTGCCGGGGACGTCTTTAACTTCTTAACATTCTAAGTCAAATGGAGGACGTTTTGCGCGCTAAAGCCTCATCGGGGACGTCTTTGACATCTTAACATTCTAGGAAAGTCTCGTCAGTCCAGGCATTGAAAAGCGGCCTATTACCTGTTGTCACTGGTAAAACATGTATGAAGACACCTAGTCCCGTTAAGATTTGAGAGAGTATTTGGCGCTCATCGAGCAAGATCAACTTAGTTTGTCAGATCACGCTATTATTGCTAATATATGGTCCTAGCAGGCAAACGCTCTATCGCCAAGAGTCCTATTACTTCACGTTCAGCAAAGTAGGCGCTCATAACCTCAAGATAGTCAATGTTGGCAATAGACGTGAATTCAATCTTGATGGCTTGGCAGTCAGACGGTAGGGCCGGTCAGATAAAAAAAGATAACCGCAGCTCTCAAGGCTCCGCAATCTCTATCTAAGTGGTACAATGCATGATTGCGGAATGAAGCTCCATATGTTGATGAGGGAGAGCGGAGTACACTAATAATGATATTCTTAGATAAGCTAGACAGCACAATCACGGATTTACCAAATTTCCGGAAACAACAAATTTATAGAGCCATATTCAAAAGCGCATACGAGAGCTGGGACGAAGCTACCAGCTTACCTCTGGATTTGCGCTCTCAACTCTCTGTTTCTATCCCGCTGAAGATCGATTCACGGTTGATATTCTCTAGCGATGAGAAAACTGTCAAAGCGCTGATAAAGCTCGACGACGGTAAACACATTGAGACCGTGTTGATGAAATCAAACAACAAAAGGAACACTGTCTGTGTCTCAACTCAGGTGGGGTGTCCAATGGGGTGTTCTTTTTGCGCGTCCGGGAAGAGCGGCTTCACGAGGAACCTCTCGATGGGTGAGATAGTCGCTCAGATACTTCTGTTCACTAGATTTCTGAAAAGCGACGACGGCAAGGTCACAAACATTGTTTTTATGGGCATCGGCGAGCCGCTGTTGAATTACGATAACGTAATCGGGGCCATAAGGTTCCTTAATCTAGAAAGCACTCTTAACTTATCGCCTCGGAGGTTCTCGATTTCAACATCCGGAATCCTACCAGGCATAGAAAGGCTAGCAAAAGAGCCGGGGCTGGAGGTAAATCTGGCCATTTCACTAAATTCCGCTATGAATAAAAAAAGAGATCTACTAATGCCGGTGAACAAGCGATATCCTCTTAAACGCTTGTCGAAAGCTCTAAAAGAGTATTTTGAAAGCACAAAAAGGAAAATCATGATCGAGTACATGCTTGTAAAAGATACTAACACTTTTAAGGAAGACGCTGTCGCTCTCAGACATTTTATCAACGACACCGAAGCTGCTTACGTCGTCAACCTAATACCGATGAATGATGCAGACTGCGGGTTTGAAGCTCTCCCGAAAGATGAAATCTATGTTTTCAGGGACTATCTCAAAAGGTGCAAGATCAGCTTTTTTCAAAGAGTTGCTTTTGGCGAAGACATAGGCGCCGCCTGCGGGCAACTGGCCATGAGAGAAAACAGCAAAGCAATTTAGCCCTCAATTCAGTTCTAAATCACTTGACCCCAAGATACGCTGGTGTTATCTTATACCTGACTAAAATAGTCAGGAATGAGGCACGAGAAGATGCGCGTTTCGCAAAGAACAGAGTATGGCGTTAGGGCAATGATCGCTTTGGCTAAGGATTGTGACGAGGTAGTCTCGATAAAAGAGCTGGCTGACCGTGAGTCGATACCTGAGACATTCTTAGAACAGATTATGTCTGACTTGCGAAAAGCGGGCCTTTTGCAATCTGTACGTGGTCCTAACGGCGGGTTTAAACTAAGAGAGGCTCCGAGTGAAATAACCATAGGGCGGGTAATAGCTACCCTGGAAGGCTCACTCTCACCTGCGCGATGCGAGGCGGACTGCATTCGTCAGGACGGTTGCTCGACGAGGTCGGTTTTGGACCGAATTGAGAGGTCAATCACTGAGACATTGGATGGGATCTATCTAAACGAACTAGCGGGAGATTTAGTCAATGAATAAAATCTATCTTGATCATAGCGCGACAACACCGGTGCTGCCGGAAGCCACTAGGGCTATGACCGGCTTTTTGACCGAAAATTACGGCAACCCATCGAGCTTATATGAGACCGGACAGGCCGCTAGGGGTGCACTTGAATCGGCTCGGGCGACGGTGGCTGGGATAATCGGCGCCGATGACCCGAAAGAAATTGTTTTTACAGCCGGTGGTACTGAGGCCGATAATCTCGCCATCAAGGGCGTTGTCGAGGCAAAAGCAGAAAAAGGCCGTCACATTGTCGCCTCATCCATTGAGCACCCGGCTGTTTTGGAAACGCTCAATTATCTTGAAAAAAATGGCTTCGAGGTGACTTATGTCCCTGTCGGCAAGAGCGGCATCGTGAACCCAAAAGCAGTGACGGACGCGATAACCGACAAAACCGTGCTTGTCAGCGTCATGTTGGTCAACAACGTAATCGGGACAGTTCAGCCGATCAAAGAAATTAGCAGGTACACCAAAGAACGAGGAGTTTCTTTTCACACTGACGCCGTTCAGGCTGTCGGGAATCTGAAAATAGACGTCAATGACTTGGGCGTTGATCTTTTGGCGATCTCAGGTCATAAGTTTCACGGACCCAAAGGTGTCGGAGCTCTTTATATTCGAAAAGGTACAAGAATAAACCCTATTATTCATGGCGGTGGTCAAGAAAGAGGAAAGCGCTCAGGGACGCAAAATGTGTCTGGGGTAGTTGGTTTTACGAAAGCGCTGGAAATAGTGACTTCAGAAATAGAGGAAAAAAGCGCTCGTTTGGTAGAGCTCCGTGAACGTCTGGTCAAGAGTGTCTTAAGTAATATTGAAGACACAATCTATCTAGGCGATCCCGAGAGACGGCTCCCGGGCAACGCATGTTTTTCGTTCAAATATATTGAAGGTGAATCACTTGTGTTGCACCTGGATATGATGGGAATAGCGGTTTCCAGCGGTTCAGCATGCGCGTCGCAATCGCTTGAACCATCGCACGTGATTCTCGCGATGGGCTATTCTCCAGTGGACGCGCATGGTTCACTCAGGGTCACATTGGGGCGCGAGACAAAAGAAAGCGAAGTGGATGAACTCGTTCGCGTTTTACCCGAAGTCGTCGCAAAGCTGAGAAAGATGTCACCTTTTAACGCTGAAGCTCCAGCGGAAATGTTCGAGGCGGCAAAGGCTGACATAGAGCATGATCATCATTCTGACAGTTATGAAAAGAGTGTCTGATATGAACATTAATAACTCATGGTTGAGGAGGAGATAAAATGTATAGCGAAAAAGTAATGGACCACTTTAGTAATCCCCGAAATGTGGGGGAAATTGAAAAACCCGACGGTGTCGGTCAAGTTGGGAACCCGGTTTGTGGTGACGTGATGAAGTTGACAGTAAAAATTGATAACGGAAAAATTGGCGATGTCAAGTTCAAAACCTTTGGTTGTGGGGCGGCCGTGGCAACGTCAAGCATGGTTACTGAGCTCGTGAAGGGAAAAACGATTGAGGAAGCCCTAGCAATATCAAACAAAGTTGTGGCCGATGCGCTAGATGGTCTGCCGCCGCAAAAAATGCACTGCTCGAACCTAGCCGCTGACGCGCTGCACCTGGCGATTGATGACTATAGAACTAAGAAAGAGTCGGCAAAAACAAAATAGACCTTAGCTTGGGGTTTCTAGCGTAGTAATCCCCAGCTTACTGTGTTAAAATTCAACCCCAAAAGCACGAGGTGAAGTTGGGAGGCGGGTCGTGAATTTGTATTTATATTTGCAGGTCGCGCTAACCCTAGGCCTTCTTGTCCTAATTGGTTTCCTAGTCCACGTATTAATACAGCTACGACGCACATTAACCACTCTCGACGTTATGCTTCAAAACATTGATAGCGAGTTGCCGACAATCTTGTCGAAGCTTCAATTAGCCCTCGATGGGGTAAATACTGAAATAGACCGCGTTGAGGAGATCGTAACTTCCTTCGAAAATGTTCGGACGAAAGTGGGAAAAACCACCAACTTGGTACAGAGAGCCTTTGTGTCTCCAGGTATAAAGGCAAGTGGCATTTTATCCGGCGCCAAGGTTGTATTGGCAGGCTTGCTCAGGCGCAAGAAATGACGACATAAGCTTAGAATGTCTGGTTCAGCATGAACCGTGTTTTGAAAGGTAGAGACTTTGGGAGAAACTGAAAATCAGATACATGTTGAAATGCCGGTTAAGAAGGAGTATGCGCGCCTTCTTAGATTAATGGTCTCTGGCGTCGCTTCGAGAATGAACTTCGATTTAGACAGTGTTGATGATCTGAAGATCGCGGTTGAAGAGGCATATCTTATGGCAATGCGGGGAAAAGTAAATAGTCCGCTGAAGGCTTCTTTTCATTTAATGGCTGATCGTCTGCAGATTACCTTCAGTGGTACAACTCAATTACAAGCGAGCGCGGAAGATCAAAAAGAGAACTTTGGTAATTTTATTCTTGACGCGGTCGTTGATGAGATGGAGATTAGTCAGCCAAACACGGATTTCAATATCCGGATGGTAAAATACCTTTAGGGAGATGACCGGTTGCCACAACAAGGGCAAAGGCAAAGACAAGGACAAAGCAAGGGACAGAGTAAATCTCTTGTCTGGGATAGAGTAAAAACGTATGAGTTGTTCACTCGGTATCGGGAAGATCCCGACCCCGCTATCAGAGATGAACTAGTTAAGATGTATTTGAATCTTGTCGAATACTTGGCCAGGCGGTTTAAGAACCGGGGTGAACCCCTTGAAGACCTAGTACAAGTAGGTACAATCGGGCTAATAAAGGCTATTGACCGATTTGATACCGGCAGAGAGGTTGAATTCACGACCTATGCCACACCGACAATTGTCGGTGAGTTAAAACGCTATTTTCGTGATAAAGGCTGGGCTATCCGTGTGCCGCGAAGGCTCCAAGAGTTAAATCTTCAGATAAACCAGAAAATTAGCAACTTGACACAGGAATTGCGCCGAACGCCGACTATTAATGAAATTGCCAAGAAAGTCGGTGTTACTTCTGAAGATGTGATTGAAGCAATGGAAACGAGTGAGGCTTATAATTTTATTTCGCTCGATGGCGATCTCTCATCAGAGAGCGGGGAGAGTTTTTCACTCCTGGAATATATTGGCGAAGACGATAAGCGTCTCGCGAGTCTTGAAGACAGGGCTAGTCTGGCGGCTGCCCTAAAAGATCTCAGCCCGCAGGAGCAGAAGATTCTTTATCTGCGTTTTTTCAGAGGACTTACTCAGACGGAGATTGCCGCAGAGTTGGACATTTCTCAGATGCATGTGTCCAGACTTCTGCGGCGCACGTTGCAAATATTGCGCCAGAGAATTCTAACTCTAGAGGAATAAAAGGAAAAACTAGTGACGAAAAACGAAAGCGATCGCTCGCGCGATATCGCCATTTTGTTCGCAGCCATAATTGGCGGCATCATTCTTGCCGCTCTGTTTTTTCGATTGATTTATGAAATAAGGGGAGTCTTGCCTCCTTTTGTTTATGCTTTCATCATCGTCTTTCTACTTAGACCTCCAGTAAACTTCATGGTCTCCAAGAATATACCCCGAATACTAGCTGTTTCAATCGCATATTTTTTAGTGATCTTTATATTGATCCTGACCTTTGTTTTTGTGGTCCCGCTCATGGTTAATCAGATTAGCGGTCTGGCAAATCATTTCCCTGAATACTCTAAGGGAGGGCTCAAGTCTATCTCTGATTTGCAAATCGCTTTTTATAAAATACATCTACCTAAAGAGGTCGAATCTTTGATTGAAGAGATCGCGGTTAGTGCCAAGAGTTCAGCTTTGGCTATTCTCTCAAAGCTGCCCGAAACAACATTCACTTTCTTTGGTGGTATGTTCTACATCATTCTCGCGCCGATCATCGCGTTTTACGTCCTGAAGGATTTGCCTGACATCAAACAGAATACCTTTGCGATGATTCCTGAACGTTTTCGGAGCAGTGTAGAGAAGGTTCTCACGGAGATAGATTTCGCTGTTGGGGGTTATTTAAGGGGGCAAGTGCTGATATCAATAATTGTCGGAACCGCTGTTAGCATATATTTGCTCATAATCGGTGTAAAATTTGCAATATTATTGGGCGTGTTGGCAGGTGTATTAAATATTATTCCTTATTTCGGCCCGGTCTTCGGGGGAGGGATTGCGGCTATCGTAGCCCTCTTCCAATCACCGAAGCTGGCATTGCTCGTAATTATCGGGATGATAGCCATACAGCAGCTTGATAGCGCAATAATATCTCCGACAATAATGCGACATACGGTCCATTTGCACCCGGCGATTGTAATATTCTCGTTGCTTGTCGGCGCCTCTTTGTTTGGCTTCTTAGGGCTTCTTTTCGCAATACCAGCTGCCGCGGTGGCAAAGGCTCTATTGCTGCATTTCGTATTTTCTCAGCCGGTTGAAACAGCTGAGGAGGGTTAGACGG
>SDBS01004334.1_pt1 | contig 13884 bp, 13 predicted proteins | sample 2277091 | NCBI WGS metagenome assembly SDBS01 (sample SAMN10404972, study PRJNA504765) | marine sediment metagenome | isolation source: marine sediment core GS10_PC15, 163 cmbsf | place: Arctic Ocean: Southern Knipovich Ridge | collected 2010
ACGCTGGTACGGTCGCATAATGATTCACGTCGGACGGATACCCTTATTAAGAATCGGTCTTATAACGCTGTCGATTTTTGGTTTAGCCTGGATCAGCCTTGAAGGAGACCCTCGTTGGTCATCAATCATGGCCTTCATCACGCTCTTGGTAGGGATCGGATTTCTGGTTAAGAAGCTGATCCGTGGTCGGATAATTAGTAGAAATAGCTGGACTCTCCTTTTAGCAGGCTATGGGTTGGTCCTGGGTCTCTTATTCGTACCCGCTGTATTTATTTTCATGGCCTTTAAAACGGGGTTACACGGTCACGGAGTCGAGTTCACCCGAGTTGAATTCGAGTGGTTTCTCAATAGAGTTTCTTTATGGGCGGCCGCTGGTTTATTGGCAGGTGCTGGCCTTGGCCTCTTAACAACGGGGTTCAAGCCAAATAGTGATGAAGGGTAGTGTAATGGAAACTGAAGCAGGGAATTGAGCTAGCCTATGAACGACCAAACGGTAGAGAGGACCGCGTTCATTCTTTCAATCACTCTCAGTCGATTGACTGGCCAGCCGGTTTTCCATGGCTTCCAGAGCCTTTTGTAGTTCAGCTCTTCTTAAGCTGTTGGTGACGTCTCCCCTGGTTCGCTCCAGCACCGCCCTAACCGTATCTGTCCGGCGGCGCAGTCCTCCGGTAATGGCGTCGGCAAAGTCAAAAGTGACCAAAACAAGATAGATATCATCCATAATTGTAAGCAGCCGTTCCGCTTCCTGGTTGTGGTCGTGCCGGATGATATCCAGTATTCTTCGCCGGAGCTCGGTCGACGCCTCTGCCAGACCGTTAAGCCAGGTATTGGATTCAACACCGAGCTCCTCAGGGCTTGGGATGGACCTGGCTCTGATTAAACTGTAAACCAGGCTTGCTTCGACAAATTCTTTTAAGGCATCTTGAGTATATCCGGCATAATAAAGATTCGGATAAGAGTTAACACCGGCTTTAAGCTGCTGGGCGGCCGCGGCAGCCTCAGCAATCAAATCCTCGGCCGTGGACCATTCTTCTCGGTGGATGGCCCTAATGGCCCGGGCGCACCTAGCAATCAGCTGTCGCGAGCGCTGAAGGGCGCCATCCCGGGCTTCATTGACTGTATCAAATTCAATCCGGATATCATCGGCAATTGAATCCAAATGGTCTCTATTCATAGCTAATCCTTTTGATCGTCATCTTCGTTGGGGTTATCGGACGGTGGGAACCTAAAGAGCTGGTCTGCAAGGGGCGATTGAGTTGGCATTCGAATCTCGCCGAACTGCTGCTCATACTTGTCGATATTTTGCCCCAGGGCCCGCTGCAGCATTTTTGCATGGACGGGGGACATTATAACTCGGGACATCACACTGCCTTTGGGCATCCTGGGCAGCACTTGAGCAAAATCAATAACCATTTCGGCCGGTGTATGGCTAATGAAGGCAACGTTCACATAAACTGCAGTAAGATCTTTGGGTATTTCAATGGACACTTGTTTGGGTTTTGGCATGGATTGTGGTGGCTTGCTCGACATAAAGAATTCTCCATTAGATACGACTGTAAAATCGGTTTACTCTTCCAAAAATAAAGATACCTTATCTGTTGGTAAAGGAAAAGAGAGTTGACTCAAAAGAGCTATTGCAACCGTGCTCTCGTTAAGGAAAATCAACATAAGTGCAAATTTTAGCAAATGATCCGGAGATCCATAGCGTGATTACGAGAAAGGAATGGCTAGCGGCCATTGGAGTCGCTCTGGGACTGGCCGCCTTAATGGCCCTGCCTTACCTTCTCGGCTACGCTCTTGCCGGTCCTGATAGGACATTTACTGGCATCCTGATGAATCCGGAGGATTCCCAAAGCTATCTGGCCAAGATGCTCCAGGGGTCTGAAGGCCAATGGCTGTACAGGATCCCCTTCACAGTTGAAGAGCACGATCCTGCATTTCTTGGTGGTTTTTATCTGCTGCTGGGACATGCTGCCCGCATCTTAAGCGTGAGGCTGGACACGATTTGGATTTTATCTCGATCCATAAGTTCAGTTGTCCTTTTCGTAACCACCTTCGCCTTTATCTCCCGGTATCTGACTGAAAGAAGAGAACGATGGACCGCTTATTTCATCGCCATCTTGGGATCCGGATTAGGGTGGCTGCTGTTCTTACTCAACCAGCCATATTGGCTTGGATCATTCCCCCTAGATTTCAAGATGCCAGAAGCCCACCTGTTCTTCAGTGCACTAACATTCCCCCACGGGATGATAGGCACGTCTTTGATCATGGCCTCCTTCTACTTGATCGATAAAGCATTCGGCTCAACAAGCCGCGCCTGGGCTATTGCCTTGCTGGCTGGTCTATCAAATTTAATTCTGGGAATCGTCTACCCATTCTTGATATACTTGGTCGGCGTCACCTACGGGGTTTACTTTCTGTTTCGAACGTATCGAGCCCGCCGTTTATTGTGGTCTGAAATCGGGCTCTTGGGCATTGCTTTGATCATCCCTCTGCCTCTGTACATCTATTACTTCTATACATACCAGGTGAATGAAATATTTCGCTCGTGGGCCGAACAAGCCGTTACCACATCGCCAGCTCCTCCCCAGTTCCTCGCCGCATATGGACCGCTTTTGATATTGGCGATCCTGCCATTATTTTTAAAGGCAACGAGGCAGTCTTTTACCGGCCGTACACTGTTGTTATGGTCTTGGGTTATTGCAGCCGCCCTGCTAATTTACGCACCTGTCAATTCCCAAAGACGTTTTGTACAAGGAGTGCAGGCGCCCCTTTCTATTTTGGCAACCATCGGGCTCTCCCAGGTGCTTTTGCCCTGGTTGAGGTCAACACGATTTTTCCGGCGGCTGGCAGAGCGGCCGCGGTATTCAATTGAAGGTTTGGAACGATTAACAACCGCTGCAATCGTCGCCTTCCTTGCCTTGTCCAACGTATACGTCCTGGCTTCGATGTCAATAACTGCTGCGGTACAACAGCCGTACCCTTTTTTCCGGGAGAATGATGAGGTAGCGGCCGTTGAATGGCTCAAGGATCAAAATGAATCGAGATCGGCCGTGTTAAGTACCTCTGAAACGGGGAACTTTATTGCCGCCCATGCTGGATCACCGGTATTTGTTGGGCATTGGGCTGAAACCCCCTCCTGGACTGAAAAACTTGATGAGACGGAGGCATTTTTTGCAGAGAAAACTAAAGATAGCTGGAGAATAGGGCTGTTATCTCGATATGGCATCGGCTTCGTTTGGCATGGACCTATGGAGCGCGATTTAGGGGGATTTAGACCGCGCGATGCCAATTTTCTCCGGCTGGTTTATCGTGAAGGTGACGTCGACATTTATCTAGTCCCAGAGCAGTTTAAGGAATCGTCTTAGGCAGAAAGATGCCTCAAATTCTGGCGCCGATGATCGATGTCTTGTTCCTTTAGCAGTATATAATTACGGATAAAGTGAGCGGGTGCCTAATTGAGGCGGCAGCCACATTCAATAACTCTCTTCCAGCAGCCGCCCTAATTTATCGTTTAGCAATCGCGGACAGCAAGAAACACCCGCGGTACTAACGTCTCGTTGTCGTCGCTATTTTCCTGAAATATACTGTCGAGGTATGTATCAATTATGTTCTAAATACGTCTGTTAAGTATAGACTAAATTTCTTGATGATTCCGCTGCCTAAAATGTCTTTAGTTTACGATTTCTCCGGTTTTGACAATGGATTAAATCACTGTATTATGACACAGATGGAAGTCCAGAGGGGGACTCTTGCGCATTTTATTGGTAACTATTCGAACACCCAATTAAGTAGTCGGCTATATGGTAGAAAAAATAAACGTACTCATTGTTGATGACATTCTGGAAACTCGGGAAAGTGTACGAAAATTACTGCAGTTTGAAACAGATCTCCATGTGGTAGGACATGCAGCTACTGGCGATGAAGCATTGCAAATGGCTAAGCAGCACCGGCCAGACGTGGTCCTGATGGATATTAATATGCCCGACGCTGACGGTATAACCGCGAGCCAGAAATTAACGAAGGCTATTCCTGAAACCCAGGTGATTATCATGTCGGTTCAGAATGAGGCCGATTACGTTCGCCGAGCGATGTTGGCAGGCGCGCGAGATTTCCTAATGAAACCCTTTTCAGGAGATGAATTGGTGGAGGCGGTGCGACGTGTCTACGAAAATCGGCCGATCATGCCAACAGCGGCTGCCGTTCAACTAACATCGGCCGCCGGCATTGTGGGCGCGCCAGCAGTAGAGCGGAAGGGTCATGTACTGGCTGTTTACAGTCCAAAGGGGGGTGCGGGTTGCACGATGTTGGCGGTAAATGTAGCTGTTTCGTTAGCAGAAGAAGGCCACCAAACGGTTCTAATGGACGGAAGCCTGCAGTTCGGTGATGTGGGCATTATGTTGAACTTGAAGCCGGTCACCTCTATTGTCGACTTGATCGAACGAATAGAGGAACTTGATTACGATCTAATCAGCAGTGTAACCGTTGCGCATGAAAGCGGCTTAAATGTGTTGTTAGCGCCTCCAAGACCAGAAATGGCGGAGCTTGTCACCGAAGCACATTTACGAACTTTATTGAAAAATCTGAGAAAGTATTACGATTTCATCATCGTTGATACGAGCACTGCGTTGAATGATGTGAATCTGTCCCTTCTTGATTCCTCCGACAGGATAATCTTGATAGCCCAACAAAACTTATCTAGCTTAAAAAATGTCAGCCGATTTTTCAACCTTGCTGAAGATCTTGAATACGAGACAGATAAAGTAATGTTGATTGTTAACCATGGCTCCAACAAGCTGAACATCTCAGTCAAAGACATTGCTGACACTTTGAAATTCCCAGTGGTCTCCGTAATTCCCGAAGATGAATTTGCATACAGCGCTGCTGATCAAGGAAAGGCTTTGGTGTCTGAGAATTGGCGTCGTCGCCCAGCAAGCAGGGCGATTGCCCAGTTAAGTAGAAAGATTCTTGATGAGCTAGGTAGTTCGAGTAAGGACGAAATGAAACAATCAAACGGATCTTCTGCACTATCTCGACTATTTGGTCGATAAGGGAGCGTAATAGTGTCTCTGCTTAAACGTATCGAGAAAGGCCAAGAACCCGGTGAAATTCAGCGGACGTCAAAGCTGCAGGAGCTTCGGGTTAAACGCTCTACCCCAGGGTCAGGAACGCGGGATACTTATTCAGATTTAAAGAATCGGATCCAACAAAAGCTAATAGCCGAGCTCGATCCTGGCATGGATTTGACACTAACAGAGGAAGTTAGAGCGACCATCCAGGAGATGTTTGAGACGATGCTCCATGATGAGCAGATCGTCTTAACTCGAAATGAAAAGAAGAAATTGTTTGAATCGATTGTTGCCGAAATATTAGGATATGGGCCGCTGGAACAGTACCTCAATCTCGACGGTATCACTGAAATAATGGTCAATGGTCCAAAGAATATATATATTGAACGAGCTGGCCGAATCGAGCGGGTGAACACCACCTTTGAAGACAACGAACACCTGATGCGGATAATGGAGCGCATCGTTGCCCCACTAGGTCGTCGAATTGATGAAGGCTCACCGTATGTAGATGCTCGCCTTCCTGATGGATCGCGTGTAAATGCAGTCATTCCCCCGATCTCCCTAGTTGGACCAATATTGACTATTCGTATTTTTTCTAAGATCCCCTTTTCCTTTGATAACCTTATCGAATTTGGCACTATAACAAGAGAGGGGATGGAATTTCTCAAAGCATGTGTTATTGCCAGGGTAAACGTGCTTATTTCTGGTGGTACTGGCTCTGGAAAAACAACAACATTGAATGTTATTTCAGGTTTTATTCCGGATAATGAGCGGATTATTACGATAGAGAACGCGGCCGAACTGCAGCTTCGGCAGGAGCACATCGTTACCCTTGAGTCCAGACCACCAAATCTGGAAGGAAAAGGAGAAGTCAGCATTCGCGACCTGGTAGTGAACTCGCTGCGAATGAGGCCTGATCGAATAATTGTTGGTGAGGTTCGAAGCGGTGAAGCGCTCGACATGCTCCAAGCGATGAACACTGGTCACGAGGGCAGCATGACCACGGCCCATGCGAACAATCCGAGGGACGCCTTGTCACGTATAGAGACGATGGTTCTGATGGCTGGTATGGATCTACCCCACCGGGCTATCAGGGAGCAGATTGCTTCGGGTCTTGACTTGGTAGTGCACCAGGAGCGTATGCGTGATGGGACTAGGAAAATCACCTCGATAAGCGAGATACAGGGTATGGAAGGAGAGGTCATCACCATGTCAGAGATCTTCCGTTTTGAACAAACCGGTTTTGAAGACGGTAAGGTAATTGGTCGGCTGCGACCAACAGGTTTGCGGCCGAAGTTTATGTTTAAGATTCAGGAAGCCGGTATTATGCTGCCACCTAGCATATTCGGCATTGGTACCCGAGGCCGCTAATGAGCCCCGGGGAACGATTAGAGCGAAGATAGGAGGCTTGAAGTGAATCCAATCATCCTGCTGGCGCTCGCAGCCGGCGCCCTAATGATCTTGGGCGCAGGATTGGCCCTGATAGCTGGTGGGGGACGGGCTGAGGTTGACGAGCGACTCCAGCAATACGTTTCAAACCCAACAGGCGATGCGACCATCATTGTTGAGGCGCCTAGATCCTCACGCGATTTCGCAGTGGCAGATAAGGTAGATCGAGTAATTGCCGGTCGTGGCTTTTCTGAAAGCATCAAAAATCGAATCGCCAAAGCAGATGCGAAGCTGCGAGTAAGCGAATACATAGCCATTCAAGTATTGAGCATCGTTGGCTTTGGCGCATTGGGCTATTTCGTGTTTAACGAAAGCTTGGTACTGGCTGTAATTGGTGGCATCCTGGGATTCTTCATACCTCAGTTTTATCTCAGCAACGCTGCTAAAAGAAGGCTGCGCGCATTTGAAGATCAATTGGTTACAACCCTTAACCTATGGGTGAACGCGATCAGGTCTGGTTACAGTGTGCTTCAAGCTATGGAGGCAATTGCTACGGAACTAGACGCGCCTGTTTCTGTTGAATTCGAGCGAGTAGTCCAGGAAGTAAGGTTGGGCTTGAGCGTTCCTCAAGCGCTAGAGAACATGTTGAGGCGGGTCCCCAGTGATGATCTCGATCTGGTTGTGACCGCCGTTAAAATCCAGAGACAAGTCGGCGGAAATCTAGCAGAAATCTTGGATACGATTAGCTTTACTATTAGAGAGCGTATTCGAATAAAGGGGGAGATTCGAACTTTGACTGCCCAGGGACGATTGTCCGGGTGGATCATCAGTATGCTGCCATTCGTTCTGGGCTTTATTCTTTATTTGATCAATGAGCCTTACGTAAGCCAGCTTTGGGCCGACGAAGCTCCATACTTTCCAATATTGAATGTTCCTTGTGGTTGGATCGTACTTGGCATCGGCGGTGTTATGATGATCATCGGTATAATCATCATCCAAAAGATTGTCGATATTGAGGTTTAATTGAGAACAATTTTTTTCTTGGATCACGTCGTGGATAAGTCCGCGGATACGAAGAATCCAGGTAGTTGGATCGACGACAAGGAAGGTAAGCCATGTCAATAATAACGTTAGCAGTTGTCGGGGCAGCGGCTATCTTGATAGTCATGAGCTTGGTGCTGCTTCGTCGCGCAGAAGAGGATCCTTTGACGGAGCGTATAGACGAGTACGCCTCTCGAGAAGAGCCGGTAACTATCGAAGAAATAGAGCTGTCACTGCCGATTACAGATCGAATTTTTGTACCCCTCCTACGCAGGTTAAGCTCACTGGTTGTACGCTTAACGCCTCACTCGATGTTGGAGAATACAGCTAGGAGACTCGAGCTAGCCGGAAGCCCTGGGAACATATCAAGCGCGGAATTCTGGGTGATCAGGGCCGTTGTGGCTGTTCTATTAGGGGTGCTGTTTTTCTTTCTCATGGTTCGATTTAATACGGATACAACGAGACGTATCTTATACGCGGTAGGCGCGGCGGTTTTTGGCTTCTTTCTTCCATCATTTTACCTTACATCAAGGATTGGCCGGCGCCAGGAAGCGATTATCAAGAAGTTTCCTGATGCTCTCGATCTGATGTCGATTTGTGTTGACGCTGGTTTAACATTTGATGGAGCCATGTCAAGGGTGGCAGAAAAGTGGGACGATCCGCTGGCAAATGAGTTTGGCCGAGTACTTTATGAAATCCAGCTGGGTAAGTCGCGGCGCCAGGCGCTGAGGGACATGTCCAACCGTATGGAGGTATCTGACGTCACAAGCTTCGTGGCCGCGATCCTCCAGGCTGAACACCTGGGAGTTAGCATCGGCCGTGTGTTGAGAATCCAGTCAGAACAAATGCGAATTCGCAGGAGGCAGCGGGCCGAGGAAAAGGCTCAACAAGCGCCGGTCAAAATGCTGTTCCCCCTTGTTTTCTTAATTTTTCCATCAATGTTTATCGTCTTGCTGGGGCCAGCAGCGTTTTCCATTCTTCGAAATGCTGCCCTTAGAAGCGTTTTTGGATAAAGAGTTAAGTAGTTCAAGTTAGGCTCACTATGAGTTGACATTGGCGGATATGTCTGCAGTGGCAGGTAACCGTTGTCTGTTCAGCATCAAACAAGGTTCATGAAGCGGGATCTGATTTCTCGCCTTCCTCGAAAAATCATCGATATTGTTTTTCCTCCCGCCTGTGCAAATTGTGGACGAGTTGGCTTTATATTATGTGATGATTGTAGGGTTGGCATCACCTGGCTAACGCCACCAATTTGCTCGCTTTGTGGCAAACCCAAGCCAGCTCCAACTAGAAAATGTCGCCGGTGTCGAAACAGCCCTCTTCCCCTTGAACAAATTCGAGCGGCGGTAATATACAAGGGGCCGGTTGCCAAGGTTTTAAAGCGAATGAAATATGAGGGATATTTTGGTTTAGCAAGCGTCCTGGCAGAATTGATGTTGGAGGCTTGGCCTCGATGGGAACATGCAGTAGATTTAGTTGTACCAGTTCCTCTTCACTCTGATCGCGAGCGTAAACGTGGCTATAATCAAGCAGAACTATTAGTTAAGGCAATGAGTGACCAAATTGGTTGGCAAACCGATTCAAGGGCTCTTGTGCGAGGGAGAAGCACTAAGCCTCAAGTCGGCCTGTCTGGCATAGAAAGGCATGAAAACGTTCGCGGGGCCTTCAGGATAGAAAGGGATGTGTTTCAAGACCAGCGAGTGATGTTGGTTGATGATGTTTGTACGACAGGAGCGACTCTTGCGGCCGCCGCAGACGCAATATTATCGGCGGGCGCTAGTTCTGTGACCGCATACTGTCTGTCTACGGCCTCGAGCGCCCAAGACATCTTTGTTTCTTAGGAGATTACTGTGGATATTCTAATTAATACGTACAACATAGAGCTAACCGAACGACTAGAAAATCATGTTGAGAAAAAAACCAGCCGTCTGGATCGTTATATGCCGAATTTGGCGGAAGTGCATGTGGACTTAAGCTCTCAGAATGCCCGGAGTTCAGTAGAGCGCCAGGTCGCTCAAATCACAGTTAGAGATGATCGAGGGACGATTTTGAGAGCAGAAGAGCGGAGCAATGACATGTTTGCGGCCATCGACGCAGTCGTGAGTAAACTATATCGACAGATCAACAGATATCGGGGTAAACGAATCAAGGAACGCCGAACGGGAGCAGGTATAGAGGAGGTCGCGGTCGGCGAGCCCCTACCATTTATCGACGATGCGCTGTTCGACGAGGAGGAAGAACATTCGATTGTCAGGGAAAAACGATTTGTTCTTCATCAGATGAATCCGGACGAGGCTATTGAGCAGATGGAGCTGTTGGGCCACAGCTTCTTTGTTTTCTTCAACGTTGAGGAGGAGGCTGTCAACGTTGTTTATCAAAGAAGAGACGGAAATTTCGGTTTACTGCTGCCACTCTTCGATTAGGAAGCCAAGAAGCCTGTTCCCTTCCTGAAGCTGATTACTATGATCGTGAATTGTATTGGCTTGATTCTAATCTGACTGGACTCCATCGTTTCGATTAAAGTAAATGACGGTAGGGGCTATAGAAGGATCTCACGATCAATTTGACATAAAATCCGATAATAAGAATTAGCGAGCCTATTGAAAGAAGCTCGCGGGAAGGTGTAGTAGAGTAAAGTTGTTCGAGAAAAAATCTGTGAACTCTGCGCTATCTGTGTTTTTCGGTGCACCCACTAGTATCGCCCAATGATTACAGCAGTTGTTATGGTTGGAGAGGCGGGAGAACCGCTGGAGCCAGTCAATTGGGTCCATGGCGCCCAACGTGCGGCCGCGCAAGACCTGCTCCAACAGCTCTTGAATCAGCCCGAGATTGATCGAGTGATACTCGTCTCACCCTCTTCAAACGATCTCAATTTGAAAGATGTCGTGGAGCACCTGACCAGCGAACCGGGACACGTTCATGTCGGCTGGTGGTTGGCCAAAATTGCCGAAAAATATGATGTTGACAGGCTGCTTTATTTTGGGGGAGGTTCTGCCCCGTTAATTTCTGACCACCTTCTTACTGAAATCGTTGAAAAGCTGGCGGCGGCGCCAGAAGGAGTGATAACCAACAATCGGTTTGCCAGTGATTGGGCTGGCATAACACCAGCTAAGTCGTTAAAGAAGTGGACTGAAAGAATCCCCCAGGACAACATGATTGGATGGGTACTGTCAACGGAAGCAGGACTGCCAATTGAGGATCTACCCCCCTCAGCGGCCTCGAGGCTAGATATCGACACACCATCAGACCTGCTGACGCTTACTCTTCACCCCCAGGTGAAATCACATTTAAGCCGATATTTATCTCAAATTTCGCTAGATACCAGCCCAATACAATCGATTCTAGAGGTAATGCGACAGAAGGCGAGCCATGTGTTCATATCGGGTCGTCTGGGGCCAGAGGCATGGCTGGCCATTAACCGGTCGACCGAGTGCTGGATCCGGGTCGTATCAGAGGAAAGAGGGATGATCTCAAGCGGCCGCTACGCCAGGAGAGATGTATATTCCATATTAGGCGCCTTAATTGAGTTGATGGGTTTGGCCGGCTTTTTTGATATGATAGCTGGTCACTCGCAGGCGGCAGTCATTGACAATCGGGTTTTACTGGCCCACCGGGGCGCGTGGCCTTCGGAAGCGGATCGATTTGCTTCTGATCTTGGTTTGATCGAAAAGATCAGCGATCCGTGGTTAAAGAAGTTAACTGCTGCAGCAAGTAATGTTCCCATACCCGTTTTAATGGGAGGCCACGGGCTCCTGGCTGGCGACCTCTTTGCTATGTGCGAAATCTTGTAGGCTGATGACCGGTAATAAGCACTGAGCTGGCCTTAAAATGGCCGCTCGACCTGTTCAATTATTATCAAGCATGCAATAATTCGTTATGCCTTCAATTCTCATCGTATGTACCGCTAATATCTGTAGATCCCCTGTTGTCGAAGCATTGTTAATGGAACGGCTAGCTGCCAAGGGATTGAAACATTGGATGGTCGAGTCTGCTGGAACCTGGGCTTCAAAGGGCCAGAAGGCCTCTGAGCTAGGCGTTATACTTCTGGCTGAACAGGGTTTAGACATTAGCAAGCATAAATCTCAACCAGTATCCAAAGTGCTATTAGCCGTAACTGATTTGGTCCTAACCCTGGAAACTGGCCATGCGGAAGCACTAAGAGCAGAGTTTCCTGCAGATGCGCATAAAGTTTATCCCCTAACTCAAATGGCCGGTGAGATTTACAGTGTTAAGGATCCATATGGGGGGCCAAGAGAAGCCTATGAAAGGATGGTGGACGAGGTGACTCAGTTGGTGGACGATGGTCTGCCCAAGATCATAGATTTGGCCATAACTAATGAAGAAAACCTGAGCAAGGCCGTGAATAATTAGGTGCAAATCAGTGAGTCTGGCAAAAAAGCTCACACAAGCCCGCCAAGTTCCTCGAGAAGAATACCTGCGAACTGGGCAATTAGCGTTTTTTCAGTGCAGCTATCGTTAACGGGAAATTGATTGGATTAGTGCATTCCCCCAGACTCCAGCCGTTTAGTTTCCCTTACCAACCTTGTATGAACTGTTCCCACTCGCCATTGGTGTCCAAATGGTGGCTAAACCGGTAGTAGGCAGAGGGGCTGGGTTTGGCTGGCCGCTGTCTCAGAGTCATATTGGCTTTGTTTGGAGGCTTGCCGCCTTTTCGACGGTTGCAGGATGGGCATGCAGCCACGACATTGGTCCATTCGTGCTTGCCCCCCAACCGACGAGGAAGCACGTGATCAATTGTCAGGTGGCGGGTCTGCCGGCGGCAATATTGGCAGGTATGATCGTCCCTACGCAAAATCTCGCGTTTAGTAAGGCTGACCTGGAGACGTGGGCGTCTAACCAGGTAACCCAGTTTTATTACGGAGGGCATATCATATTCAGCGGTAGCGCTTCGAATCTTCCCCCGCCCGTTCAAGACTATCTCTGCCTTGCCGCCTATAACTAGCGACAGGGCTCTTCGAGTGCTGCATACGTTCAACGGCTCAAAATTGACATTTAAGAGCAGTACTGGTATGCCAAGCTTGTCTACTGTACCCATAACGGCAGGCAGTATAACATGGCAAATGGACGTTGCCAATTCACCCACAGTCTAAGTAAACTGAGTAGGATCGGTCTGGATTGTCGAATTGCGATTCCAATCAGATAATCTATTCGCTTATCACTTCAGGCGAAAGGTTAGGATAAGAATATTCAAGGAGGGAAGAAATCGAATGGAACGAAATGAATTAGTTGACTATCTAAATAGCTATCTAAGAATCGACGACATTGAGGATTATGGCCCTCAAGGTTTACAAGTGGACAGCGGAAACAGCACTATTAAGCGGGTTGCCCTGGCGGTTGATACCGCCCCTGGCGCCATCCAAGCCGCCGCTTCCTGGAGTGCAGATATGCTCATAGTGCATCATGGGATTTTGTGGTCAACGGTTGAGACCTTGACCGGTCCAGTAGGTCGGCGTTTGCGTTTATTGATTCAAAATGGCATAAATCTGTATGCAGCTCACCTGGCTCTTGATGCTCATTCAGAGGTCGGCAACAATGCCATTCTGGCTCAATTATTAGACTTAGAAGTCGAAGAGATGTGGTGTGCGCCCAAGGGCACGCCCATTGGCGTATTGGGTATTTATCGTGAAGCGCTCGACCTGGAAGCAGTGGTTCAAAAGGTTGAAACTGAACTGGAAATCGCGGCCAAGGTGTTGGCCGAAGGTCCCAGGGTGGTTAAGAAGATGGCCATCCTATCAGGCTTCGGGGCTTCCGATGTTGAAGAGGCCAAGTTGAAAGGGGCCGACACTTATCTTACAGGCGAAACCTCTCACTCACACTATTGGGCGGCCGCAGATTACAACTTGAATATCATTTATGCAGGTCACTACGCCACTGAAACGGTGGGCGTTAAAGCCCTGGGCCGACACCTGGCCAACAAGTTTGAGCTAGAGGTCCAATTCTTTGATTTTCCAACTGGACTATAAGAGAGGTCTGGCATCCTTTCGGCCCACTGAAAGTGTCAGAATGGCAGCACAAGTTGAAAGCGAAGTAGAGTAAGCAGCTCCGGTATATGACTAATAATAAATCGAATTCCAGGCAGCCTTGACATAACGCATCTGTCTGTCATTCCTGCGAAGGCAGGAATCCACGCCTTCCCGTTTAAATATCCGTGCTATGAAAACTTACTACATTTACATCATGGCCAGTAAGAAGAATGGAACGCTCTACTTATGTATAACAAATGATCTCCGACGCCGTATTCACCAGCATAAGAATGATATGCATGATGGGTTTACCAAGAAGTATGGTGTGAACAATCTGGTCTGGTTTGAGGCGACAAATGATATTCAAGGGGCGATTCAACGAGAGAAGCAGATGAAGAAAT
>SDBS01004335.1_pt1 | contig 13879 bp, 14 predicted proteins | sample 2277091 | NCBI WGS metagenome assembly SDBS01 (sample SAMN10404972, study PRJNA504765) | marine sediment metagenome | isolation source: marine sediment core GS10_PC15, 163 cmbsf | place: Arctic Ocean: Southern Knipovich Ridge | collected 2010
TAGAATAAAATTCAAATGAGTGATCTAATATATCGTGATAAAATTATCTTTAGTCCTAATGATGTTAAAGAAGAATTTCAACTTTTAAGAAAAGATATTGAATTAGAAACGACAATTTTAGGAGCATTTAATCCAGGCATGGTAAAATTACCAAATGGTAATATTCTTCTCATGATTCGAGTTGCTGAGGGTTTAAAAGATTGGAAAAGAGACGAATATATCCTTTCACCTCGATATGACATCAAATTAAGAAAAATTGTAATAGATAAATATCCTCAGAAAATTGTAACTCTTAAAGATCCAAGATTTTTTGAAATAAAACAAGAAAACAAAACTTATGCTATACGTTTAATCTTTATATCATGGCTGTTACCAGTTGAAATAAGTCCTGATGCTGATAAGATTGTAAAAATACATTATGATAAAAAAATCATTCCAAACGAGAAATTTCAAGAGATGGGTATAGAAGACCCTCGAATCACTAAAATAAATAATGTTTACTATATGACTGTAGTATGTGTGTCCTCTAATAGAATTTGTACATGTCTTTATAAATCTAATGATGGTATATCATATTCGTTTAAAGATATTATTTTTGAACATCAAAACAAGGACATTGTATTATTCCCTGAAAAATTAAATGGAAAATATTATGCTCTTACAAGACCTGATGGATGCAATACTCCAATTGGATTTCCTATTGATGATAAATATCTAGCAGGATCATTTATGAATATTGCAACCTCACTTGATCTTATTCACTGGAAACCCCATGAAGCCGTAGTTAAACTTTTAGAAAAACAGAGTTTATATACCGTTAGAATTGGACCTGGTGCTCCACCAGTAATACATGATTACAATGGGAAAACGTGTTTTTTAGAATTATTTCATGGTGTAGAGCATTCAGATATAGATAATGTTGGAAAATATCGGACTTTTGCTATGCTTCTTGAAAAAAAAAATCCAGAAAAGATTTTAGCACTATCAAAGGAACCTATACTTCAATATAATAAAGAACTTAAGAATGAGATATTTGGAAATTTATTTATTGAAAATGAAGTTGTTTTTACAACTGGAATTGTACCATATAACGATAAGTATATAATTTCCTCAGGTGAACTAGATACTGCCACTAGAATAACAATAGTGAGTAAAGATTATATAAATTCTTTTTTTAATTAGAGTATGGAATATGGAATTCTTTGTTTTTTGATTTTAACAGATCCTAAAAAATGAAAAGTATTCTTTTTAAATATTTACATAAATATTTATATATTTAATGGCTGCTTTATTGGATTGTTCCAATTTCTTCCATCTATAAAAAAATCAATCTGTAAATCTCCACGATGGGACTGTAATTCTTTAAGCTGTGTTTTAGGGATTTATCAGCTTAGAGATAATAAACCAAAACCTATTGAATTCAATAAATTCTAAATCTCTTGCATAATATAAGTATTAAAATACAATATAATCCCAATGTTCGATATATTGATATATTTATTATATAATTGTGTATTGAAGATCAAAAAAAAATAATAATTTAAAGCTAAAATGAGTAACGAAGAAGATTTAGATGAACTGAAGGTTATAGAGCGATATCTCATTCTACTTTTAGGTGTTAAGGAGGAGCCTATTCCATCAGAAACGCACCTGCAGAAGGAGTTATTTTTTCTCTCTAAATCAAATCCAATTATTAAGAATTTTATTACTTTTCAAAAACATTATTTTGGGCCATATTCAGAAGTAGTAAATGATTTATCAAGAAATCCCGTTCATTTTATCAATTCCTTTGAATATAATAAAGAGGGAAAATTTAGTTTAATGAATCAAGGGAAGGATATTTTTGAAAATTTAGTTGAAGAGTATCAAGACAATGAGAATTTCAAAAAGATGTTAAGTGCCATGAAGTTAATTCGAAAATTATATGAAAAGCTAACTACGGATGAATTATTATTTCTCATTTATGCTACATATGATGAATATACCGAAAAATCACATAAAGCAAAAAGGCTCCTTACTAAAAGGAGTAGAACGCGATTAGCTCAACAATTACTTGAAAAAGGCATAATTACGAAAGGTCGCTATTTAGAATTGGTGAATGTTTAGTGAGTCTACTTTATATTATACCCGATGCAAGTTTTTATATTTGTTTTATTGACGATATTGAAGATTGTGAAAGCCTGATTGAAATCTTAGAAAATAAATTATTTAGATCCGTTATTGGAATTGTTGTTAAAGGTGAAATAAAAAAATCAGATAATTATCAAATAAAGGATATATTTCCAATAAAGATATGATTCAGAACTATAAAGAAGGAGAATTAAAACGTGATTTGTTCCATAAGGATGTTAAATTTCATCATGGTTCTAAATTTATTGAAAATAAAATTCCAAATTAATTTATGGGAAAACAATTAATCTTTCCCAACAGATTTTCCTTTAGTTACAACTTTTTTCGCGACTTTCTTAGCTATATTCAATGGATCAACTACATTTTTCAAACCTTCTATGCCTGCTTGACCTGCTGTCCCAAGAACATTTCCGGAAATTGACCCTCCAGACATTAGTTCTGCTACAACGACACCTGCAGCGGGGGTTAATACAGCTGAGATAATAGTTGTTGCTGCTGCGATTGCCACTATCTTCGCGACTTTCTTAGCAGTTTCACTATCGATGCCATGTTTTTCTTTTGAATCTTCACCAATAGCTTCTAATGATCTTGTAAGTCCTTTGTTTATTAAAATATTTAGAGCATCTTCTTTCTTTTTCTTCTTACCATCATAAAAAATTCCATCTTTGTATGCATGTTCTAAAAACTTCGTTAAGCTTTTGAACTTTTTTACTTTTTTATAACCGTTCCAATCATCTTCCTTAAAATTGGTTAAGATGTTATTTATTGGTCTACCTTTATTTACCGCAAAATCATAGATGTACGGCTCTTTTTTATCACTCATATAGACCACTTCGTAAATATGATCTCCAAGCTCTTTCTCTTGACCAATTAAAATCCTGAAATTAATTTGATTTGTTTTCCCTATCATACCTTTAGAGAATTTAGCCAAGGCAACTTTACCTTTTTTTGCTTTTTTCTCCTTTTCTATTATCGTATCAGAGCGTTTCTCTTCAAAAATGTCATCTAACGCATCCCAAGCTGCTTTAAATACTTTCTTTGCCTTTTTAACTTCATCATCCATAATTAAATATCACATCCATAAAATTTGGGTTATGCTATATTAATATTTATAATTATTCTAATATTTATAATTATTCTAATATCTTTAAAAGAATCCCTAATCCCTTCATTTTAATTGATTTTTGATTTTTTTCAGAACGCATCTATAAATTTTAGCTTTGACTTTGAATAGATTGTTTTCTATAAATTTGGAAAATTTTCATACTTAAATATGATTAAATCTTACAATTTAATATAGAAACAATCCTAAAATTACAAAAAAAATTGAGGTAAATGAGTGAAAAATTAGCAGAAATCCTTGAATCTCTCAAGGCAATCAAAGGTGTTCATGGTGCTGCCTTAATTGAGAAGTTTGGTTTAATAAAAGGAAGCGCTCTCCCTGGTTGGGTAGACCCAGAAGCAGTTGGAGCAATGGTGACATTAATTCTTAAAGCTAGCCAAAGAGCTACGAAAGAATTAGAACAGGGAATCTTCAAAAATGCCATAATCGAAAGTGCTAAAGGGAAAATCTTATTTCAAGAAGTTAAAGGTAATATTATATGTATTATAACAACTGTAGAGGCCAAATTAGGTATTATCAATTTAAAATTAGACACAGCTGCTAAATTTCTTGAAGAATTTTTATAGGTTGTTGTTAAGCCCTAATTTTTTCTTTTTCTACTTTTTTAATTCTTTAAAAAATATTATCGTGAAATTTCGGTTTCACGAACTGCAGACTTGTATTCATCTAAATGTATTTTAACGCTATATCCCTCGTTATTTCAGGATCTAACTGGCCTTTTGTTTTTTGCATGCATTTTCCAATTAACGCTTGTAATGCTTTAGGATTTTTTTTATAGGCTTCCTTTATTTCTGGATTCTCCTTCAAAACCTCTTTAACGATCTTGGTAATCTTAGCTTCATATTTCTATGAAAGTGACTCCTGAACGATTATAATCCACTAAAGCATATGGAGATGTTGCAATACTTCCTTTATGAACTAATCGTGCGGGGTCTTCTTCAAGATGAACTCGATTTAATTGTAATTCTTTTTTTTTCCCGTTTAATTTTATGTTCACTTTACCCTCATCGGCAAAAGCTCTTCCACCTGCCTTATTTTAGCTATAAAAGAGCTAGAACAAGGACTGTTTAACAACGCCACAATTGAGAGTGAGAAAGGGAAAATAATGTTTACAGAAGTAAAAGGAAATATCTTATGTTTTATTAGTACTGTAGATGCAAAATTAGGCATAATTAACCTTAAGTTAAGTGCCGCTAAAGAAACTCTCGGCACCATGCTTTAAATCTTTAATTTTTATCTCTTTTTTTAAAAGAGTTCTAATTAGTGTAAGTATAAGATTTAATTATTAATTCTATTGCTTTATCAATTTTTTCTTCTGAATCAATCCTATATGTTGATTTATATATAGCACCCCAACTCTTTGTAGAAGGGCTTTCATCAAGATCTTTTTCAGTATTGAAATCCAAAGGTAAAAATATTCTTATCATATTACTAGTTGGTTTTAAATACACAAATACAGTATTTATTTTCGGTTTCGTAAATTTAGCCCAATATTTTGTAAGATCAAAACCTATATCAGGATATTTTTTCTCAACACCTTTTCTAATTAACTCTAACCAATTCCTTGTTGTAGCTGAAGAAGAAACAACTCGATCTAATATTAATCTAGTCATTTCAGGATCTAATTGCCCATTAGTTTCTCGCATACTCTTACCAATTATAGCTTCTAATGATTTCGGATTTTTATAGGAGTCCATTAATATATTCAAACTTTGACCTAAAACCATACCTAAAATTTGTTCGATTTTTTCTTCATCTGCTATTCTTACTTTTCCACTTTCCTTCACAATTCTGGAAATTGGTATACCTTTCATCATCTCACTAATAAAAGTTTTCGCAATTTTACTTGTAATTTTTCCCTCTTTTATAGCTTTTAGTAAGTTTACAACTTGAATTGGTTTTAACTTTGTTTCACTTAATTTCTTGTTGTTATCATTCAACCACGCGGAAATATCTCCCAGTAACCAATCATAGATTTGCTTATACTCAAGAAGATCTAAGGAGTTTTCAAGCTTATCACACTCTTCAAAAAAGTCTGCCTTAATTTTATCTAGAACTAATATATCTGAATCCCTTTCAGAAAGATCATATTCCTCTTGAATTCTTATTGATCGTTCTCTGGGCATTTCTGGCAATTCATCATTTACTTTACCAATAAATTTCTGATCAAGTTCAATAGGCACCAAATCTTGTTCTGGAAAATATCGATAATCCTTTTCAAATTCTTTTGTTCTTAGACCAATGGTGCCTCTGCCAGACCAATGACGGGTTTCTTGAATAAGGCTTTTCCCTCGTTTAAGTAAATTCTTTTGCCTAATAATTTCATATTTTAGAGCACTTTCTACTTCTTTAAAACTATTTATATTTTTTACTTCAGAGCGGGGATTACCCTTTATTGATATATTCGCATCAACCCTTACTGCACCTTCTAAATCTAAATCAGATATCCCTGTGTATTGAACAATTAATTTCACTTGGTTTAGAAATTCTCTCGCCTCCTCAGGCGATTTCATTACGGGTTCTGTAACAATTTCAATTAGAGTGACTCCAGAACGATTATAATCAACTAATGTAAATGGAGATGTCGCAATCGAACCTTTATGGACTAAGCGCCCAGGATCCTCTTCAAGATGTATTCTGTTAAGTTGTAAGTCTTTCTTCTTATCATTCAATTTTATGGTTATTTTTCCCCCATCCGCAAAGGCTTGCCCTCCAGCTTTGTGAAACTGTGTTATTTGGTAGTTTTTACACATGTCTGGATAGAAGTAATTCTTTCTAAAGAAATAATTCGATTTGTTTATGTTAGAGCCTAAAGCCAGAGCCAACCTTATTGCAAATTCAATAGCTTTCTTATTTACGACTGGAAGTGAACCTGGTAACCCTAAACAAATTGGGCAAGTATAAGTATTTGGTTCTGCTCCTTGATAATTACTTTTGCAACCACAAAATAATTTCGTTTTTAAATTTGTAAGCTGAATGTGAACCTCTAGCCCGATTACTGATTGCAAGTTCTCAAACTCATTGTATTTAACACTCAACTTAGAAAACCTAGATTAAAAAGAAATTTTTGAATAAGAAAATATAAAAAAAAAATAATTTTATACTATAAATATTTTATGAAAAATATTAATATATTATTCTTAAAATTAAGTTAAAGGTCTATTGTTTATTATAAAAAGCTTCAATAATCACATCATAAGTCATTGTCTGAATACCATTTTCTTCAAACAATCTTTCATAAAATTTTCTAAATTCTTTGATTCCACATTTTTTATAAGATACACGCCCAAAATTTTCAATGACAATTTTTTTAGGATTTATACCTTTTCTAAGTAATTTTATCGCTTTTTTTTTATGCAGGATTCTCCTTATCTCAGATAAACTTAAATTCTCAACACCTACTAATAAGTGAGAAATTTTTTTATATGTACTGCGTATGGTTTCATCTGAACAATCTAAAATCTTCTCTATTTCTCTCAGAGGTGTCTCTTCCATTGCCCAAGTCTTCCATTGTTCAATAGATTTCCCTCTTAATAAACTCTTTAACTTTCTCTCTTGAATGGTTAGTTCTGCTAGATCTTGATTATGTGCTTGAATAAACTCGATAATTCTATTTCGATTCAAACTCCCAGATTCTTCTATCATTTTTTTTAATAGTGATATCGATCCAAAATAGCGATCAAATTTATTGTTTGACCAACCCAGTATTTCTAGAATATCTTTTTTCGTAAGACTGATATCACATTTTAATAATTCTTCCAGAACTGGTAATAAAAATTTCATGTATACTCGATACTGTTCACCCCACATATTCTTAATTTGGCGACTTACCTCTCTTTCATTAATATGTTCTAAATTTTTATATTGTTCCTTCATTATTTCAGTAATGGAAATATAACTTAAACCAATCGATAACATCCCTGCAACATCTAACCAAGGAAATTTGTAAAATATACCACTTATACCACGCCCTCCTCCGCCATGTCGTTCGTTTAATCCATTCTTCACAGTCCCGATAGATCCGTCATCATTTTCATATGATTTGGTATAAAAGCGCTCTCTATCTCTTGCAAATATTATCCCTCTTGTCATTTCTACTTTTAAAATATCAAAATAACTTTTAATAATGTCTTCTCTAATATAGTACATCTTTATATTGTACTTTTTTGTACCTTTTATATTGAGTAAATCATCATAAATATCTTCAAAAGTACCGCCTTCTGAGAAAAATCTACCATATTTACTATTCAATGTAAATGCTTCCCTAATTGCTTTATGTAATTTTGTAAGCGATATATGCATATGACCTTCCTCACGAACTCCACGGGGGGCAAGAGCCTCTATAGTATGCTCTTCAATCCTTCTATCTAAATCATCAGTGTATCCAAAATAAGATTTATCATCAAAAGGTTTTATTCTGCATTTAAATTGATATAAAATGTGTGTTATACCCATTGCAAATCTATTCTTCCAAAGTCTATTACTAAAAGCTAAATAACCTTGATTATTACCATCTATAAATCGATCCAAACTAAATTGACCAATCTTAGGTTCTAATTTTTTCAATTCACTCTTAATTTCTTGATAACTTTGGGTATAAAACTGTTCAATGAATGCCTTAGATAATTCTAATAGTTTGAGACAATATTGATTACCTTTGGTCCTGTCTAAAAACTTTTTTTTAATATAATTATAACCCTTTAAATCTTCATTATCAAGGAGCTCCTTAGAAGTACTGGCAAAAACTTTTTTTGTTAAATAAATTTTACGACTCATTAATACACCTCTCTCCTTTTGATTTATTACTCTATTAATAGTTTTTAACTCCTTGTTTTTTGTAACTGATGATTCCTGTATCGATTCCTCTGAATCCTCATCCTCATCCTCTTCTTCAAATAATCCTTCTTCAATATCATCTATAAAGACTGATTTTCCTAAACATTCCAAATCGTCCAAAGATAAATCATGTAGATCTAAATTCGAGATGGAAGAAAAACCACTAATTGCATCTTCAATAATTTTTTTTATCTTATACTTGTGCTTTTTAAATCGTTTAGCTAAATAATCAATTAATTTATCAAAATCGGGAGTTGTAGATGTTGCATAAATAAGAGTACACAGTGTAACATTCAATTGCAGTACATTATACTGATTTTTCTCTACATTAATCTTTCTAAATAATTCAGAAGCCATTAGTTTTCCTATGTCTCCATCTTTCCGAATACTGATCGGCCGAGGAACAGGCGAGTAAGCAATGTTCAGTTGGATTATAACTACATTCCAATACTTTAGTATTTTTGGCAAAATCTGTAGGGGAAATTTTGAATGAATTTAGTCTTCCTTTCGTAAAAAGAATAGGTAAATACTTATAGAATTAAGAAGTAATATACTTTAGAACTATTAATCTACTAATTCTAATTTTTCTTAACGAGCTCTTGAATTCTCTTAAGTTCATAATTGAATTTTGGAAAATTATATTCATTTTCACATGTTCTGATTGCATCTTCCACAATATTTATCATTATATCAAATAAATTTGGATCTAAGGGTTCATATGATCGTGGGACTTTATGAAAACGATGTAAAGGATTCATACAGCTCATCAAACTTGATTTTTTAATGCTTAACCAAGAACCGTGGACATCTTCACTTGTAGGGTTATATATTAAAGCATACTCTTTATGCATATTACACTCTATAGCCATGTCTCTAGTACTTTTATCAATCCAATTTCCTACATTTATTTTTAGGGCTTCAATAAAGAAATCAGAGCCTAACTCAGTTGCTAATTCAGTAGAATCATCCGATCCCGCTGATTTTTCATTAGGATATGTATCTTGAGAGTGAAGTATCTGTAATTTCTCTTTGCCCCTTCCATATTCAATAAATTTTTCAAATAAGCTTATATCATTTTCTTTCAATAAGTATTTCAAAACAATTGTTGAGTCTAAAATACATCTTATAAAGATTTTACTAAGGTCACGCTTCCATAATTCAGGAGCCTTTAGAAAAGCTATACATAATCTTAAAATTCTTGAAAAAAGGCCGATTATGACCTCATCTTTAGTATGATCATATAACTCATATTTAAAATCCTTTAAATCATCAAATAAGTAATTATTTAACGATTTAATATTGTCGTCGGTATATTCATTTAACTCTTTTATAAACTCTTCTGTAATTTCTATGAAATCATCATTTTTCATCAATACATTAGTAACGCATGGAGATAATTTGAGATTATGATTCCAAAAATGTTTAGACCAATTATAAATTCTTTTTTCTGGACCCCCTGGGTTATTTATTAACATATTTGAGGATAAAATCGCCATTCTTTCACATTGCTCCTTTTCTTCGTTGGTTAAATGATTTGGATATTTAGGTAATAGTTTAGGCCATTCAACTTGTGGAGTAAAAGATATTTTTTCATGTTTTAGTATTCTTTGTAAAGGTAGAATCCTGAGCTCTCTACAATACTCACTTTCTTTTCCAGAATATAATCTTACAAGTGTATTTAGAACTTCTTTTACTAAAACTTCTGATTTTTCTTCAAACTTCTCTTTTTCTTCCTCTGGGATTAACCACAATGCCGGACAATCAGGATAAAGAAGAAGAATTTGCCCAATAGTATCAATGAACAACTCATTAATCATTTCTGAATTATTTTTTAATAATTCATCTCTTTTTTCTTCAGGAATCTTATCAAAATCAGAAATTAGTCCAAATAATAAAGTTTCATTAGTATCTATGTAAGCGTCAAGCATGTCTAGGAATTTTTTATAATTTCTAAAAAGATCCGCAAAGTTTTCAAATTTCTGGTGAAGTGCATCAATCCATATGAATTCAGGTAATAGATCTCTATCCCACACTATTGGTTTCACATTTTCTAAAAAAACATGCGGAGATGAGAAAATTTTACCCTTTCTTTTATGTTTATTTATTGGGGTATATTTTTTTTCATTTGAATTATTTTTTTCGGGCATTTCTATAATTATAATCCTATTAGTAAAGATTTATTGGAATCAAATAAATACATCTTAAAGTCCTAATTAATCCTATCATATTTCTACATTAAACTTATCTAAAAATATTTGGGATTCAGATGGTTATCAATTTCATATGCATAGCAAAATTATGAAAGAGTGCATTGATTCATTAATACCAATAGCTAAAAAATTACTCAAAGAATCTGATATAACTGGCTTATTTAAAATCCTTTTGGAAGGTCTGGGTAAAAATAATTTTTTCTAAAGAAATAAATTTTTTCGTTAATGTTGCTGTTTAATGCTAAAGCTAAACGAGTGGCAAATTCAATAGACTTTTTATTTACTACTGGGAGTGATCCGGGAAGACCAAGACAAATAGGACAAACTTGTGTATTTTGCTCCTTCCCTCTGTAATCAGTACTACAACTACAGAATAATTTAGTTTTAAGGTTTGTTAACTGAATATGAACTTCCAAGCCAATTATTACGTTTTCATATTTGGTACTCAAGATAATTTACCTCCTTTTCTTTGTAAGGGCATTTTTCTATATATGTTTAGCTTTTGTTCAAGAATATAGGCGAAATTTAAAATTGTCTTCTCATCAAAATAATTTCCAATTAATTGAAGCCCTATTGGTAAACCTTTCCCGTCAAATCCACAAGGAACTGATATGGCAGGTAATCCTGCGAGGTTAACAGGACAAGTTAAAACATCCATCATATACATCTGTAATGGATCGTCAACTAATTCGCCAATTTTGAATGCGGTAGTCGGCATTGTTGGGCAAACGATTGCATCACACTTAGTAAAAGCTGTTTGAAAGTCGTTCTTTATTAAAGTTCTTACTTTAAGCGCTTTAATATAAAACATTTCATAATAACCAGCCGATAAGGTATACGTTCCTAGCATTATTCTTCTTCTTACTTCTGGACCAAATTTTTCTCCGCGAGTTTTGCTAAAAGTCTCAAAAACGTCCCCATTTAGGTTTTCAGCCATTTTTCCATATCTTAAACCATCATATCTCTCTAAATTAGAACTTGCTTCGCTCATAGCTATTAAATAATATGTGGGAATAGTATATTCAAGATGTGGCAATGAAACTTCAACCGTTTTTGCTCCTAAGTTTTTTAAATCATCAATTGCGTTATTTACAGAATTTTTAACGGATTTATTAACACCCTCTCCAAAAAATTCCTTAGGAACACCTAGAATTTTATTTTTTATAGGTTGCTTTAATAATTCAGTATAATTATCAACCTTAATATTAACTGAAGTTGAATCTAATAAATCTTTTCCGGCCATTATTTCAAGTAATAATGCGCTATCATAAACACACCTCGTTATTGGTCCAATTTGATCTAAAGAATTTGCATAAGAAACTAAACCATATCTCGAAATTCTCCCGTATGTGGGTTTTAATCCTACAACGCCACAGTATGAAGCAGGACTTCTAATACTACCTCCAGTATCACTACCCAGAGAAACAGGTGCTTGCCCCGAAGCTACACATGTGCCCGATCCTCCACTAGATCCTCCAGGAACATATTCCAGATTCCATGGATTAAAAGTTGGGCCATAACAACTATTTTCAGTTGAAGAACCCATAGCAAACTCGTCCATGTTTGTACGACCAATATTAATTGCTCCCTCTTGTTCAACTAACCGTTCTATGACAGTTGCATTATAAGGGGGATAATATCCCTCCAAAATCTTAGAGCAACAAGTTGTTGGGCTATCCTTAATGCAAATAAGATCTTTTATAGCAATTGGTAATCCATATAACTTACCAATAGATTCTCCTTTTTTTAGTTTCTGTTCTAGGTCTTTTGCTCTATTTAATGCTTTCTCTTTAGAAATATGGACAAACGAGTGCATTAATTTATCTGTGTCCTCAATTCTGTCGAGAAAATGTTGAACAATATCTTGAATCGATAGTTCTTTTCTGATAACTTTTTCTATAAGTTCATGACCCATGTATTCATGTATAAGCATAATCAGTATATATTATAAAAAGATTTTATTTCTTAACAAAGAAAAAGAAAGAGAAATAATTAATTTTTTCGATATTAAATTAGCAGATTTAGCTATTACTTAATTTTCTTTTAGGTTTAGATTATATCTTACCAGTTATTTATTTAATCAATCCTGACACCCTGTTCTTTAAGAGCTTTCTGAACTCTCGAGATATCAACCTGTCTGCACATTACATTGTCTTTGACAGACATGGCTGCGGCTATACCTGCTCCTTGCCCTGTAACCGTACAGCATACCATCTGGCGTGTCGCTGCATGGGATATTTTATCCCCAGCAACACAACGCCCCACAACAAGAAGATTTTCCACTTTCTGTGGAAGTATAATACCATATGGAACATGGAAGTACCTTCCTGTGGTAGGTAAAATAGCAACACCATAACCGTCTATGAACTCTGGACAGATACCTATAGAATCGTTGAACCTTGCTTCATTTCTTACATCATTTTCAGTTAAATTATAAGCCCCTACAATTTTTCTTGATTCTCTGATACCCAATGATGCTCCTATTGTTCTAAGTCTTGCTTTTTTAAAACCAGGTGTATATTTTTTTAAAGCATCAACTGCCATTATGACTCTTTTTCTCCCTTCAATTTCTGCCTTTGTAAGATCCCATACATCTGTGGGATCTACATCAAACATATGAATCGCATTAAAGGAAGATATCTCTCCCGCATCTGTATAACTTCCCCAATAACTTTCAATATTAACATCCTCAGGAATCTCACCGGCTTCCTTAGCTTTGTTAAACGGTTCCACTAGATATGTGCTGAAAGAATCTTCTTCCTTACCGGATGTCTCACCCCAATCTCCTATGCTACCACTATTTAAATATATGTACATAAGAAATTTACCGATCTTAACACCACTACAGCCGAAGTTTACTGAAACCTCCATCAATTCATTCTTCGGGTTTTTTCTAAAGGGAGCTCCTGAATGGTGAGCTATGTCAGCATCTCCGGTGGCATCAATTATCCGTTTTGCCTTGATTGCCTGTCTTCCAGATTTGCTCTCTGTGATGATACCTTTGATTTCATTTCCATCCATGAAAACATCAACGGCAGTACAGTGCAAAACAGGTACAACTCCCGCCTCCTGCAAAAGCTTGTCGGCTATGTATTTGAAAAATTCTGTATCGAGAACTTCATAAGTAGGTTCACCATTTACCATCAAACCCTCGTGCTCTAGACGTTCTACCATTTCTTTATTTTTCACAGATCCTATTACATTTATACTAGCTTCCATATCTTTGGCCCGTTGCTCAAACTCAAGACCTATTCCTCCAGCGTCGACCGTATTTGCATAACGGTACCAAGCTATGGTCCCTATCATGGATTGTGTAATAACTCCTCCAAAACAACCAAATCGCTCTACAAGCATGGTATTAACACCTTCTCTCGCTGCTGCCAATGCTGCAGAAAGCCCCGCTGGTCCTCCACCTATGACCAAGACATCAGTTTCAGCCATTATGGGTGTTATTCTTGATGGTTCTTCAATTTGTTTCATGATTTATTAACTCAATATAAAGTTTTGATTATAAAAATGATTTATTTTAATCATACATAAAATATTATTTTCTATTACTCTTTCTCAAAAGATACTTTGA
>SDBS01004336.1_pt1 | contig 13877 bp, 14 predicted proteins | sample 2277091 | NCBI WGS metagenome assembly SDBS01 (sample SAMN10404972, study PRJNA504765) | marine sediment metagenome | isolation source: marine sediment core GS10_PC15, 163 cmbsf | place: Arctic Ocean: Southern Knipovich Ridge | collected 2010
GTAACAAAAATAGAGAGATAAGCATTTCTGGTAAAATCTCCAGAACCTCCAATACCATTCATCATTTTGGAACCCATAATATTGGTAGAGTTTACATTGCCATAGATGTCTACTTCTATGGCAATATTCATGGCAATAGAACCTAACCTTCTAATAATCTCCGGATTGTTGCTAATTTCCTGAGGGCGTAATATTATCTTCCTTTTATACTCTTCTAAATTATTTATAAATCTTTGTTGCCCTCTTTTAGAAAAAGTTAAAGAAGTCCCGGATGCTATCCTTATTTTACCACTATCGATTAAATCAAGAACCGAATCCTGGATAACTTCAGAATAAAAATCAAGACTTTCGAACGGTGAGTCTAATAATCCGGCCAAAACGGCATTGGCCACACTCCCTACTCCGGACTGCAGGGGGAAAAGATTTTTTAGATAATTCTCAACACTAAAATAATATTGATAATATAAATAAAGATATCAAGGCACTATGCATTAATTAAAATTGTAAATCTATATTTTAAATTCTCTTATCATAAAGATAATGTCCAATTTTATCCTAAATTGTTATTGCAAGAAAAAATAGTCGCTGGATTAATAATTGAAAAACCTTCATTAAAAACTTTCGTCCATGTGGCAAGAAACTTTCCTAATAATATTGCATTTTCTTTAGTATTAATACGTCCATAGGTTTCTTGGGGAAATATGTCCCTATTAATTGTTTTTTCTTTATAAGCAACCCCAGACACTCCAACGGCAGTATGAATACCTCCCACAGTTAACATCATATTAGAAATGAAAAAGGTCTGAATTGCATGAATTGCAAATTCTTGTCCTACATTTCTATCACCTCCTACAGCAATAGCAGCTCCAATCTTAAAACGGAATAATCCAAAACGTTCAAGAGGTTTACATCTTTCCATTATGGTCTTCATTTGAGCATTCAGTGTCTGATTATATACAGGAGTGCCCCATATCATTCCATTTGCCCAAAGTATAGCTTTATAAATTTCCCGCATATCGTCTTTTAAAACACAATAGGGCTCCTTAGCAGTACAACACCTACAAATAATGCATTGTTTTATTTCTTTTTTTTGTAAAGATATGAATTTAACTTCTACTCCTTCTATCATTGATGCACCTTTAAGTGCTTCATTAACTAGGATTGATGTATTACTTCCTGTACTCAAACTACTTGATATACCAAGTATTTTTATGCGTTTCATATTTTACCGTACCTTTCTTTTTTCTCTTTTTATGATAAGATATTATATATAAACTTATCTAAACAGTTACTTTTGCTTAAAACTTTTCGCCAATGTTTATTGCTTATTTTTGATTAGAGCTGTTTTCATATTGTAAAGTATATCTGGATTAACAACAGTAGAACCTTCGGTAAAAACTCTTGCACATATTGCTACAAGTTTCCCTAATATATAGGCACCTTCTTCACTTTTATAATCTCCATAGAAATCCGAATGAATAACATCCTCGTGAATTTTTTCTTCTGAACTTGCAAATCCCATCACTCCAACTGTACCCATTACTCCCCCAACTGTAGCCATTGCTAATATATTAAAGTAATCTTGCATTGCATTAATCGCATATTCTTGTCCATGATTTCTACCTCCTCCTACTGTAATTGCCCCTCCTACCTTATAACGTAGTAAATTACCAAGCATCCTTCCAAGAGGCCTACATCTGTCCATCATGATCTTCATTTGAGCATTCAGTGTCTGAAAGTATACAGGAGTACCAAGTATAATTCCATTTGCCCAAATCAGAGATTTGTAAATTTCTAACATATCATCTTTTATAGCGCAATAGGTATCCTCAACTGGGCAACGATTACATGCAATACAGGGAAGAATTCGCTTTCCTCTTAAAGATATGTATTTAGTTTCAACATATTCTAATGTTGCTGCTCCCTTAAGTGCTTCGTTAATTAAAATCTCTGTGTTGCTTCTATATCTTGGACTACTGGATATACCCAAAATTTTTATATTTTTCATAAAAAATCTCCTTTTTTTCAATCAATATGTAAAATCTTTTATTTTCAATTCCTTAGTAAAATTTATCGATATAGGATATAATAAGCTTAAAAAGATATTCAAAATAAAATTAAGATAATACTAAAACTTAATTGCACTAAACTTGTTTTTTGACAATGGGTAACTTTTGAATCGGCAACCCTATTAATAGGATAACTAGGTTCGCATGACGGTGATCAAATCTCCACTCTACCTTCCTTTAATTATAAAGGAAGTATGTCTTGAGGAATAACTCAATAAATTTTTTCCTCTTCCAATTAGTTACCATATAATACTCCTTATTTAATAGCAATTAATAGAATATTGATATTGAAATTTACATCCTCCTGATAGTTTATTTTAACCTGGGATCCAATGCATCCCTTAAACCATCTCCAACCAAATTAGTAGATAAAACAAAAATTGCCAAAAAAATCCCTGGAATTATAGTTATATGAGGAAAAGAAGCAATAAAAGAACGTCCTTCGCTTAACATTAAACCCCATTCTGCTGAAGGGGGTTGCGCCCCCAATCCTAAAAATCCAAGCGCAGCAACCAGTAAAACTGCCCCACCTAATCCTACAGACATCAAGACAATAATTGTCCCAATTAAATTTGGAATAATGTGTTCGAAAATAATCCTTCCATCTGAAGCTCCCATAGCTCTTGCTGCTTCGATATAAAGATTATTTTTTATACTTAATGTAGATCCGCATGTAACGCGGGCATATTGTGGAACAGAAGTTATTACTACTGCAACAATTGCATTTGTAAGGTTTGGTCCTAACATTGCAACAATTAAAATCGCTAAAAAGAAGGTTGGAAATGCCAAGATAAAATCCATACCTCTCATAATTATAGTATTTACTAAACCTCCCCAATAACCTGCAAATGAACCTAATAAAGTTCCAATTATCATAGATATAATTACTACTGTAATTCCTGCAGTTAACGTAGTTTTTGCACCAACTAATATCCTAGAAAAAATATCACGACCATAAATATCATTACCAAATATATGCTCCCTACTTGGCAATTGCCTTCTTATTACTAAATTTTGCTCTACAGGATCGTAAGGTGCAATTATATCACCAAAAATTGCTAAACTAAAAATGGAAGTTAAAATAATTAGTCCGATGACTGCCGCTCTATCTTTCTTGAATCTTTGCCAAAACATATATTGCCCCTCCTAATTTATTATTGATTATTTAAAATATTTAATTTGTAGCTTAACTTAATTGCACAACTAGTTTTTTGATAATTTGAATCTATTAGTTCAGAACTCTCCTTGACATGATGACCAAATTCTTATTTTTTACTTGAATCATCATTCTTCTCTTTTTAATTAGAAATGAAAATAAGTTTTAAATCTTAATTCTTGGATCTAAAAAAGTGTAGGAAATATCTACCATTAAATTTATTAAAGCAATTAGAAAGGCGCCTGCTAAAATAGCTCCTTGAATAATTGGATAATCCCTAGCATATATTGCTTGAATAGCTAATCTTCCAATTCCGGGAATAGCAAAAACTGTTTCGGTTAGAATAGAAGCTGATATTAGTCTACCAAACTGAAGGCCAGCCATAGTTATGACAGGGATAAGTGCATTTCTTAATGCATGTTTGTAAACAATTATAGATTCAGATACACCTTTTGATCGAGCAGTTCGTATATAGTCCTTACGAATCTCTTCTAGCATGGTTGAACGAGTTAATCGTGCAAGAGTTGCAAGGGGATATGCAGCTAAAGTAACTGACGGAAGAACCATATGTCGAAAGCTTCCCCATCCAAAACTGGGAAATAAATTCAAATTAACAGAAAAAATGATAATCATTACTAATCCGAGCCAATATACGGGTATAGAAACACCTGCTAAGCAAATTATTTTTGTAATATTATCCAAAAAAGAGTATTGTTTAACAGCTGATGTAACGCCGAGAATAATTGCAAAAATCGTAGAGATAAACACCCCATTAAAAGCTAAATGGATACTTATTGGTAATGCTTTAGCAATTTCTTGTGTGACCGGCCTCTTTGAATAAAAAGAACGGCCTAAATCACCATGAAAGATAAGATTTACTAGAAAATTATAATAGCGAACTAATATAGGTTTATCTAAACCCAAAGATTCTCTAATTTCATCTGCAATTTCTGGGGTAGCCCCTGAGGCAGCGAGAAGCAAGACCGGATCACCAGGTGCTAAACTTAACATTATAAACGTTGTGAAAGAGATTAAGATAAGTAAAGGAATCATTTGAAGAAGTCTTCTAAATATATATTTCAGTAATGTTAAATATTCTTCTTTAATCATATTATCACCTCTTTTCACAATTAAACTTAGTGACTTATATCCTTCCTTAAAATATTTTATTTCTCCCCTACGGATTATGACATGCAACATAGTGGTTGGATTGAATCTCTTCTAAAACTGGATCAACATGGGAACAAATTGGTAGTACTCGATTACATCTAGAGAAAAATCTACAACCATTTTTAATATTAATTGAAGTTGGTACATCGCCTTTTAAAATTATTCTTTTCCTTTTATGTTGAGAAAATTGCAAACTAGGCACAGCTGATAAAAGAGCTTTGGTATAAGGATGAATTGGATTAACGAATAATTCTTTAGAATGAGCTGATTCGACTATTAATCCTAAATACATAACCATAATTCGATGGGAAAGCCTTTGTACTACTGAGAGGTCATGAGAGATAAAGAGATAAGATAGTTCTAATTCTCTACTTAAACTTTCTAATAAATTTATTATTTGAGCTTTACTCGAAACATCTAATGCGGAAACTGGTTCATCACACACAATAAAGACTGGATCAAGAGCTAAAGCTCTTGCAATGCCAACTCTTTGGCATCGACCACCATCCAGCTCATGAGCGTATTTAGTACCAACTCCTCGGGTTAATCCAACCTTATCCATTAGTAAATGTGTTTTTTCTTTTATTTCTTTTTTATTTCCTATATTATGAATCTTTAAAGGTTGAGAAATCAAGTTTTCCACATTTTTACGTGAATCCAGAGAAGAGAAAGGATCTTGAAAGATAATTTGCATTTTTTTCCTTAGGGATTTCATTTTTTTAAATGGAAAAGTCAAATAGTTTTCATTTTTAAAAAACAATTTCCCTTCATCTGGTTCAATCAATTTCAAAATAAGCCTGCCAGTAGTTGTCTTGCCACATCCACTTTCTCCTACCAATCCCAAAATTTCTCCTTTCTGAATCGCAAAATTCACACCATCAACCGCATGTACTCTTGCTTTTTTGGATAAATGGAAGTGTTTCTTTAAATTTTCAACTTTAATTACAATTTCCTTCATTTATTTCTTGTTTCGCCTTACAATTTTTTTTATTTCACTTGTAGTAAATTTAAAACAAGCGACTTGATGTTCTGTATTTATAGAAATTGAACTTGGTAAATTGTTTTTGCATTTTTCCATTCTATCTAAGCATCGAGGATAGAAAGGGCATCCTTTATATTTTATTTTTGGATCGGGTGACGTTCCATTGATTGGTCTAATTTCTTTTTCCGGATTATCAAAATCCGGAGTACAGTTAAATAAGCCAATGGTGTAAGGATGCAAGGGATTATTATACAATTCTTGAATTGTTCCATTTTCAACAATACGCCCAGCATACATTACATATACATTTTCGCATAACTCGGGAACAATACTTAGATCGTGAGTAATAAAAATCATAGATGTAGTATATAGCTTTTTTAATTCTTTCATTAAATTTAACATTTGGATTTGAATAGTTACATCTAAAGCAGTAGTGGGCTCATCTGCTATAAGTATTTTGGGTTGGCAAGCCAAGGCTATGGCTATCATCACTCTTTGTACCATCCCTCCGCTAAATTCGTGAGGAAAGTCATTGGCTCGATCAGCAGATATGCCTACAGATTTTAGCATCTCAATTGCTTTCCTCCTTGCTTTCACTAATGAAATTTGATTATGTATTTTTATAGTCTCAGCAATTTGATTAACAACTGAAAAAACTGGATTTAAAGAAGACATAGGGTCTTGAAAAATCATAGAAATTTGATTTCCCCTAATTTTTCCAATCTTTTTTTTAGATAACTTAAGTAAATTTAATTGATCAAAAAATATTTCTCCATTAGTAATAAAACCTGCTTTGGGTAATAATTGAAGAATAGATAATGCGGTAGTAGTTTTTCCTGCACCTGTTTCACCTACAATCCCTAAAGCCTTACCTTTTTGGACTTTTAGATTTATTCCATTTACAGCATAGATTGTGTCTTCAATAGTTTGGTATTCAACCCATAAATCGTTAATTGACAATATGATATTATCTTCTTTTTTCATATTATAAATATTAATTCCTAATCTTTTGTATTATTGTCTTATTGGATTAATATAAATTTCTTATACTTTTGATTTAACTTGCCTTTCTCCAAAAAAATATTGAAATATAGACTTTCATAATCCCCATCTATTCGAATATTTATATTTTATTGATGAAAGTGCTACTATATTTCTATTATTCTCCACCCTCTGGAACTTATAAATAATATTTTCGATTAAATTGTCTTAATTTGTGTAATATTTCTCTATATACTCCAAGAACTTATTGATAAACCTTTGAACATTAAAGCTTGCAGCTTGTGCTCAATAATATTGAGCACAAGCTGAGTAGCTCACTAAGTGAAACTCCCCCAGCAGGAGCTGGGGGCATCTTTTGGCTACAAGCAAAAAATGAGCTTGGGCCCTTCGGGCTGCCGCTACATCTCCAGACAGGAGTCTGGAGTTTTATGCGGCTTAATAAATATCATCGCCGTTGTTAAAATTATTCTTCAAAATAGCAACTCTTTATATCTATCATTTCTTCTGGTGAAACGTACAAATTCTTTAATCTTCTGTTCGCTGCATAAATATTTTGATATAGAACAATGGGGATCAATGCAGCGTCTTCAAATACTTTTCTATAAAGCTGTTCATATCCAAACAACCTTTCCTCTCGATTTGTAGTTCTTAATGCATTATTCAGAATCTTATCTGTCTCTTCATCCCCCCACTTTGTAAAATTAGATCCCCCAGTAGAAGATAACAACATTATATAGGGTTGACCAGGATCACCAGTGGAAACGCCATAAGCTATTTGGTACATTTGATGATCATCTCCTTTTAATGTAGACCATAAAGTGGCGTATTCCATAAGTATGATATTAAGATTTATGCCAATCTTGGATACTTGTTGTTGGATAACTCCCGCAATCTCAGCATCCATTAAGTATCTACCTCTAGATACTAAAAATTCAATTGTTCTTCCTGGCTGTATTCCAGCATCTTCCAAAATCTGCTTTGCCTTTTCTAGATCATGTTTTCTTACTAAAGTAGGATCACTCAAGCCACCAGTAACCGATGCAGGCATAATACCATCATGTGCAGCAGAAGCCAAACCGTCTAATAAATGAACTGCAATTTCTTCTCGATCAATGGCATAATCAATGGCTTCTCGTAAAGCAAGATTTTCTTCTCCACCAACATTAGGATCCTTCATATTAAATCCTATAAATAAGGTACGACTTTTTGGAGAAATATTAACGTAAAGGTTTTTATCTTTCTCAATATTAGATATTTCATGTGGAGGTGGGGATTCAATTAAATCTATTTCTCCAGTTTGTAAGGCCATAACTCGTGTACTAGCTTCAGGAATAAACACGTACTCAACTTTTTCAATTTTTGCCGGTTCACCCCAATAATTTTCATTCTTAGTAAAAATAAGCTTATTACCAGTAATATATTCTTCTAACGTATAAGGTCCTGTTCCTGAAGCAAATTGTCCGATATCTTCTCCTTTTTCTTTTACAAATGAAGGATCCATTATTCCCACAACTGGTGATGTTAAATTATTCATTATTGGTCCATATTCATATTTTAGGTGAACTCTCACAAGATAATCATTTACAACTTCTACATAATCAACCATTCCTACGTACCCACTACCAGGGGATGTTTTTGAACATCTTTCAATACTAAATTTTACGGCTTCTGCATTAAAAGTATTACCAGAATGAAAATTGACTCCCTTCCTTAATTCAATTTCCCAAGTTAAATCATCAATTTGTTTCCAAGAAGTAGCTAGCCTCGGAACAATTTTCCTGTCTCGATCATAAGTTACTAAGGTATCATAAAGTAAATCCGTAGCTATAAGATCTTGGCTACCTATATAGTAATGCGGATCAAGAGTAACAACATTCGTACTAAAAGCAACTTTTAATTCCTGCTTACCTTGTGCTGAACTGACCATAATCAAACCAAAAATTAGCATCATCGTAAAGATGAACAAATAAATAATTTTCTTTTTCATTTTTAATTTCCTCCCTTATTACTTAATAATTAATTTGGTATCAAATAAATTAATTGTTGTGATTTATCGTGATTAAACAATAGCTTGTTTTTAGCTTTATACCCCCCCCTCTTTTTTTATTTTTTAGCAATCCTTCAGACAGATGTCTCTAAAAACCTTATTTAATAAGGCTTCCTAGGAAATACTCTTGATTGCTTGCATTCACCCTAATAAAATAGTAAGTTAGATTAAACAAATAAGTGTAACCCTTATTAAACTCAATAAAATCTATATTGAGAGATCAGCTTTAATGTTTAATGAAATTAATTTATTTATTAAGTAAACTATTTTCAAAAACAGCTGACAAACTAAGCCAAGGAATAGAAGTATCTAACCAAAAATTAACTTTTCCAATAAACATATGAAAAGGAAATAGTAAAGATAGAATTTCTTCCTTTGTTGTTGATTTTTCAATCGCTAGAATTACTTCTTTAAATAAAACTTTAATATCTTCCATCTTGTACCAAGCACTCCACTTCTTTGATTTATATTCCAAGAAACAAGTTACTATATTTTTAACAGAATTTATATCACACTTATCTTCTTTGATTGAATCTATTAATAACCCTATATAGTCTACCATTTCACGTGTTTCGCTTTCAGCATATAAAATTGGACCACATATTTGACGGTAGGCACCCTGAACTTGACCAGTTCTTAATTTTCTTACATCTGCTGGTTCCTTATACCAGATTTCATTGAATTTTTTTTCTAAAAGTTCTGTTACTCTTTTTACTTCTTCATGCATCTTTCTACTCTCCTTTTAAACTTTATTTTGTAATCTTATAAAATTTAACCTGGGTACCGGGTTTTATCCAAGTTTTAGTAGCAACCGAAGAAAGTCCTTCTCTATTATCAATTATTTGACCAAAGAGAGCTGTAAATCCCAAAGGCCCAGTTGGTCCTGGGTCATCAAACCAAATATTAACACATTGTCTTATTGGCCAAAATCCGACACTTCCCGGAACAGGGAGTTGGGTATTCTCAAAAGGAGCATTAAAAGGAAGTTGAATCATAAATTCATGATTACATATTTTAGCTAAAGTAGCTGAAGACTCTATGGGTAAATTATCCCATAAAATTTGACAAATGTTTGGAGCATATTCCCAAAGTAATTTAACCCTAATTTTTTCCTCGCCAATTTGAATTCCCAAATCTTTTATTTCCAATTTTCAAAAACCTCCATTTCTATTTTATCTAACTATGTTAAGTAACATTTTAATTAATCATATAATAATTAACCTTAAATTAGTATTCTATGAAATTTTTCTCTTTTCTATTTAATAATTAATTCTTTAGGGTGCTTACTCAAATATTCAAAACCTGTTTCAGTGATTACAATTTCGTCTTCAATTCTAAATTTTCCAACAGATAAGTCATAAATTCCTGGTTCGATACAAAATACCATTCCCGGTTCCAAGAGAGTTGTATTATCAGAAGAAATGGAAGGTAATTCATGTAGTTCCATCCCAATACTGTGCCCAGTGCGATGTCTTATTAAATCTAAATATCCCATATTTTCAATCTCTTGCATAGCGGCTTTATCAATTTCGCCAACTGCTACTTTGGGTTTAATTACTTTGACTGCTGCTTCATGTGCTTTAAAAGCCGCTTCAAATAACTCCTTTTGCCTATCAGAAACAGGACCTATAAACAATGATCGCGTTAGATCAGTCCAGTATTCATTATAAACACATCCATAATCACATATAACCATATCTCCTTTTTCAAATTTTCTATCAGTAGGCCAAGGATTCGCTAAAATATAATGATCAACTCCTGCAACAACTGCAAGAAACCCCTCTAATTCTGCTCCTTCTGCTACCATAGTTTGTGCTATAATTGTATAAGCTTCTTTCTCAGTCATTCCTACTTTTGCTTGTTCAGCAAAAACCTCAAAACCTTTTTCGCTAATTCTACAAGATTCTCTCATATATTCAATTTCTTTTTTAGATTTTACACTACGCAGTTTCCACATTAATTCAGAACAACTTACAAACTTGCATTGATTTAGATCTTTATAGATAGCTTCAATTTCTACTTGTAACATTCCCGGTCTCTGTCCCATATCCAATTCCATCCCTACTGTTGCTTTCAAGAGGTTTTTATCTCTAAAATATTTATTGACTAGCTGAACTGCATTCTCCGCTTCATTGTTTAAACCCCATAAATGAATTTCATTAAACCAAGCTTCTGCTGCTGCGGATTTCCCCTCTAGAGAAGGTACTATCAAAGCAGGCAATCCTTCTTTAGGAACAATACAGACAAAGGGACGAAATTGAGTAAAGAAAAGTTGGGTTCTATAACCTGTCATGTAAAATAAGTTACTCGCTTGAGATAAAATTAATACATCAAATCCTTGTTTTTTCATTAGACTTTGACATTTCTTAAGCCGGTTTTCATGTTCTTCTAATTCAAATAACATTTAAATAACCCCCTAACATTTTTTCTTTTATTAAAATATTCTAAAATCCTTCTTTTTGCTCTTAAAGATATCTTTATAAGAATCTTTCAGGCACACCCCTCTTTCTTTCTTCTTTTAATATTTTATGCTTAATTACAACATTATTAAAAATGAAAAGTTAATTTTTATAAGGAAATTTAAAGTGAACCAAAACACACCCTATAAAACTAAACTGCTCTCCATTCAGAACATTTGGATAAAATATACATAGTATTCTCTTTGCTATATCAAGATTGCATATTAATTTATATATAAGTTTTATTATTTTTTATATTATCTATAATAATTTCTCTAGTTTTATTTATATGTTTATACAAATAAAACTTAGATTTAATATAGTCTTTATTTATTAATGCCTCTAAGATATTTGTATGATTATTTATATGATCAACAATTATGTCTTCATCAAGTTCAGCATAGATAAAACTCCATAACATTAACACATAATCATATATATTATAAAATGATTTCTTTATAATATCACTATCACAATTATCGATAATAAAAGTATGTAAATTTTCACCAAATACAAAATCTTTCTTGAGATTTTTTTTATTATCAATCGACCTCTTCATATTTATAATTTTTTTTTGCATTAAAATATTTAATTTTGTTTTATCTATAGTTTTTATTATATTTTTTAAAGCACTTGCCTCTAAAATTAATCTAAACTTAAAAATATCATTTATTTCTTCAATATTGAATTTTCTTACATAATAACCGACTCTTGGAACGGTATCTACTATACCTGAGTGTGTTAATCTTGTTAAAGCATCCCTTATAGGAGTTCTACTTATATTATATTTGCTTTGAATTTCAAATAAATCTATCCTTCCCCCCATTTTTAATTTACCATTAACAATTTCGTCCCTTAATATTTTTTCAACTCTATCCAAAATAGTTTTATTTATTTCTATATTAATATTTTCCTTTTTCATAGCCCTCTACAACTCAATAAAAATTATGTTCAATTTACCAATCAATCATCTGCTCGATTTCTCGATAATTTACTTTCACCTAGCTTTAAATTTAAAAGAAGTAGATTTTATCTTGAATCCTAAATAAAATACACTAAGATTTATTGATAATATTGATATCTGATATATTACACATTATATACTATATATCAATAATATATTTCTGTCAAGTCAATGTTCTAATTTTGTCATTTAAAAATCAAAAGTGCACTAACCCAAAATGATAAAAAAGATGTAATCTAGAACTAAATCTTAAAAAAAGAGTTTCTAAATTATGTCTACACAATTACACAAAAATTTTACCGATGATCAGGTTAAATCATTCTTAAAAAGTTATTTGGATAAAGAAATCAAGATTAGCTATATTTTGCAAATGCTTAAAATTAAAAGAAGAAGATTCTTTAAATTATTAGCAAAATATCGTAAAGATCCGGATAGCTTTTCTATCCAATATGAAAGAAAAACAATTAATCGAAAGATTGATAAAGCTGTTGAAAGAAATATCATAAAAGAATTAAATAGAGAAAAAGTTCTCATTTTAGACAAAGAAATACCGATTAGATATTACCTCTACACTTATATGCAACGCAAAGGCAAATATGCAAGTAAATAAGAGAATACAGAAGATAAAGGGAGTATATTAGAGGAAAGAGGGGTAAAAGTGGGAAATATCAGGAACTACGAAAAATATAAGCTAATAAAAGGGTGTTTCTAGCGCTTATCTTAATGTGGCTGGTATGATTCATTAAGTCAGGGTAAATACGCCTCATATACGCCAAATCTGAAGGTCTAAGAGAAAACGCTAAAAACCTTATATATCATCGGTCTCATTGATTTTTAGCAAAATCAACCCGCAATTCATTGATGGTCTGTTTGATTTCTTTGATTTCAGCAGTAATACTATGGGAAAATTCCTTTTGATTTTTGATTATTTCAGCAATAAAAAAATCTAACTTCCACACCAGGTATACAGAAAGCACCAGGGGAAAGCCGTTATTTGCTATTAATTTAAGTACATATTCAATATCCAATTCACTTATTTCCTTTCCAAGTGTACTTTGGTCCAGGCCTAATATCGAGATGTAAGAAATTTTTCTTCTCATAATATCCAATACCATTAAATCCAATTTCATGAGCATAAAGAAGAAGATCATAAAGTAAAAAGTCTTTTGCGTGAATATCTACCGCCATACCCAGGAGATGATAAGAACCGGGAACTCCCCCTACCTTATGATTTTCTTCTTTACACCGGTAAGCGGAATTTACATATATTGACCTATTTATAACCATCCTTAGATGATTTAACCTGGCCAAAAGGTCCGGAGACAACATAACCCGCCGGCAGCAAGGGCAATCAAACTCATTTAAAGAAAAATATTCAGTTAATTCTATATCATTAATTATATCCATAGTTTATTTATATCTTAAAGTCCTGGCATTCCTTACTACGTCAGGCATAGCCTTATATATAATTTCGTTCACCTCCGGGACAGTAGCTTTCATTAGATCCTTTACATAGGAAATTTCACCCTCTTTTAAGGTAACTTTTTGCTTCCTTAATATTTCAATTAATTTTACCCAGGCTATTTTCCATTTTTCCTCACCATTCCCTATCCCCAGCTCTTCTTCAGCCCAGAGCATAGCGGCGAGAATAGCCTCTTTTATCTTGTCCGCCCTGTCCTGGCCAAACTTATTGATCATAAATTTAGAGGCTAGACCGACCAGAAAAACAAGAGCGAAGTCTAATAGATATTTAGTGATAAATACTTCTATCATTTTTTATCTCCCCTAATGCTCCAGGGAAGGTCCGCGGAGCCTTCCAAGGAGACTTTTATATTAATATTATTCTAGGCAACATCCAACACATCAGTGGAACTATAATCAAGTATTCGAGCATTTACTTTAGCCACTAAGTCATTACCATTATTATGGAAGATGTTTTTAGTGATAATAGTATCCATAACTCCATCAATAGCAGCTTCCTGGGCGGCTAAATCTGCATAATCTCCCTCAACCAAATTTTTAGGATTA
>SDBS01004337.1_pt1 | contig 13877 bp, 10 predicted proteins | sample 2277091 | NCBI WGS metagenome assembly SDBS01 (sample SAMN10404972, study PRJNA504765) | marine sediment metagenome | isolation source: marine sediment core GS10_PC15, 163 cmbsf | place: Arctic Ocean: Southern Knipovich Ridge | collected 2010
GGCTTGAAGATATTATTTCCGAGTATGAAACGACAGAGGAGAAACGCCAAACAGCGCGAAAAGCTGCTTACGAAGAACAGTTAGCTGAGCTGGCCCGGCACCAAAAGAAATTTGACTCACGTCGTTTTGACGCTGAACAGGCTGAAGCAGATATCGATGACGTGAACGATGTAAATGATATTGTTGATGCGCTTTCAGACATTACCAAGGCGTGTGAGTTTGCAGACGAGGCGCAGAAAGAGAAGCTTCTGTCTGATTCATTCGTAAAAGAGGTTATGCAAAGAGCGATAGATAAGGCCGCTGAGTTCGAGGTAGAGGGCAAATGGATTGAGGCATACACGAATTGCTACGTTTGGCTGAGGGTAATAGACCCAAAGAATAAGGGATATTCAGATTATGCCGATCAGATTCTGGATAAGGCCACTATCGCAGCGTCTTTTGAGGATAGTCCCTGCGAAACACGCGAGGAGCGTTTCCGGGGCGTGAAGAAAGAAATGTTTATTCGGACAATTATTTTCTTAGACCTGCAGTACGTCAACGCTATCGATTACACCCAAATGGCAAAGCAAGCTATCGAGCGTTGCAGGTTGTTAGGAGAAGTAGTGGGAACATCGTCCCGATTCAGTCGTGATTCACAAGGCGAAGATATTACCTCCAAAAAGACTGAGTTAGAATTACTCGACGGAAAAACACTTGAACTATCAGAGTTTCTTTTCAAACAGAGTTCCTTTTTGCCACCCGGCAGTACGAAGCTTGTGGCCTGGTCGGCGTCTTTAGGCGCACTGTTAGATGAAGTTAAGTCCGTCTCTGACGGACCAACAGAGTTTGATAAGCGTAAGTTTTTACAGATGTTCGAGAAAGTTCTAAGGCTGAACGTTACGACTGTGGATTTACCGCAGCAGGTAGTGATTGCGCAGTTTGTAGAGGCGGCATTATCCTCACTTGACCCTTATACGGTGATAGTCTGGCCCAGGCAGGTGCAGGATTTCGAAAAGATGATGACCAACGAGTTTACGGGTATTGGGATAGAGATTTCGAAACGAAAAGGGCTGTTGACAGTGGCGAGCCTGTTGCCTGATACGCCGGCATATAAGTCCGGTCTTGATGCAGAGGACGTAATAGAAGCGGTGGACGGTGTTAAAACCAAGGATATGACTCTTTCCTGTGCGGTTCGTAAGATAACCGGCCCGAAAGGTACAAAAGTTACGCTGACAATAAAACGGACCGGCGAGGAGGGAACCAAAGAGATTACGATAACCAGAGACAGGATTATTGTTCCTACAATTCGCGGCTGGCAAAGGGCCGATATGGGTAAATGGCGGTATATGATTGATGAGAAGAACAAGATCGGCTATGTCCGTCTCACAAGCTTTTCATCAGGAACATCTTCGGGCTTGGAGAGGGTATTGGTCGAGCTTGAAGCAGATGGATTAAAGGGATTGGTTATGGATTTGCGGTCCAATACCGGCGGCCTTTTGGATAGTGCGGTTTCTGTGGCCGACAAATTCGTTGACAAAAAAGATGAAAAAGAATGGATAGTTAAACGACAGCCCGGGTTTGGCAGGATGCCGATATTTGAGCAGGCGCACAATAAGGGGACACATCCAAATTATCCACTTGTTATACTGGTTAATTCGGGCTCTGCAAGTGCTTCGGAGATTGTGGCTGGGGCATTGGCAGATGAGGTATATGAGCGGGCGATCCTGGTGGGAACCAGGACTCACGGCAAAGGCAGTGTACAAGGGATTACAGGCTATCCCGGTGGAGGTGCACAGTTGAAATATACGATGGCGCATTATCACTTGCCTTCCGACCAGAGAGTTGAAAGCCGGGACGCAATGGAAAAACAAGGCAGAGATGATTGGGGTATCGGGCCGGATGTTGAGGTTGAATTGAGAAGCGATGAACTTAAAAAGATGATCGAGGTACAGAGAGATAATGATGTGCTGGTTCAAGCCAACCACAACTACGCTAACGCAGAGCCGAGAAAACATACGGCGGAAGAAACCTTAGCTGCTGACCCACAATTGGAGGTTGGTCTTATAATTATCAGGAGCAAATTGATTCAATCTGAGGTACCGGCCTTGGCCAAGCGCGATTGACTCGCAGTTTTAGAGATGTATGAATTTCTCGTGCTATGCTGTGTAGCAAACGAGAGCAGAGAATATGCCGCGTTAGAAATTCTATGATGGGACATGTAAAAGGACTTATGGCAATATGGTACAAGAAGATGATTCTAACGAGGTAAACAAATTCGAGAGGCAAAGGCAGGAGAAGCTGTCCCGGATTAAGGAATTTGGCATTGACCCTTATGGCGGCAGATATGAAGGGACTGAGCAGGCTGATAATATCAAGTGCCGATTTAAGGACGGGGATGAAAGCCAGCAGGCCAAATGTGCCGGCAGGATTGTGCTGTTGAGGGACATTGGGAAGCTGATTTTTATTACATTGCGCGACCGCAGTGGCACTATCCAGATCGGCTTGAGCAAAAAGCTTCTGCCTGAGCAGTGGGAGCTTGTGAAATTACTGGAGCTTGGCGATATAATCGGTGTGGCCGGTCAGCTGGGTAAAACCAGGACCGGGGAAATTACGATATGGGCTGATAACGTTGTGTTTCTGAGCAAGTGTCTGCTGCAGCCGCCGGAGAAATTTCACGGTCTTTCGGATATTGACCTGCGTTACAGGCAGAGATATGTGGACTTGTGGGCCAACCCTGAAGTGATGGAGCGTTTTAAGATTCGCAGCGCCATCGTCTCTACGATTCGCGAATTTCTCGAATCCAAAGGGTTTTTAGAAGTTGAAACTCCTATGATGCAGACTATAGCCGGCGGAGCCGCGGCCAAGCCTTTCATGACACATCATAATAGCCTGGATATGGATTTGTTTTTGCGGATTTCGCCGGAGCTGTTTCTAAAAAGGCTGCTCGTTGGAGGAATGGAAAAGGTCTTCGAGATAAATCGAAACTTCCGCAACGAAGGATTGAGCCGACAGCATAATCCGGAATTTACAATGCTCGAAATGTATCAGGCCTATGGTGATTACAACGTGATGATGGATTTGACCGAGGAGATTATCGGGCTTTGCGTGGAGAAATACTGTGACGGCGAGCAGGTTCAGTTCGGCGATTTGACGATAGATTTTACCCGGCCCTGGCGTCGGGCCAAGTACGCCGAACTGTTGAAAGAACACAGCGGCTGCGATATTGACGATATCGAAACTGTCAGGGCAAAAGCAAGACAGCTCGAACTGGATGAAGCAGATATGGACGATGCGGTGGTTGTCAATGAGGTGTTTGAGGCCACTGTTGAGGACAATCTGGTCGCCCCGACGTTTGTGATAGATTATCCGGCTGCGCTATGTCCTTTAACCAAACGAAAAAAAGACAATCCCAAATTCGCTGAGCGGTTTGAATTGTTTATCGCCCGGATGGAATTGGCCAATGCTTATACGGAGCTGAATGACCCTGCCGAGCAATACGAGAATTTCCTTACTCAGCTTCGCGGGCAGGAAGAATCACTAACAAAGATGGACCAGGATTATATCACGGCGTTGAAATATGGTATGCCCCCGGCCGGCGGGCTGGGTATCGGCATCGACAGATTGGTGATGGTGCTGACCGGTGCTGCGAGCATTCGTGACGTTGTGCTGTTTCCACTTCTAAGGCCCGCAAAAGGATAGAACTAAACCACACGTAAAACGTGGAGCTAAATATTAGCAGTTAAATTTTACGATTAGTGCGATGTTAAAAATATTTTTGTGGCTGCGATATCTGCGCAAGAAAAAGATCGTATTTCTGAGTATCGCTGCAGTTGCGCTTTCTGTGTCGCTGCTGATAGTCGTTGCCAGTCTGTTCACCGGTTTTATCAATGCATTCGAGCGAGCGGCGGTTGAGGCAATAGGCGATGTTGTCCTTGATCAGCCGGCTAAATTTGCAAAATACGGGCAGTTTATCGAGCAATTAGAGCAAACAGAGGCGGTGGAGGCGGCAACAGCGATGTTATCGGCTCAGGGTCTGTTGCATTTGGGTCCAGGCAACGTGCGGGCAGTGCAAATTTGGGGAATTGAGCCTGTACGACGAGTGAAAGTGATGGGTTTTGACCGGTTTTTGCTCAGACAAAGAAATTCAGGAGGTAAACCGTCTTTCGATACAAACGGCTCAGAAGAAAATCTCGGGGGGTTTGTGGGAATCGGGGTTTTGGCGGAGCCTGACGAAAAGACGGATAAATATGATTTTGATGCTATTGAAAAGATGTTCGGCCAGCAGGTTGTTCTTACAACCGGGACTGTATCAAGAGCAGACAAAGAAGGCGGGCGAGCAGAAATTGAAAGAAAAGTAATAAAATTTACAATTGCAGATGTCGTTGAAACTGGTGTCCATCAATTTGATAAAGGTTGTGTGTATCTACCGATAGAGGAACTGCAAAAAATATTATACCCTGACAAAGAGCTACCGGTTGTAAGCCAGATTCAAATCAAACTGGCAAAAGATACCGAAGCTGATCTTGCATTAGCAGTTATTCGTGGAGTATGGCAGAGTTTTGTTGAGGAACAGCTCGGAGGAGACCTGTACCTCATAAATTATACGACTATTGAGACAGCTAAGCAGATACAAAGCCAATTTGTTGCTGCGTATCGAAAACAAATGGGGATTTTGTTAATGATATTTGGTGTCGTGAGTCTTGGTGTTGTTTTGCTGATATTCTGCATATTTTATATGATAGTCAGGCTAAAGCAGAAGGATATTGCGATAATAAAAAGTTGCGGAGCGGCAGGCAGCTCTGTGGCCTGGATTTTTGTTGGGTTTGGTGCTTGCGTTGGATTTATCGGCTCGGGATTCGGGGTCTTCCTGGGATATATTGTTACGAAGAATATAAATACGGTTGAGGAGTGGATAAGGATAATTTTCGGGCTGAAGCTATGGAAAAGCAGTGTTTATCTGTTTAGTAAGATACCCAATGAGGTTAATTGGTTCTGGGCTTTGGTTTTTGTGCTGTTGGCAATTATCGCCGCAGCTATTGGAACGCTGATACCGGCCATTGCCGCAGCGACAACAAAGCCGGTTCAGATTCTAAGATATGAATAACAAAAAATAGTTTTGTGTTTTGAATTTTCAGTTTTTAGTTAACTCAAAACTCAAAACCAAGAACTCAAAACTAAAATATGCACAAGATTATTCTTGCAGTCAGGTATTTTTTGAAAAGACGCATAACGCATTTTGCTGTGCTTGCAGTTGCGCTTTGCGTTTTTATTGTTGTTGTAGTAATGACCGTAATGACGGGTCTGGTGAGCGACTTTAAGCAAAAGAATTACAATTTTGTGGGAGATTGTGTCGTTGGGACCGAATCATTAGTAGGCTTTGCGTATTATAAAGATTTTGTGAATATACTTGAGCAGAGTGATTTTATCGAAGGCGTTTCGCCTGTGATAAAAAGCTACGCCCTGGTCAGCCCGAACTGGACAGAGCAGAGCCTCGGCCTGGAGATTATGGGCATTGAGCCGGTCAGGCATAGTCAAACCACCGGCTTTGAAAAAACGCTGTATTACCGTAAAGGCAATGTATCGAGAGCATTCGTGCAGAGCTTTAAACCGAACCTCCCTGGTTGTATATTAGGAATTGACGTCAGTCGCAGGTTAGGCAATGCCTTGGCGCCGGTGCGCAATGCTAAGGGCGGATATTCTTACAGTAACCGTCTTGGCGAAACGGCTCTTTCTGTAAGTTGCGTCCCTCTAACTGCAAAAGGTGCCCCAGCTAAGGCCGGGGCTGGGTTGATTGACACAAAAATTTTCTACTGCAGTGATAATTCAGAAAGTGGTTTGGCCCGTGTGGACTCTTCATTAGTCTATCTGCCGTTCGAGTGGGCCCAGCGACTTTGCGGTATGGATGGGTCTGTTAAGAGAGCCAGTGCTATCCATATAAAGTTCAAGCCGAATGTCAAACTACAGACAGGACATGGAAAAGTCGCTTCGCTGTGGCAAAAATTCAAGCAGGAAAAGACCGACGAAAAACAGGCGTACTTATTGGATACTGTCAAAGTACAAAGCTGGAAGGATTACAGACGTTCGTCCATCGCACCAATGGAGAAGGAACAGACGGTGATGACTGTTATGTTCGCTTTTGTAGGGATTACTACCGTTTTTATTGTTTTTGTTGTATTTTATATGATTATCAGCCATAAAAGTAAAGACATAGGGATATTGAAAAGCATAGGTGTCTCGAACGCAGATATTATGGAATTATTTTCCGGTTTTGCTTTTTTAGTGGGCCTTTTAGGTTCTTCTATAGGCTTACTTGGCGGGTGGTTGTTTTTGTTAAAAATAAACCTGATAGAAGATTGGCTTTTTGAGCATTTTAATTGGCAACTCTATGATAGGACAATTTATGCGATAGGTGATATTCCAAACCAGGTGAATCCAAAAGTTTTGGGAGTAATTGTCCTTTCGGCGATTATTGCCTGTTTGGCTGGGGCACTGCTGCCGAGCCTACAGGCGGCAAGATCGACTCCGGTCGATACTTTGCAGGTGAACCAATTGTAACTGTTTATTGACTATTATTAATTGCTCTGTCGTTGTGAGCAGGTTTTGGAAGAACAGAATTATTGAATAGTGATTATATGAATAAAGATGATTTCATATTAAAGGCCGATGGGATTCATAAATCTTATCGGATGGGTGCGGCCGAGTTCAAGGTGCTCAAAGGCGTCGATCTGGCTATAAAAAAGGGCGAATTTGTAGCAATAGTTGGTGCCTCGGGCAGCGGGAAAAGTACGCTGCTGCATATATTGGGCGCGTTGGATAAGCCGGATAAGGGTGTTGTTAAGTTTGAGGGCCGGGATTTGAGCCGGCATAACGGCAGTGAGTTGAACAGATTCCGCAACAAGATGGTGGGATTCGTATTTCAGTTTTATCATTTATTGGACGAATTAAGTGTGTTGGAAAATGTCTTTTTGCCGGTAATGGTGGGCAAAAGTGTGGTTGGCTGGTTTGCATGCCGCAGATGGGCAAAAAAACGGGCCAGAGAGTTGCTTGAGCAGCTTGGATTGTCTGAACGGGCCAAACATAAGCCGTATCAGTTGTCAGGTGGAGAGAGGCAGCGGGTGGCTATTGGCAGGGCCTTGATGAATGAACCGAGGCTGATTTTGGCAGATGAACCGACAGGAAATCTTGACTCCGCGACAGGAAATGGTATTTTAGACGTCCTTGAAAAATTAAACAGGGCCGGCCAGACGATTGTGATGGTAACCCACGATGAGAGGATTGCACAAAGGGCTGAGCGGATAGTAGCATTGGTCGATGGCAAAATAGAGCATTAAAGATAATTCCGAAATCCGAATATCGAAATACGAAATAATATCAAAATTCAAATGACCAAATGACCAAAACGTTTTGAATTTTGGATTTTGTCATTTGAATTTGTTTCGGATTTCGGATTTAAACGGTTTATGAGGATTTTTTATGGCACTAAAAATTTGGCTTGATTGCAAACTTGTTGACGAAAAAGATGCAAAAATATCCGTCTTCGATCATGGTCTGCTTTACGGCGACGGAGTCTTTGAGGGTATTCGTGTTTATAACAGCAAAGTATTTGAATTAGATGCCCATATCAAGCGGCTTTATAACTCAGCTAAGGCAATTCGGCTTGAGATCCCGATGAGCCCAGGCAAGCTTATCAGTACAGTTGGAAAAACTGTCGAAGCCAACGGTGTTATCGACGGCTACATTCGAATGCTTGTTACGCGTGGCGTTGGAACTTTGGGATTGAATCCCTTCATCTGCGAGGACAGCAGATTAATTATCATAGCTGATAATATTCAGCTTTATCCGGAAGAGCTTTACGAAAAAGGTATGAAGATAATCAGTGCGACCACGGTTCGTAATCATCCTTTAGCAATCCCACCCCAGGTCAAGAGCTTGAACTATCTGAATAACATCTTGGCAAAGATTGAGGCGCTGGACCATGACGTACCCGAAGCGATTATGTATAACCACGAAGGATATGTGGCCGAAGCGACCGGTGATAATGTTTTTATCGTTAGGGACGGTGTGATTTACACGCCGCCGGCCGAAGCGGGTTCGCTGGAAGGGATAACGCGAGGAGTCGTTATCAAGCTGGCCAGGGAAGAAAGTCTTGAGGTGGTTGAGAAGAATCTGACGAGATTTGATTTGTATATTTGCGATGAATTTTTCCTCACGGGCACGGCTGCTGAGGTCATCGGCATTGTCGGGATCGACGGCAGGATTATCGGTGACGGCAAGCCGGGGCCTGTTACAAAACTGCTGAGAAAAAAGTTCTTCAAATATGCCCACGGAAAATAGTTGTAAATTCTGAGTTTTTAGATATAATCCAGATTTCAAAACTTAAAACTATGAGCACACATACTGACATATCAGCTTCTGTTCCACACAGCAGGATTCGGGCTTTCAAGCTTATCGAAAGCCAGTTAAGACGGGTAAAAGAGCTAATCATTGAGCAGTTGACTGCTCCTGCTGATGTGGGCAATATTAACCAATTGCTCGAACATGTGCGTTGCCGCAGCGGCAAAATGATTCGCCCCGGCCTGGTTTTGCTTGCCGGGACTTGCTGCGGAAACATCACAGATGAGCACATACGAGTAGCAGCGGTTGTTGAGATGATTCACAATGCTACCTTGTTGCACGATGATGTTATAGATGAAGGGCAAAAACGGCGCGGCCGGCCAACGATAAACAACCTTTTGGGTAACGAAGCCGCTGTGTTGTTAGGCGATTGTTTATTAAGCCGAGTTTTCAAGATATGCGCCGATCTGGAGCCTCGGGTCTCCAGCGTAATTGCTGGTGCAGCGGTTCGGGTCTGTGACGGTGAGTTAAGACAAATAATTCAAAGGCAGAATTGGCAGTTAAGCGAATCGGAATATATCGAGGTGATAACTGAAAAAAGCGCCGTTCTTTTTAGCAGCGCATGCCATCTTGGTGCGATTTTGGCGCAGGCGAGCGAGTCCCAGGCGCGGTCATTGGCTGAATATGGTTTGAATGCCGGCATTGCGTTTCAAATTACCGATGATTTGCTTGATATAATCGGCGATGAAAACAAAACAGGTAAAACGCTCGGCAGCGATGTTGACAAACACAAGCTGACTTTGGCTATGATACATTTATTGGCAGCAGTGGACGAGAGTAAAAAAGAGTCTATTATAAATTCGTATCTCGAGAGGAAAGACGTGCAATACGATAAAGATGCACTGACAAAAATGTTAGACCGTTATGGCAGCTTGGAATATGCGCACGGCCGGGCACAGGAGTTTGTTACCAGAGCGGTAGGGGCGTTGGGGAATTTGAAAGAAAGCGAAGCTAAAAACGCTCTGATTGAGACAGCGAAATTTATGGCCTGCAGAACAACATAGTTTCGGTTCATTTAGTGGGCTAAAGAGAGCTAATAAAAAAAGGCCGGCTTTTTATGGCCGGCCTTTTTTACTGATATTACTTAGTCGTTTTAGAATGCATACTTCACACTCAGACTGGCCCAGGTTACATCCTCATCACGATTGACGGAATGTTCAAAACTATTTTGATGGTAAACACCCGGAGTAAAAGTAAGATCGTTGCCAAGGTCAAAATCTGTTGAGACACCTAAGACAACGTGTGACCAGTCGTGGTCCACGTTTTCGGCACCGGCACCCTCGTTATAGACCACTGCTGCAGAGAGGTGGAGGATTTGCTCCGGAATGTCCGGGAGAATGCCCTCAACGGGCAGGTCGTAGTCAAGTCCAAAGATATGTAACTCGCCCGAAATATCGTTAGTTTTCACAGTGGGTGAGGAACTGGGATGACCACTTTCAGATTTCCACAGACTAATAATAGTGTAGCTTGGGATGACGCCTTCGGGGCAGATTTCCGGCCAGGAAAAAGAGGCAAAGACTTCCTGCATATCCGCAAGATCGGTGGGATTATCCGGGTACTCATAATACATCCAGCCAACCGTGTAGTCAGTGGCGTAAGTCTCGTATTCAAAGTAACTGTTGCTGTAAGACAAAGTTAGGTCTATTCTTTCCGAGTTTTCCATACTGAAACCTCCTCCATGCGCATCTACGGCGGCTGTATTTGCCCTTGACCACAAGACATTTAGCCCAAATCCCGTGCCATAAAGATCCAGGTCGATACTCGGTAGAATCCCGCCTTCGCCATGGGCTCCCGGATACTGATCGAAGCCGCGCCAGAGGTAGGCGCTGAGGTAGGTTACATCGAAAGTTCCACTAAGTTCTTCCTGTGCCTGGACAAAAGCCACTGTGCTCAACAAGATTACGGCAGCTAACAAAATTCCTTTCTTCATGTTCATCTCCTTTTAAAAAACTTTAATTAAGCTTTCCCTGTTACGCGAAACATTACTATTTTACGTTATAAGTTTAAACCACCCACCTGTTTCCTAAAAAGTTTATCGGTTTATACCTGTAAATCAAATAAAAAAAAGTTTTTTTTTGGATTTTTTTAAATAAATCCTCTATGCGAGAGAAACGGGGCAAAAAGCTTGTGTCAGAGTCCCTCAGATAGTGTCCCAAAAAAAATTTCGACAGTTTTGCATATCTTTCATATAATATAGGACTATGGGTAACAACAAGGGCAACAAAACTCTGTTCACCGGGCTTGAAGAGGCGAAGATAAACTCAGTGGCGCCGCTGGCGGCTCGGATGAGGCCGAGAGTGCTCGATGAATTTATCGGACAAAGGCATTTCCTTGGCCCCGATGAGCTGTTGACGAGGATGCTTGAGGCCGACAGGCTCAGCAGTCTGATATTTTACGGTCCGCCGGGGGTCGGCAAGACATCTTTGGCTGCGGTGATTGCGAACTACACCAAGGCCGAATTTCACTATCTCAGTGCCCCTGCGGCCAGCGTCAGAGATATTCGGCAGATAATCGGGTGTGCCCGCGACAGACTCGCAGTGGATGCGACGAGAACAGTGCTTTTTATCGATGAAATTCACCGCTTCAACCGCGCTCAGCAGGATGTCCTGCTGGATGATGTCGAGGCGGGGGTTTTGATTCTCATAGGTGCCACTACGGAAAATCCGTTTTTTTCAATCAATTCACCGTTGATTTCCCGCAGCATGGTATTTCATTTTGAGCCCCTCAGCGAGGAAGATATTTTGCAACTGCTGAAGATGGCAATTGACGATGCCGAGCGGGGGCTTGGTAAGTTTGATATCGAGGCGGACCAGAAGGCACTGAAATTTTTAGCGGTTATGAGCAACGGGGACGCCAGAAAGGCCCTGACAGCCCTTGAGGTTGGTGTGTTATCGCAGGAGGCCCGAAAGCCCGGTGCGAAAATAAAATTTAATCTGGAGGTTGCGAAGGAGTCGATACAACAGAAGACGATTGACTATGACGGCACGGGCGATACGCACTATGATCTGGCAAGCGCCTTACAGAAAAGCATGCGGGGTTCGGACCCTGATGCCACGGTTTACTGGCTTGCCAGAATGTTAGCTGGTGGGGAGGATACGCGTTTTATCGCCCGGCGGATTGCGATTTGCGCGGCTGAAGACGTGGGAAACGCCGACCCAATGGCAACGGTTTTAGCTGCTGCAGCGGTCCAGATATCTGAGTTTGTTGGTTTGCCGGAAGCCCAATTAGCGCTGGCGCAGGCAGCGTTATACATTGCCTGTGCGCCGAAATCGAATGCTTCGGCCCGTGCTATTTGGTCAGCGATGTCCGATGTAAAAAATCAGCCGACCAAACAAGTGCCGAAACATTTGAAAGATAGTCACTATGCGGCTGCAAAAAAGTTGGGGTTCGGAGCTGATTACAAGTATCCGCATAACTTTAAGGATGGTTTCGTGCCACAGGAATATCTTCCGGCGGCGACGAAGAAAAAATATTACATACCGAAAGAGAGTGGTTGTGAAAAAAATATTAAGTGCTATTTACAAAAGCTGCAAAGCCTGATACAAAACAGCAAACCTGTCAAAGACAGTGGCGTAAAGAAGGATATCTAAATGGACAAGGCTCAGTTGCGCCGGCAGTTACAGAACTGCCTGCTTGCTATATCATCGGAGCAAAGGAGTGAAAAAAGCCGGAAAGCATGCCAAAATTTGGTTTCGATACCGCAATTTCAAAGCGCATCGATAGTTATGATGTTTTTGTCTCTTCCGCATGAGACTGATACTTCCGAAGCAATACTTCACGCCTGGCAGCTCTACAAGGTAGTAGCGGTGCCGAAGGTTTCCTGGCAGCAAAGGCATATGATAGCGGTGCAGATAAACTCACTGGAAACAGGTTTTTCAACGAGTACTTCCGGCCTGCGAAATCCGATAGCGGGTATGCCGATGCCGTTTGAAGATATCGATTTGGTGGTTACGCCGGGATTAGGATTCGACAGGAAAGGCAATCGGCTTGGGAGGGGCGGTTCCTATTATGACAGGTTTTTTGCTAATGCCGAACTTAAGGCTTTCAGATGCGGCTTTGGTTTTGTGGAGCAGCTCGTTGAGGCGATACCGGTGGCAGAACATGACCAACCGGTAGATCTGTTAGTAACTGATGAAGAAATAATATATTGTAAGGGACCCCGCAAGGCGGGAACCCGATAACGTGAAAGGAGATTGAGATGGCCCGTCGTTCTCACCGTCCGCGAGGCAGGAAAAGAACACAAAGCTGGAGATATATCATTCCGGTTTTGCTTATTATTATTGTCGTTATTGCTTTTAAATATGGTCCCTTCGGCAAAAATAAAAGTCCAGATGAAAACGCTGATACCACAACCGAAGCCGTTGTGCCGGAAATAAATGAAACAGAGCCGGAGATTGCTAAAGAGCCGGAGATTGTTAAAAAGCCGGAGCCGGAATTATTGCCGGAACCTTCCCGGAAGCTCTCGCCTGAGCCGGCGCCGGAACCAAATCTGCCGGAGATTGTACCAGTGCAGGATGTGGAATCTAATCCGAAGGCTGCAGCGCTGATTGCCGAAGCCATGGCGTCGCTGAGCGAAAAGCCCAGCAGAATTATAGACGCCCGTAAAAAATTTGGCGATGCGTTACGAATACCCATGAACATCCAGCAGCGAACATTTGTGAAGGACCAACTGTCTGAGCTTGCCAAGAAATGGCTGTTCAGTAAAACTATTTTCCCTGATGACGAGCTTTGCGGAAGTTATCTCGTCAAATCAGGTGATTTACTTTCAACAATCGGCAAGCGATATAAGGTCCCCTGGGAGATTCTTAAAGAGATTAATAAAATCAGCCGGCCCGAAGCTCTGCAAGCGGGGGCGCAGATAAAAGTTATTAACGGCCCATTCCATGCGAAGGTATATCTTTCAACTTTCACGATGGATTTGTACCTTCAGGATGAGACATTCGTTCGGAGCTTTCGTGTCGGTTTGGGCAAGAAGGGCAGGGAGACGCCGACAGGACTTTGGCGAGTCGAAGCTGATAGGAAACTGATAAGACCGATCTGGACGGATAGAGAGACAGGTAAAACATATCATCCTGAGGACCCGGATTATCCTTTAGGCTCGAGATGGATAGGGCTGGAAGGCCTCAAAGGAGACGCCAAAGGCAGGGAAGGCTTTGGTATTCACGGCACAAAGGACCCGGAACAAATCGGCACCGCGGATTCAAGAGGATGTATTCGCCTGGAAAACGGCAATGTGATACTCGTGTATAATTTATTAGAGCCGGTCGTTTCAGTGGTGAAAGTAGTGGAATAAGACCTTACTTTGAGCTAAATCACAAAATGAGGATCTGAAATAGCGGAGTGTTTTTTCGGCTGTGCCGCTGAATCAATAGATGGTTTTCTTTTCTTTTGTTTTTGTATGTTGAGCGTGTTTCTTTCCCAGAATTCGCCGTCGCTGTAACCTTGAATTGTCGCATCTATATCGGCCAAATGCAGACGTTTGGCAGCGAGCAGGCAATATTCTT
>SDBS01004338.1_pt1 | contig 13877 bp, 12 predicted proteins | sample 2277091 | NCBI WGS metagenome assembly SDBS01 (sample SAMN10404972, study PRJNA504765) | marine sediment metagenome | isolation source: marine sediment core GS10_PC15, 163 cmbsf | place: Arctic Ocean: Southern Knipovich Ridge | collected 2010
AGAATTTCTGCCCAAGACCGTGTTTCTGTGGCAATAGTCTTAGAACTCCCGCGTTTTGAAAGAGATTTAGATCCTTTTTTAGATTTAGATTTCCGATTCTGTCGATCTCCGATATTAATGTCCCCTGTTAAAAAATCGTATGTTCCAGAATTTTTCTTTCCTCTCTTTTTCTTCTTTTTCGCCATTTTTAAAACCAAAAATTAGTAAAATTATGAAAATCCTACTTTATAAATTCGTTCAGAAATTTCTTCAACATATTATAATCATTGAGAAAATCATAGGTCATGACTAAGTTTAGAATTTTAAATTTATTTTCCGGGAGTGTTTCTCTCAATATTCGATTCATTTCCCCCCCTTTAAATAATCCACTGTCGATAATAAATGAAATTTCATTACCAAAACTTCGCTCTACTATTGATTTAATGGCTAAGTTTTCCTCTGAGTCCTCTATAATGATTGTGGGTTTGGATAAATATGGTATAAAATCGAGATTAAAAATATAAGTCTTGCTTTCAATTTTTTTTGCGTTTTTTACAAGGATTTTGTTTAATAATGATTTCAATTCGATAAAATTGGAATCTTTGATATTATCTTGGGGTGCAATCAAATAATAGAAAGAATTTCCCTTTTCATTTAATATTTCACTGTAAGATGCTTCAATCGCATGAAATATTGAAAAATCAAAACGAAACAAGCATAAAATCCCCACAAAACTGGTGAAATTAGATGAAAGCAGATTTTCAGAAATATTTCCACCTTTTTTAACGACGTACTCAATATTCTGATCTGGATCCTTTACCGAATTAAAGTTATAATATATTGAGGAGATCACTGTGGTTTCAATTTTTGTTTTTTGTTCTTCAATTTTTTCCCACAAATATGAATCTAGTTCATCATTAATACCTTTTTTAAGATTTTCAGGAATATTTTTTATTGTTTCAACAGCTTTTTTAGGACCAGCTATTGAACCTATTAGGATAATGGAGAATTTAATGCCTTCAGTCAATCCTGCTTTTATCGCTTTTTCTATTAAGGTGTGAATTACCGATAAACACTTTTTTTTATCCTTTTGATATAAAATTTTTATGATCTCATAGTATAGAGGAACTTGCTCTGAAATTTTATCTAAATCAGTTATTAAATCAATGGATTTATCAATATTCTCCTTAATTTTTAATGCAATTTCTTTTTTTGAAATATCATTTTCAGAAAAATCAATTTTAGGAAGGACATTTTTGACAAGTAAATTATCAAGATTAGAAATACAACTATACGCTAAAGCTTTCTGTATAGTTTCGTCCAGCAAAATTTTACGTAAATGCTTAACCTTATCTATATACGATACTTTTTTTTCTTGCATTGTTTGAATCGCTAATTTTGCGCTTCCATCAACAAGCGGTGTGATATCAACCGAAATATTAACATTATTTCCCGGTTCAATTTTAATGGATCTATTCTTAAATTTTTTCTCATCTTTTATTTCAAGCCCATCTCCGGTAAAAACTATTTGAAAGTCACCCGTTTCAGATCCGTTATTGGTTGCTTTAAAAACCAGAGAATATGTTTGATTTCCGCATAAAATGAAATTTGGAAAATTTAATGGTTCTATTAAGAAAAGATCTTTCGACATTTTTATAAATATATCCTATTCAGTAAAAAAAAATCTTTGGGTTTGTTTGAACCTAATAATCAATTAAAATCAATAAGTTAAGGTAAAAGAGAAAGGATAAATCGATAAAATTATTTATTTTCATAGGAAAAAAGCGAGAGGTATTATTATACCAAATTTTTAATTATAGAAAATTCATTTTATTTATACAAGGAATAATTTTTCTTGTAAGAAATAGTAATATTATAGTTCTGATTTATACTGGCTTTTCTTGGTTAGATAAAAATGCAGTTGCTTATTATTCGAAATGACGGAGAAGTACATGAAATAACGACCGAAAAAACTATTCGTGAAATGTTAAGTCCCTCAGAGAGTTATATTCTAAGTGACGATGAGGCAAAAATAATATATTTGTGGAAGGGTTCCGCATGCTCTGTGAGAAGCAAATTTATCGGAGCTACAAAAAGTCAGGAAGTTCGCGGACAGGTTGGTATGCACTATCGGGTAATTCCTGTTGATGAAGGTGGTGAACCCCCGGAATTATTGAAATTTTTCTCCGAAATACCAAGACCGGGTTATGCAAAAGAAATTCGAGAGGATAATCCGCTTCAATTTGAAATTCCCGGTGTAACAAGTCCGGCTAAACCAAAACCCGCTACTAAACCTAAAGGTGCTGATAAATTTCCGCATTCGACCAGTCCTGGTTCGGGTTCGGCAAGCCGCGGTGAAGAAGAAAATAGGCCACAACAAGTGATGGGCTCTAAACAACCATCTAGCCAGGATGGACCTCTCTACACTGGTGATAGTGCAGGATTTGAACAACCCCAAAGTAAGGCTAACTTCAAAGATATCATGGAAACGTTGGAAGGACTTGAAGTTCCAGCCGGGTATGAAAGAGAACTTATTATCATTGGGAATCAGGCATTTTCAATTATTGAAAAAAAAGTTAGCTTTTTGGGAACTAGCAAAGTCGAAAGGTCTATGGAAAGAATTAGCAGTTTACCAGAAGGAGTATTTTTTGCTCGTGGATACGCTCCTAGAGTTTTATGCGAAAATCAAATCGTTTTAGCTATAGAACTATTAAAAAAGGTTGAAGTTGGGGCTCAATCCAGTTTCTCGGGTGGCCAAACCTCACAAAAACTAAAACCAAAATCTAAAGATCCCAGAGAATTAGCAAAATCTTTTGGAATGAAAGTAGATTAGATTTAATTAATATTATTAGAAAATTATTTATTGTTGATTAATGGTGAGTTGAAAAATGTCCTTAACATCGGACGATGCACAAAATCTGGCAACCTATCTCGCTCAAATTACCGAACACACTGAGCTAGAAGCGCTCGCTCTAGTTACGAGAGACGGTATGCGAATAGCTTTTTCGGCGGTACCAGGCTACGATATAAATCCTGACCATTTAAGTAGCATGAGCGCCGTAATTCTCCAATCAAGCCGGGAAGCAGTTGATAAAATCGGTTTTAATTTTTTGTCTGAATGTGTTATTAGGGGAGATCGCGGATCATTTTTAGTTTTAGCGGCTGCGGGAAGGTTTTTCCTAATTGGTGCTTCTCGGACTGTCCAAGATCTCAGCAAAGTAGTTTCAGTTTTTCGTTATTACGCAAAAAAAATTGCCGAAACTTATCCATAGATGTGATTTTCAAAATTCAATAATGCTCAATTTTTAATATAACATAAGCGATCTAATTTTTATAAGGATGATTCAAAATCCTATCGATACATTAATTATTGAAAGTTGTCATAACTTTTAATATAGGAATTATGTGACGAAATAATGAAAGAGTTAGCCTTGTTTGTAGAATCCATTGATAACTTATCAAAAAGTTGTCTGATCTCTGAAGAAACTATGATTAAAATTGGCGTTTCAAATGGTTCTTTAGTGAAATTGACCGATTCCAGTACTGGGGCATTTGTAATCTGCCAGGTTGGATCTTCTAAACAAATCCTTGATTTTCAAATAAAAGTTAGCTCAGATCTTTTAAGGGAACTTAATTTTGGTGGAATAGAACTAAAAATTGGGCCAAATACTGAAAAAAGTGAAATTTCTTCTCAAAATTTAAAAGAACCAGTTAAAAAAAGCATATTTTCTCCGCTTCCTAAACTTCAGAAACTAAATGTACCACCTCCCCCTCAAAAACAGTTTGGTGTGCCTCAACCTCCTCCAAAGCCTCGAACTACACCTCCGCCGCCTCAACAACAGTTTAGTGTGCCTCCACCTCCTCCAAAACCTCGAACTGCACCTCCTGCCCCTCAACAACAGTTTGGATTACCTCAACTCCCTCCAAAACCTCGAACTGCACCTCTTTCACCTCAACAACCTCCGGATGTACCTCCTCCACCACACACACCAGTTCCCGAAACAGTTCCTGAACCATATCCCAATAGGATTGATACCATTGAATTATCCTCGCAAAAATCCGGATCTATGATATTAAGAGTAAAAAAGACTACCGGATGCGAAGGTAGGGTTAAAATCAATCCCCTTACCCTTAAACAATTATTATTGGCTCATGGAATGTTGATTGCCTGGGAGGACCCATTGACAAGATCTTCGGGTTCCGCAAGAATTACAGAAGCAGATAACATTCCATTAGGAGAAATTAATATGGACTCCGATACTGCTGAGGATACAAACATTCAAGCGGAAGAGATAGTAGTATTTAGCACAGAACCACCGCTCATCCATCAAGAAATTATTACGCTTGAAATTATACCCCAACCCGGGCTCAGAGGTAATATGATCGTCAATCCTCGAAATGCAGAAATTCTTCAAGTTAATGAAGGAGATGTTGTACAATTTGAGGATAATTTAACTGGCGCTGTGGGAGCTGCAAAACTCAGAATTCAAGAAAATTTGGAAAATACAAAAATAATAATAGACGAGGAATTACTTGAAGCAAGTGGAATTGGAAGTTTTGAGGTCGAAATTAAGAAAAACTTGAGACAAATAATTCCTTTACAATCAATTGAACTAGGAATTGCCCCGATAACTGGAGAAAATGTCTGGGAAGTGATTTCAGCTGCCCGTCAGAATATAAATTCTATTAAAGCCTGGTTATCAGGATATGTAATTTTTAAAGGAATTAAACTGAGATGGAAGGTGGCAAATGTCGGATGTGAAGTGTTAAATACTACTCCGGATCTTATTGGTGATGTATTTGCATTGATCAATCAAAATACGACTATTACTTTACAACCCATGGGTTTAGTCACTTTTAATGCTATCCTTGTTATTGATATATCGCGTTCTATGATGGCTCGGGATGTTGAGGTAAAAAATATTGGTTCTGCAATTGAAGGTATAAAGGCAGCCATGCATGCCAAAGAAATCCAAGAATTTCTCGGAAAATTTAAACCCGGAATAAATGTTCCCAGACGATTCTCTGCAGCATTTGCTGCAATCCTTTTCCTTTCCGAAAAGGTAGGAAGGGGGTTCGGAGAGAAGGTATCCATCATAAGGTTTGCAGATGAAGCCCAAGCATTGTATTTTTCGGGGAACTTGCCCTATATGGATTCATCTTCTGGTGAAAAAGACATATTAGAGGCAGCTGCTAAAATGATTGTGGAACAAATTGGAAATGCTTATGGTCAAGCTACAAATATGGGGCAGGCAATGTTGAAAGCGCAGGAAATACTCAAAATTTTTGAACTCGAGGAGAAAGGGGGAGAGAGTTTGCCAACCATGCTGATATTATTGACTGATGGAAGTGCAACCGATGGAGACAAATTTTTCGAATCTATTCAAACTTTCAGTCAGAATCCCAATGTAGTTGTTTATATCATTGGTTTGGGTAATCCCGATGATAAGCAGATGAAACATGCTGCAAATCTCTGTGGAGGGGAATATTTCAAGCCTCAAGATGCTGGTGAGTTATTGGTTTGGTATTCAAAAAGAGCCCGAGACTTGCAAGTCAAATTGAAAGGAACAAAAGAATGAATTTTTAATATAAAATAATTCACAATTTAAAACGAGGATAAATGTCTCAAAAATTCTTTTTTGTTCTTGGAAGGAATCCAGATCTATCCATACTGGAACTATTTTCATATTTTCATAGCCAGAATTTAGAATACTTGATTTTGGATAAGAAACCATTTAAACTCAATGAAAAATATGGACTAATCCTGATATTACAATTAGATAGTTATTTTAACCCAAAACATGCAACAAAAACACTAGCAGGCACCATAAAAATTGGAAGGATTTTTATTGAATGTGATGAAAAATCGGTTGAATTCGAACTGGAGAAAGCGAATTTTTATTTGGAAGATCACAAAAACATCAAATACGCTCTGAATTTCTATGGAAAAAATATTGACAGCGATTTTTTCTTTTATTTCTTCAAAAACACGTATAAAATGATGAAACAAAAAGCATATTTTAAGAAGATCCCACCTCACTCACTTGCCCGATCAATCAAATCAGGTCAATTTGTTGATGCTATTGTCTTTAGGAGCGAAAATACTGATAGATTTTTTATTGGAAGAACGGTTAGCGTTTATGACATCAACGACGAAAAAAAGCGATATGAAGGTCGTCCGTTTATTGACAAGAGCATCGGTTTGTCCCCAAGAATGGCAAGAATTCTCGTAAATTTTGCTGAATTGAAATCTAACTCCGGTTTCCACTTACTTGATCCATTTTCGGGGACAGGAACTATATTACAGGAAGCGTTGCTAATGGGGTTCAACGTTCATGGATTGGAAATCAATGGCGAACGGGTGAAAAAATCAAGGGGTAATCTCATTTGGCTGGAAAATAATTACTCAATTAATAAGGACTGTTCATTTACTATCACTTTAGGAGATTCCCGGAAGTTGACAAAATATTTTTCAACTGGATTCGAAGTTGATTGTATCGTTACGGAACCTGAATTGGGCCCATTTCTGAAAAAACGGCCAGATCCAAACATAGCAAGACAGATAGTAGGTGATCTAGTTCGTGTATATCAACCTTTCTTTAAAGAGGCCTCAAAAATATTAAAAATTGGGGGGAAAATAATTATTATTCTACCCCGTTTCACCACCACTTCAAAAACAACAGAAGAGATTAACGTGAAGCAGATTCTATCAAAAACAGATCTTAAAATAATTAATCCCATCGAAAATTTTGCTGAAGGGATAAAAAGTAAAGATCTACCAATCCGTTTCCCTGTTATTTATAAAGAAAAGTGGCATTTGATAGATAGAATTATCTATTTCATAGAAAAGGGATAATAATTATAATCAGGTAAGACTTTTGAGAAGGATAAAGGCAAGATTTAGTTATGATTCTCATTTTGACATACAGGACAGATTCTAATTATTTCATCAGCAACTTCTATTGAAACTAATTTCACTTTTTTATTCGCTATTTTTTTGCACCATATGCAAGTTTGAAAATCTGCATTTGTTTTAGGATCTTCCATTTGACTTAACATTTTTTTCTCCTAAACCGTCAATAATCGTGATTGTTGGTTTATATACTTGAACTTAATCGAGCAATTAAATAGTCATGTAATTAAAAAAATTGTTAAGCAAATTCCAATCACCGATATATTAAATAAAGTCGAAAATTGATTGATATCGCAGATTTTTAAATTTTCCTGATTTCTTTAGATCCTCGTTTGACTATCATTATCCCTGTGCTTGTATCGAAAATAATAGTTCTTCCTTGAGTTCCAAATACATCCTCTGCAATTATTGGTATTTTTTCAAGCATCAACGTCTTTTTTGCAGATTTAACATTTTTCTTACCTATCATCATGGTTGATAAACTAAACATTTGGGCTCCACCTGCAATTTTGGAGATTAAATCTCTTTTTCTTCCACCCAGTTGTATAACTTTTTCGATGAGGATTGGGATACCCGAGTCTGCGAATTTTGTTTTTGGCTCCCTTCGGTTTTCTGGCATCTCAGAAATTGAGGGTAAAATTGTATGAAGCATACCGCCGATTTTTCTTCGTCTATCCCAAAGAACAGTTGCAACGCAAGAACCCAATCCAATTGTAACCAAATAATTATTTGCTGGAGCCACTGCTAATTCCGCAATTCCTACAACATATTTTTTACTCTTGGTTTCCATTTTTAAAGAAGATCTTGCAATTGCCATCTTTTTCACCAAATCCTCCTTAATTTAACCCAAGTTTATCAAAAATTTCCGTTATCGAATTTGGGAAAGGAAAAATAAGAAAATATCCGTTTATTTCAAAATCTTCTATGTAGAATATTGTATTTAGAATAACAGCGATATCAGAAGTTTCGGTTAATCGGACTATTATTGAATCTAAAAGTGCTCCGAGCATATCATAAGATATTGATGGAACAGATGGCAATAATTCCATTCCCGTCATATTAGAAAGAGCAGTTAAATAATGGCTTCCTAAGATATTTCCGACTTCTAAAAGTGCGGATTGATCCATTGGATTGAGTTCTTCGACTTTCTCGATTTCTTTATCTGATCTTTGAACACTCATTAAAGTGTCAGCTAATCTTAATGCGTTTAATTTGTCAAAGATTAGCATCATTAAAAGAGAAATATCTCCTGAAATGTCAGTATAAACTCCAACACATTTTTGTTCAGCAGAACCCAGAATGCCAACAACATCTTTTGTAAAAACTATATCAGTTGTTGGAATCGTAATCTTTACAACCTTGTCTAACATAGTTGAAAGTGCATTGGCTGCATTCCCTGTACAAATATTTCCTACCTCTCCTAATGCACTTCTTTGCATTTCATTCATATCATATGCCGTTTCTTTAATTACATTGTCGATCGACATTCGCGGAATTTTTTCCTTTTCTGCTTTGTAATCCATTTCTGTATTTTCTAGAAAATTCAATATATCCTCATCCGATTCCAGATTAATTGTATCATCTGGCATCTGAATGACGATAGATTCTTGTAGATCAAAATCTTTCCTGCTCATTTTTGGCGGAGTAATCTTATTTTTTTCTGATATAGCAGCTGATAATTGTGCATCTATTGATTTCATTTCTGTCGCATTAATTATTTGAGGGTCCTTTTTTTCCAGGGGGATTTGTTCTTTAACACTTGAATTTTGGCCTTCTTTTAATCCTTTTTCCTTCTTTTGAACGGATTTCTGCCCTATTGATTTTTTAAGAGCCTCAATTTTTTGGGCTTCTAACATCCTTTTCTTTTTGGCCATTAATTTCTTTTTTAGAAATTCTCTTTGTTCCTCTAATAATTTAGTCTTTCGTTTAATTATTTTATCTAGATCGCTGGAATATTTGGATTGATACTTTAAATTAATTATTCTCGGAATATTTAGCAACAATATTAATTGTTCTTCTGATTCAGCGGATTTTTGATATCTTGCTAATCCCTGAAAGAACAAGGATTCAACTTTATTTTGGAAATACCTCGGTTTGGGAATTATTCTGTTTATTAGAACATTAACAACTTCTTGAACGCGATCTACAATTATCCCGACTGTCTCATTGCCGTATGTAATTATTAAAATTCGTGTTGATTTGGTTTTACTTATGGTCGGCAATGAGAATCGTTTTCTCAAGTTAATAATGGGAATGATTTGACCTCGAAGATTGATTACTCCTTGAAATTGATCCGTTACATTTGGAACTCGAGTAATAGGTTCATATCTCAAAATTTCGAGCACTCTGGATACATCAAAACCATAACTAGTATTTTCTATTTTAAATCTGACTATTGGTAGTTCTGTTATGAGTTTTTCTCCAGAATTAAGAGAAAATGCATCAATTCCCATATTTTTCATCTCTATTTATTAAATTTCAGTATTAATTTCGTACTAATAATTATAACATCAAACTATCAGTTTTAAGGGATCAAGTTCATTTTCAGGGTATTTTTCTTTCAAAATTTTTCTTATAGATTTATTTAGTTCACCAGAAATTAGATTTAAAGGTAAAATTTTATCTGAAATAGGTTTCACAGCCTTTGGCATCCCATAGATGACACAACTTGATTTATCTTCACTGATTATCATTCCACCGTGTTTTTTTATTTCCTGCGCGCCGCGTAAGCCATCTCTACCCATTCCTGTCAATATTATCGCTATAATTCTTTCTTTGAATAACGGTGCGATTGATTCGAACATTTTATTAGCTGATGGCCGAACTCCGAGTTCTTTTGGATTCTTAGTTAATTTTATTCTGAATCGGTTACTTTGAGGCCTTCTTATTTGCTCGACTCTTAGGTGATAATCTCCGGGAGCGATATATGCGATTCCATTATAAAGAAGTTCTCCGTCCTCTGCTTCTTTAACTTCTATTTTTGAAATTGAGTTCAACCTTTTCGAAAAATTTTTAGTAAATCCAGCGGGCATATGTTGAGTAATCAGAATCGGTGAAGGATAATTTAAAGGGAGGAATGGAATAAGTCTTGAAATAGCTCTAACTCCGCCAGTGGACGCTGCAATAGCAGTTATGGCGTGAATTTCAGGATTTTTTTTATATCCTTTGAATGCAATTGATTGATCAAGATTTTCTTTGAAGATTTTTGCTTTCACTGCAATCCTGATTTTTTCTATTAATATCGTTTTAATATGCTCTAACTGCAAGTCATTACTTCCCCCTGGCTTGGGTATAAAATCTATTGCACCGAGTTCGATTGCAATAATTGACGCATTTGCCAATTTCGATTCATATCCGCTTAAAACTAAAACGGGCAAAGGAAATCGCTTCATAATGTTTATTAATGTTTCTAAACCTCCCATTACAGGCATTTCCAAATCTAGTACAACTAAATTTGGTTTAAGCTTAGGAATTAATTCTAAAGCTTCAACACCATTTTCAGCTTGCCCACAGACTTTCATATCCTTTTCTGCATTTATTATATCGCCAACGATTTTTCTCATAAATAATGAGTCATCCACAACTAATACTGTAATCATATTATCCCCTTTACAACATTGTGGCGACATCAAGAATTATTGCAACCTTTCCATCTCCGAGAATGGTTCCGCCACTTACTCCCTTCGTATTTTTCAATAGATGACCGAGATCTTTAATTACAATCTCTTGTTGGCCTAATAATTTATCCACTATAAGACCGAACTCTGTATCTCCGTTTTCAACTATTACTATGGTGTACATTTCATCTTCTTTCTGGTTTTTGAGCGATGAATGAGTTGAAGTATCAAAATTTACAACCTTCCTTAAATTCACCAGAGGGATGATTCTATCGAACATATATAATACATTTTTGTTATTAATTGACTGAATTTGGTCTTTTCTTATAACCAAACTTCTTATTATGTTGTTTATAGGAATTGCATATATTTCTTCATATATTTTTTCAATTTTTTCCATATCAGGATCTAAATCTAAAATGTCTTCTTCAATGCTTTCTTCTTGTTCAGTTTCATTGGTCCCTATCAAACTAACAAGTAAACTGTGTATAATAGCAACGGTTAATGGCAATTTAATTATAAATTTAGTTCCTTTTCCATGGATCGAATCTATATCAATTACACCTCCCATGGATTCAATTTTTTGCCTAACTACTCCCATTCCCACACCACGACCACTGACTTGAGTAATTTCTGATTTTGTACTTATTCCCCCCTTTAATATCAATTGTTTCAGATCATTAATCGTCATGTTTTGGGATTCTTTTATTGTAATGAGTCCTTTGGCAACTGCTTTATCCCTAAATTTATCAAAATTTATTCCTTTACCATCATCTGAAACTTCTATGATCACACTATTACGTTCTCTGTAGGCTGATAACTTTATTTCGCCCACACGTGATTTTCCATAAGCTTCTCGTTCATCACCTGATTCTATTCCATGATCAACAGCATTCCGAAGAAGATGAACTAAAGGTTCTCCAATTTCATCGAGTAATGTTCTATCTAACTCAATATCTCTTCCTTCCATAACAAAATTTATGTTTTTATCCAAAGATTTTGATAAATCTCTGACCATACGCGGGAATATATCAAACACATGGGAGACGGCAATCATGCGCATCCCCATTATTTCGTCCTGCAAATCGAAAACTACCCGATTGATGTTTGTTAGTGATTCTTTGAGCTCTTTGATTGAATATTTCTGGTTAATTTTATCCAGGCGTATTTTACTTATCAACAATTCGCCTATTAAGTTAATTAGGTTGTCGAGACTTTTTATTGAAACTCTAATGTGTTGAACTGATAGATCCTTTTCTTTCCCTGCATTGTTCCGTTTAGCGCTTTCCTTTTCATTCTCTTTTTTTGTTTTGAATTCTACTTTCATAGGAATTATTTCTTCCAATTCAGCAAGTAAGAGTAATTCTCCTTGAATAGATTTAGTGCTTCCCAAATCGTTAATTATCAAAAATATATCAAATTCATGGCCAAACTTCTCTTCTTTTAATTCCTTCTCATTAGGAAAAATTTTAAGAATCTCTCCATCGGTTTTAATTTTTTTGATAGCCATAAAAGCCCTTACATATTTCATTTCACATGTAGGCGTTAATTTAATAAGAAATCTGACTATGAATTTTCCTTTTAATATCTCTTGCTTGAACTTTTCTTCCTCTTCTTTAGTAAAGAATCCTGGTGCGGGGTGATAAATTAAAGGTGCATCACTTTTTGTTTCTGGTAGATTATTTACTGGTGCTTTCAGTTCCTCTGATGTCTTTTCTGATTTGTCTTCTTTACTTGCTGTTTTATTACCTCCCAGTAACTCTTCCCTAATGCTATTGATATATTGAATCGTTTCTTCGAAATCATCATTAAATTCATTATTATCCTCAATATCTTCAACTCTCTGGAATAAAACATCTCTGCAATCAAATAAAACGGAGATTACATTATCATTAATTTCTGCTTTCCCTTCTCTAATAAGATCTAAAATATCTTCCATATGGTGTGTAAGTGAGGCGATATCCTTGAATCCCATAGCTGCAGCCATACCCTTCAATGTATGAGCCACACGAAAAATTTCATCAATAATATTGGCGTCCGAGGGATCTTTTTCAAGCTTTAAAATGTTATCATCCAAAGAATTTAGCCTTTCCTTTGATTCGTCAATAAAAAGCTCTTTGTATTTTTCCATCGACATTATTGTTCTATTCCTTTTATTTAATTGAGGTACTCATACCATAGGATGAAATTTGATTTTGACCTGTTAAAAGGTCTTTCGAGTTTAATGAAATGGGATCTATTTGCTAAAAAATTCACTTTTGTTCGCAATAAGACATATATTTAGTGGGTATCTTTCAGAGTCATTTTAAATAATTCAAAATGCTTCTATGGTAAGAATGATTAAAATATAATGAAAAAAGCTGATTTTTTTATCCAAAATCCTGATTTAAAATCAATGCATTATCTTATTAACGGCTTCCATGACTCTTGCAGGTTTGAATGGCTTGATTACAAATTCCAAAGCTCCTGCTTCAATTGCTTCCACTAAAAGTCCTTGTTGACCTAATGCGGAACACATAATTATCTTAGCATTCGGATCGAAGCCTATAATTTCCTTTACAGCATCTAAACCCGAAGCTCCTGGCATTACAATGTCCATTGTTACTAAATCAGGTTTAAGTTCCTTATATTTACTGACCGCTTCTACCCCGTTTTCTGCTTCGCCAACTACTTCCATCGAATTCTGGATTAAGATGTTTTTAATCATCATACGCATAAATTTGGAATCGTCACAAATTAATATCTTTTTCCCCATCAAAATACACCATATTTATAGATTTTTCTTTCATATAATCCATTTATAGAAATTTCATTTTTTTTTCGATATTTATTTTTATTTTGTTGAAGTTTATTGGAAAGATTCAACCAATATTTTGAATTTTTTACTTTGAATTGTTTATGAAATGTTAGTAATAATTTCATTGAACTAATTTTTACAGAACAAAATACCTCTCGGAAGATTTTAAGGTAAGATCTTTTTTGGTATAAACTTAAAAAACAGAAATATACTCAATTCTTTTTGTCATGGATTGAAAGTTCTTTTAGTAAATTTTTCGTCACAATTTTTATTACAGCTGCCTTTTTCATTTTTGAGTTTAGCAAATCTGGACGGTGAGCATTAACAAAAGCAACCAATTTCTTTTTGGTCCATTTATTAAGCATTTTTGTAATATTTTTGATATCACTTGGAGATTGCTTTTTAACCGTTTGTTTAGGTTTTATTACGGTTTTTACGACAGGTTTAGGAATAATTTCTGTTTTTGGGATAATTTCCACTTCATCACTTTTCGGTTTTTTAACTTCTGGTGGTTTTTTCTCCTGGGAAACTTGAACTTGCTGACGTTCTAAAAATGTGGACTGTATATTCA
>SDBS01004339.1_pt1 | contig 13874 bp, 16 predicted proteins | sample 2277091 | NCBI WGS metagenome assembly SDBS01 (sample SAMN10404972, study PRJNA504765) | marine sediment metagenome | isolation source: marine sediment core GS10_PC15, 163 cmbsf | place: Arctic Ocean: Southern Knipovich Ridge | collected 2010
AAGCTTTGGAAAGCTTCTAGTTTGAAAACTTTTCTAAAAACTCTCTTTTGGTGAAGCTTTGGAAAGCTTCTAGTTTGAAAACTTTTCTAAAAACTCTCTTTTGGTGAAGCTTTGGAAAGCTTCCTAAAAACTCTCTTTTGGTGAAGCTTTGGAAAGCTTCTAAGCTTCCTAAAAACTCTCTTTTGGTGAAGCTTTGGAAAGCTTCCAAGCTTCCTAAAAACTCTCTTTGGTGAAGCTTTGGAAAGCTTCTAAGCTCCTCGAAGAGATAAAAACATAATCATGATCTGTAGAATGTGAAATGACAGCCGGCCATATTTTAGCGTCTGTATATTCATTGCATAAGAATGGTGGAAGAATAATAGGTTGTTCAGTTAGTTTACAAGGTTTAGGATACTTAGTAATATCGTCTTCATCTTCAATATTAATATCTTCATCGACAAAGACAATACCAAATTTGGTATTTGCCCATAATCTTAATAATATATAAGTAATAATTCCAATATTATCTGCAATCCAGACCATATCTGGACTGATGGAGTTCAAATACTTATCATTCTGTATCTTATTCTCAAATAGCATAAGATATTCGTGATTATACATACTTATATCTATCATTTTCTTACTGTTATATCGATCCAGAAAGTTATTAATATTTTCTTCATTATCTGTATCAGATGATATAACTTCTGTATATTTTCTACTTTCAAGTTGTATTTTATATTTAGATTCTATATCATCAGTTATTATATACAGAAAATTGATCTTAATATCTTCACATATTTTAGATATCAAATAACCTATCAGATTAGTAGTACTTCCTTCATAGTATAAAATATCATAATAATCTTCGCTAAGTATGAAATCAATATAATCTTTCATTACTAGTTGATGAATACCATATTCATAGTTTAAGTGTCCTTCTATTAGATATATGGTGTTGTTACTTGATGAGTTATATTCAAGTATAGACATTTTTATTAATCAAGTCTAAAAATAAGAATGACTAATCATATTTCAGTTAAATATACTGTACTGAAACATTGTTATAATATTCCTAAATATTTAACTTCTGGAAGTGTTGGAATGGATGTATATTCAGCAAATTATACAGATATAATTTTGAATTCGCTAGAGATAAAGACCATACCAACAGGTATACGTTTAGAGATTCCAGAGGGATATCAGTGCGAAATAAGATCAAGATCAGGATTAGTACTTGATAATGGAATATCAATTGCAAATGGAGTTGGAACAATAGATAATGATTATAGTGGAGAAATAAAAGTTTTATTGATAAATTACTCAAATGAACCTTTTGTCATTGAAAGAGGAATGAGAATCGCTCAAATGGTATTCTATCCTTACACTAAAGCTAATTTGGAACTAAGTACAAGATTTGGCAAATCTTCACTAGAAGATTTAACTGGAAGAGGAAGTAAGGGATTTGGATCTACAGGATTGTATGATTTTAAAGATATTATAAAGACGGGGGAAGAAATAGATAATAACAATAGTTTTTAAAAAAGATTCGTAAGAATATCGCATATTGTAGATTCTCCAATTGTGTCATTTTCTTTTAAAATATCATCGTTCCAGTCCAGTTTAATTTTCTTACGGAATACAGACATATTATTAAAAATATTCTTATATTCTGCATCTAATTTAATATAATAATCAATATTATATCCATCTTCCCCAGGCCTATTTCTAATTTTAGTTCTAAGTAGACAAGTTTCAGGTGTAGAGTTTAAATATATTACATAATCAGGAGGAACAAGATCTGAATTATCTATTGCCCATTTATTACATATTTCGTGTTCTAATTTAGTTAATATTTTATCTTTAAATAAAACATTTGAAAATACAACATCTCCATCAAAACTTCTGTCAACAATGCACACAATTCCCTTATTTCTATCAGACAATACCTGATTATATGTTTGTAATCTTTGAAGACTACAGAAAAGTTCATATCCTAAAGCATATTTATTCATATCTGATATGAAAATGCTAAGATATTCTTTATAAACAGTTTCTGGATAAAATTTAGATCTAATTCCTATATTGTTCAAATATACGCATATAGATTTACCTAATGTTGTTTTTCCACTTCCTATTGATCCTTCAAGTACAATTATAGACCCTCTGAGAAAATTAAAATTGATTGATTTATTCATTTCTATTGAAAACATTTTTGTATTATTAAAATAAGCTACAAGAAACCGTCTTTATATTCCATAATAGACCTTAATATTTTCTTTTCAATCAAAAATATGGAAAGTTCGTTAGATGAAGAATTTAGTTTTATAACATTAGATAATAAAGTATTAGAATTTTATATTGATAGATTACCAATAAGAACACTTTTGCATATTAAAATAGATGAAAACTATAGAGGTATAAAATCTGATAATATAGACATAAATGCATCATATAAAATATTAAAGATTGTTCAAGAATATACAAACGAAGGAATACTAAGAATATGTTCTTCTTCTATTAATATATATCAAACAGAAGAAATATGGAAATTAGATAGTAAAATGTTAGCTAAAGTATTAATGATATTGTCTGTTTCTGAAGATTATTATTTTTCGTTAGAATGGATGAAAATTAAATTGGAAGAAGATTGGGCAGTGCATAATAATAATTATACCAATGTCTACATAGAAAGTGTTAAATATGAAAATATAATTGATATGATAAATGCAAATAGATTAATTAAATCAGGAATAGAATATAAATCAGAAATTATTAAATTTAATGAATTAACAACTGGTGATTTGTATGATATGGGAAGTTTTGGAATTAGTAAAATTATTAATCCAATTCAAGAAAGTGATGATTTAGATGGTGACAATTATTTGTTTTATCCATTATTAGAAACAGATAATAAGTATATGATATGGTATAGAGGAGATCTTTTTGAACATCATGAAAAGTTGGGAGTAAATTTGCATAATTATGGAAATAATATATATGGATTATCGGATCCAGATTTTCCAGAAGATGTAGGAATATATTTTACAACTGAAGATATAGAAAATATGTCTAGTAGTGAATCTAATAATTTATTAAAGAATATAAAATTGGCTAGTTATAGAATTGCTTATGCAGAAGATAAGTTGCCAGAAGTTTTATTTGATAAAAGAGTACCATATGTATATAAATGTAGTTATATATATATATCAAGTGAAAATGTGGAAGTTTCGTTTACATTAAGTTGGTTATATTGTATAATTAATAATATTAATTTAATAGAATTAAATATGATAAATGATGATCTATACTCAATTTTAATTTATGTACCTCTTAATTTAACTAGAATTATAAATATAACAACTACAGGAGAAGATGTTCCATCTTTGAAAGATATAAAACGTATAATTCCCTATATAACAAGTAGACCTAAAATTGATAAAGATGACTTATTTAGTTTATATTAATTAAAAATAGATCACCTTTCGAAACTTTTCTTTCAAGTAAGATAGATTTTCTTGAAAGACAAGGTAAAGATACTAGTATTATGGGAACAGAGTTCTCATCAGAAGTGCTAGATATAATAGAAGAATACATAAATTATGGAAAGTTACTTATATGTGACAGTTTTAGAGATATGTTTAATAAATTTAAAGAAGATGGGCTTACTGATTATTTTGAAGTAAGTGAAGAAGTCCTACAGAATATTCTTATGATATTAAATTATGATTCTCGATATGATGAAAATTTAGAAAGAAGAACAATGTGGATAAGAATAAAACTTGAAGAACAATGGGCTACTCATAACGACAATCATAATAATATAGTTTTTGATCTTGATGATGAAGGTATACGTTCCACTTCAGGAAATATATCTAGAATGTCTGATTTATTATGTAACTGGTATCACATCCCGCGCGCTTCTTGAGATGAAAGCTACTATACCACTAATTATATCTTCAACTTCTATAGGTGGAGATACACTAACCCTCAAAATAAATCCCAACATGGATGATAATCTTCTCTTCACATCTATTATACTTATTTGATTACACGGCCCTATGAATCAAGATTATATTTAATCTTTACTGATGCTATAGAATTGCTTCTTAATCCGTATCTTCCATATTGGTATTAAATAGTTATAGATGAAGATCATAAATATACTGCTACGGATGCTTGGTTATATTATTTTATAACTGATCAATATTTAATTGATCCTATAAAGTTTGAAGAATTAATAGGATATAAAATTAATATTTTAACAATTTATTATCACAACCAAAGAAGTAGTGGAATCAATAATGTATTCATGACATGGTTATAAAACTGTCATCAGTTAGATAGTTTTTAATTTAATCACTCTCATTCAAATAGAAACCTAAAACATATCCATGTCCATATGGTTTCTTAGTATCGTTGAACATAATATCACAATTCTCTTTATTAATTAACATAGTTCCATCCTCGTCTATAAAATCTTCTTCAACACCATATTTCTCAATATAATAGTCTAATAGTTCTAGATGTGGTCCATCAGGTTCTACTATAAGAATATTATTTCCTTTTTGGTATAATTTAATAAGATCGTCCAACCTTTTTCTCGAAGACCTTCCTTTACTATCAGTACCAGTATTAGTATTGATAGCTTCTATATACATATCTATATATTCATACCTTGCTTCAACATAATCTAAAAGTTCGTTGTCGTCAGTAATAAAACCAAGAGCGTTATGCCTATTCTTTATACCAGCAGGATATCTAACAGGATATTTATTGTTTAATCCTGCTTCTCTCCATATCCAATATTCATCTGTTGTCTGAACATCAAACATTTCATTTGGTGAAGCTTTAGTAAAGCTTCTAAGTACATCGGCATGATGTTCAGCAGGCCATTGCCATACTATTGTCTGATCCCATCTCGAATAACGTTCTGTTCTTTTAGGAACATCTTTGTATACTTTTCTAAATTGCCATGCATTCTCCATTATTACACCATACTTTGTCTCAGCCACATAAGGACCTAAAGCACCCCAAGGTCTACTTCTTGTAGTAGGTTCTATTGTTCTATATCCTTCTTTTCTTGATCCAGTTCTTCCTATTCTTATCATTTTTAACCTTTTAAGATTTAGAAAAGCTTGCAAACACTAATTTTAGAAAATCATATCTTTTTAATACTTAGTTTGCAAGCTTTTCTAAAGCTTTAAAATCTTTGTTATCTATATTTTCTATTGTTACAGTTGGAGACGATCTTAACTTATGTATATAATTAATAGTAGTTATTATTGAACTTGTTAATTCTAAATCAATTAATAGTAAAATGATAGGGTTATAAACATACGATAATATAAGTCCATGAAGATTATGATCGTATATTGTTTTCAAAAAACTTTTCATGTCATTTGATCTTGACTTGCCTAGGTGAGTATCATATATTCCATTATCACTATTTAATAATATATCTCCACATATTATAATATAATTATGTAAAGTAAATATTGGTAACGAAGATAAAGAATAACTATTACTAAGATTAATATAATCTTCTAAATTTTGATAATAATTACAAACGTGTCTAATAAAATATAAATCATATTTTCTAAATATATTTTAGTTGCTTTATCTAATATTTTCTTCATTAACTTATCATCTTCACGAGTTTCTATTTTGTCATTAACCATCTCCATTAAATGAAGATAATGTTTTATTGATCCTTTTATATTTATTCCATGTATTATTTTAATTACTTTCTCTAATATTCATAAAGATTATCTTGATCAATATCATCAAAATAATCTTTAAAATAATTTAATATTGAAGAAGATTTAAATCCTTTCTTTGATGCAGACACAAAAGTATTTAATAAAGGAATTACTTCTAATACAACATTACTTATTTGGAATTTTAAAGTTCCTGTTTCAAGACTTTCATAATATACATTTCTATTGAAATAAGATAATCTTAGATTATTATTTTTATTAATTATTTTAACCATAAATAAGATTTATCAACATTTGATATAATTTAATAGATTCTATATGATCATATTTTCTAAATTCTTTAATTATAATCCATATATCATCAATGTAATCTATATCTTCTTTATTTTCTAAACGATAATACTTATTTATATAACCTCTTAATTTTGTATATTTATCTTCTTCTAGGAAATCTTTTACTGAAATTGATAATGAATTTATATACACATCCATTGTTTTAACAAATCTACATATTAATTGTAAATCTATTAATAAAAGTATTATTTCTCTTTTAAATATATTTCTATCAAATCCTATAGAAATTTTGTATATTAATTCTAAAAACATTTTCATATCATTTGATCTATCTTTATCTAAATTACATTTATAAGTACTATTCTTATCAGTTAATAATTTATCTCTTATTTTAGTAGGTAATAAATCTAACATAGGATCATGTACAATAAATATATCTCCACATATTATTATGTAATTATGTAAAATAAACTTTGGTAAAGGATCATTAGGTTCTATTATACCAAGATATTTATTTAAAGTATCTCCATAATTAATACCTACATTTGTATAATTTATAAAATATAAATCATATCTTTTATTTTCCAAATATATTTCAGCTGCTTCTTCTAATGTTTCTAAAACTCTATCATAATACTCTCCGTCAAAAGTAGATTCAATCAAAAGCATATAATATTTTATAGATTCTTCTATATTTATTGAACGTTCTTTTAAATTAGACCATAATGATTTAATATTTTCTTCTATATTTATTTCATCTGGATATAAATGTAAAGGATTATATCCATCAAATCTATCCCTAATACGTGATTTAATATGAGATAATACATATCTTGGTACTTGTAACAAATATATAAAATATAAAAACGAATTATCTAAATTTACATTTATTCCATGTATTAATTTAATTGCTTTCTCTAAATATTTATATAAATTATCTTCATTTATATCGTCAAAATATTCTTTAAAATAATTTAATATTGAAGATTTCATATATTTAGATGATGATATAAAAACATTTAATAAAGGAATTGCTTCTAATGTAACATTGTTTATAATTAAATCTAAATTTCCAACTTTAAGAGTTTCATAATATACATTTATATTAAAATATGATAAAGTCATTTTTGAGCTTTAGAAAGCTTAAAAATTAATTTAGTTTGCAAGCTTTTCTAAAGCTCAAAAATTAATTTAGTTTGCAAGCTTTTCTAAAGCTTAAAGGGTTAAAAATGAACGGGATTATTAAAATTGATAAAATACTAGAGAGGAGTTCTGGAATAGATCTAAAGACTCAAAATATAAATGATTTGCCTGCACTCAAAATATCCATTTCCCCAATCTCACCACATAAGAATATAACTTTGGAAGCAAATTACTGTGAATATCAAGGATCAGAGAAGTATAGTAAAGAATCATTTGCATCAATAAAATTTAAAGAGAAAATAAAGACGGAATTGGTTGATATTCTAAAGAAGTTTTATCTTAAGTTTTTAGAAAAGTCTAAGGGTAAAGACTATGAGGATATATTAAAAGAATTGGAAAATATAGAAAACGAATTACAGAATTATCAAAGTCCCAGAGATGCAGAACCTCAATCTCTAAACCTGTTAACACAAACTCAGAATCAGTTAAGACGCACTAGAAATCTGTTAGTGTTGACTCAGAATCAGTTAGTGTTGACTCAGAACCAATTAACCCTGACTCTAAATCAAAATAACAATAATATGTATATTCCTTTGGTTGCTCGAGGCCAACGGAAACGAAAAAGAGGGGAGGGAGAAGAATGTGACAATGAAAGGACGGACGTAAAACGAAGACGTACTGAATCACAAAACATTATTAATGATTTTGTATATTGTGCTCTTCTCAATAAGGGTGTTTTAGTAAAGAAAGATCAGGAAGGGAATATAGAAGAATTTGAAATTACAGATTGGGTAGAATATATATCTTTTTCATGGAAAAGATGCAGGAACCAGTATCAAGAACTTGGAAATCCATTTTTTAGACTTTCTCATAGGCTTAACTCTTTAAGAAGATGGTTTATTATGGATAAGAATACACTAACCAATATTAAGATAGGTAGAGGTGTGTTAACTCTTAGACTAGAGAAAAAGTCCCAAATAAATACTATAGCAAAAGAAATGCAATCAATCATTAATGATAGAAAAGAATGTTTTTAAAAACATTCGGTTTAATATAATATTTGAAAAATGTTATATAAAGGAGAAGAGATATTCTTTAAAGGAAATATGGATAGTATTGGCACCAATTGGAAACAGATCTTAACAGATAATGGATATAAGTATATAGGAGTATTAGATACAGAAGGTTTGTTGGTGTCCGGACATAAGTTAACCTGTAAGAGGAGAATATCTTCATATATAGTTGAGATTGTGGCGTTTTGTATTTATGATATTAGTGATAATGATCAGTGTTCTTATCTATATTATATGGAAAAGGTAGATAATAATATTGTTACAATAGATCCTATATATTCTGCATATGAACACTATATAATAGGAGGATTGGATAATCAAATACATGACATGAGAGAATATCTTGTATCAAGAGGTATCAGAAGCAATATTGATGATTGTTCTAACGTACATAGACATAATATAGATTATGTAAGATCTTATATTAATAATATGATAAAATGTAACAAAATTTTAATGTATGCTAAAGGTCCTGCTCGCGAACAGAGATTTCTTGCAAACATAGGAATTAGTCTCAATTTTGATTGTGTAAGAGATAAAAGAAAGGAGATTGATAAAATAAAGATAATAGATGTAGGATATTATGGGGCACCGAAGGCTGATGATGCTGGTATTAGTCACAATGGAATCGACGAAGTAGAATTTTATATGGACTGGATACTAAATCATTCAGATTTAGTATTTGCAGAGTTTTTAGATAAATAAAAATGGAGGAAGAGAAAAAGTTTCATACCTTTCGAGACAATAGAAGAATAAATTAATGCGAAGGATAGAGGGGATGGGGGAGGAAAGCGATTTGCCACATCCAGAAAGAAGGAAAGGAGAGGAGAAGAGAAGAAGGTCCATAAAAAGCAGGAGAGGGACGGCTCAAATGTGGGATTTATAGTAAGCGATGATAATTTCAAACTTTTATTAGATTGATAATTAGTAATCTAATAAAAAACATTAACAAAAATAATGCTAATTTACAACACAAAACTCTTAAAGAGATGGAAAAATAAAGGTATTGGATCTTATGTAGGTCATTATAATCTTGATATGGAATACAAATTAATATCAATGGAGGTTTTAGTTAATATATTTACCAGTCATAATGATAATGATAGTTATATAAGATTAATAGATATATTTCATTTCTATGATGGGTTTGATATTAGCTTCTTCTATGATAAGATGGAAGACATGATAGGTGAAGACTATATAAATTATATAGTTACAACTACTAAAAGTCCTACCGAACGACAAGATATGTCAAATATATCGTATTTTGAAGATAAGATGTCTAAACTTTCCTATATATCTAAACCTAAATTATTAATTGATACAAATATGATAATTAAATATAATCTAGTAAATATATATATAATATCTTACGATATTGACGGTGTCGAAAGTAAAGATTTAAATTTTCCTTACCTAGCTAAGTCTATATCAGCATATGTAACTATGCCTGTATGGTCACATAGATATGGAGGATCAGATACTAAGTATGTATTTGATTCTACACAGATAGAGTCTCCCAAATATCCCGAAAATCTTGCACATTGGTTTAGTAATGAGGATTTAAATAAAATAGAAATAGAATCAGAAGATATTTTAGACAAATACCTCAATATAAAATCATTTGGAGACGATCTTTCTGATGGCATATATGGTATAATCCTGCTTCCTGATATAAATCTCTACTGGTTCATAAAGAAATCTCATGTATTTGTTTCAGTAAGAAGACATGATTCAAATAAGCCAATAATATCTATATCTAATATAAAGATAATACTAAAAGAATATTTATTAATAAACACCAAGAAATATGTAATAGGAGAAATAAAGTCAGAAGCAATAATTGATAGTATATACTTTGAACCAATAGGTTTTGAGCATTATCTAATGAATGAATCGGATTATATTTATACTAAATATAATGCTAAGCAATCAATATACAATCCCAACAGTACACAAAGTTTTCAATATTATTTTATTATAGGAGATAAAACAAGAGTGGTATATAATGTAGTCTGTATTGTTGCTAATGGTTATACAAAATTATATGATAGAATAGAAATAGATCAAGGCAATATATATACTCACATATCTTTATCAAATAAGGCTGGATTAGTTCATATGATATCGGGATTGTATGAATTTATTACTAGAGTAAAGTTATACATGAAGAATATTGATACTATATATGACGAATTGAGATCTTTATTTTATAAACTAGGAGGAAGAAGTGAAAACCTTATAGATTATATTTTAGATTTGTTTATGGAATCTAAAATATATGCGGCATTAGATTTAAAGGTTGATAGCAATAGGAATAGAGTCAATAAGGTAGAAACTGGATCATATTCTATTAGTAAATGGAACAATTTTAACAATTTTGGCGACAGTAGTGGAAAACTCTATATAGAGAAAAGGAACGTAAACTTTATGATAGAGTTAGGTATTTATGATATCTATACCAATGACGATAATAGATACTACGCTGCTATTGGAAATATAAAAGATAGTGGAACAAATCTTAGTAACATCATTGGAAGATTAAACAGCGAGTTTGCCCAATTCATAACTATGCTAGAAACCTCTATTGTTCAATATGAATATTCAAAAGATCCAGGATGGATAATAGATATAGCTACAAATATAATATTCAATATAGAACCTAATTATCATGTTAATTTTAAGAAAGCCTTTTTAAGTCTTGATGTTTCAGTGTTCAGATCAAACATGTTTAGATTTTCTAATAATCAAATAAAAGACTATATACTCAATACTAAAGATTATGAATTTAAATTTATTATAACAGCTTTGGAGCTGTTGTTGGGAATAGACTTTCTTGTAATAACTAGCGACTCTCTCTATACTCCCAATATTTGTTTGTTTGATACTAGGAGAATAAATAATCCATTTGTTTTTATTATTTGTTTTGGTGTAAAATGCTATGTTATAAGTTCAACAAATTGGGGAGATAGTAATTCATTTCCTTACAGGGATCTAGAAGTATCTATTGAAAGAGCTAATAAACTTACAACTAAATTAAGTAAGGAAATAGAATCAGTTCATGAAATTCTAACAATAAGGACAGTAAGATCAAAGAATAGAGGTATTCCTGATACAAATATTAAACATTATTTACAAGCATTTGATAGAGAGTTGAGAATAGTTGGACAATTTATAGATCAGCATGGTGTAGTGGTAGCATTATTCGTTGCACTTACTGAAGAGGCACTTACTGAAGTGCACACAGAGAGTGAGGCACTTACTGAAGAAAGCTCTAATGAGGATTTGGTGAAGCTTTCTAAAAGCTTCCTATGTATCTCTTGTGCACCTATATCGCCGTTAAATGTAAAAGAAATGAAAGATATGCATATAACTCCTATTGAAATAGTAGAAGAGTTAATGGAAGGTATAGATGTCTCTGTCTCTGGTAAAGTAGTGGAAGCTCAAATCTTTATCATAGGATTATGTTATACTGTTGACGATATTACATATTATTTCTCTATTCAACCATATATGGATAAGGATGGAAAATATAACAATATCCATATACGAAGAGATATATACGATACTGCAAAAGAAGTCAATTCTCTCGATATTAAGAAAGATGAAATAACATTATTGTTTCATAATTGTATATTGTGGATATTTACATTGTGGTTTATTAAGAAAGGGTACAAAGAAGATCAGAAAACTCTTGTATATAATACTGAAGCAGATAAATATGATTGGTTATTTGACAGGAGAGATTATGAGAAGACGGTAGATAAATTTATAGAACTATATATAAAATATACTGATAATGATAACCCAATTTTGTATGAAGTAGTTGATAATGATACAATAATAGGTACCTCTATAAGTATTGACAAGGCTATTAATAAAATAGAAAGAATAATTCCTCTTCTTATTACTACAGTAGACGAACACAAATACTTTCATATAGCTAGATCTAAAACAAAAGGGGTTAGGTTTCAAATATGGCATTATCTAAGTCATGTAGATCCAAATTTATCCGAAATAGCACATGATGGAGATTATAAACCCGAACCTGTGTCAAAATTTGTTACCAAATTTGATAATCATCAAGATGCTGTCACTTATTATAACAATATACATTCGCGAGATTTTGACTTTGACAGAATATATCCTGATTATTCGAAACTTACAGAATACTTTACTATATATATTGAAGAGCTTGGAACAGTGAATAAGTATAATTGTTATAATGCTTCAAATAAATATAACGCGATAAGTATAGGAATAATATATAGAGAATCGAATGAAATAAATAGAAATACAATATATACAAATACTAAGGATTATGCTCATATGAAATATTTTACTACTAAGTTTGGTAAAATAATAGATGAACGCAAACTATCAACCGATTACTTGGATAAGAGATATGCTAACGATCCTATAAAGATAGTAGTTTATAGAGATACAAACTGGAATAGAGTATATGCTGCTATGATACCTAGAGAAATAATTATAATTTAAAAATAAAACTTTACCAAAGTTTTATCTTCACTTGAAAATTCAGTTCTTAGTACATATGTAGCTATAACTTCCTTGAATATATCAGTGGGATTACCTTCAATGACTTCGACATCCACTATATCTCCTATATTCCTATCTAACATAACAAGATCTATACTCTGCCCCTTCTTAAGTTTCTTAATATCAGCAACTGTTAACCATTCAGATATTATAATTCATACTTCAGGAAAGTACTCGTCTTTAGAATCAGGAACAAAACCATCATTGAATATCCACTGACTGCCTTCGTTCATCTCTAAAACTATCACATATCTTCAACTTTCCATAATTTATATATTCTTCTACTGTATCTAATATTTCTGATGAGAATTGTGTTTTTATAATGTCAGTTTTACTTTGAGATTCGAAATGCATTTTATCTTTAAGAAAAGTTTCAAAAGGTATAATAGGTTTCATCTTTCATATAAAAATAAGTATCTTTAATGAACAAACCCGACACTCAAACTTTAATTGGAGATAATGTGGACGATAAATATACAATTATTGATAATAGTGAAGATGATACAATATTGATTATTACACCAGATATTTGGAGTTTGTTTGAAATTCAAGATTATACAGACGACGAATGGGAAGAATATCAGAATGTATACGGAGAATATTACGAAAACAAGACCAATACTGTTCAAGATTGTGATCTAAGAGATAAAATTTAGTTTTAAAACTTAATATATCTTATATTAAGTTTTAAAACTAAATTTTATGGTGAGGATACAAATAATATGATTTGTTGCGATTAGAAACATTTTTCATGTTGGAAATTATATAATTTAGCTTCAGGATATCCAGAAATACATGCGGAATATGGTTTAGTGCTCGATCCTTATCTTCCAGATTATTACTTAATATCGTGGGTATCTTTATCTGTTGATCATTAAATATATAAAGAAAGGAACTGACGATTTCAACCATGGATTATATGAAACGTATGAAATCTAAATTAATTTTATAAAAATGTTATCCTTACCAAACGAGCTTATTAATTACATACTTATTCTCTGTGATGGTATTACTAGGGAAAGATGCACAATAGTTTGTAAACTTTTTGCTGATATACTTAATAATTTTGAGAATATAAACAAGAAATATATACTTAATAGAGATC
>SDBS01004340.1_pt1 | contig 13872 bp, 13 predicted proteins | sample 2277091 | NCBI WGS metagenome assembly SDBS01 (sample SAMN10404972, study PRJNA504765) | marine sediment metagenome | isolation source: marine sediment core GS10_PC15, 163 cmbsf | place: Arctic Ocean: Southern Knipovich Ridge | collected 2010
TCTCTGGAAGGCCGAAGAATTCAATGCCGTCCGTGCACGGATCAAGGGCCAGCCCCCTCACATCGAAGCCTGGATCAACGGGACAAAAGTGGTCGATTTCCAGGATTCTCTTGTCGATGGAAATTCTCGGGTTCCCACGGAGGGCGCCGTGGGGATACAGGTTCACCCGGGAGGAAGCGTGGAGAAGGGAAACAAGGTCACCTGCCGAAAGATTATGATAAAAACCCTTAAGAACGAAACTCCAGGCCTGTCTTAAAGTTCTTTTTGAAAAATGCGGAAGCGTTTATACAGCTTTCCTCCTACCCTGACCATTTCGGCCCGCACTTTCACGTTGGACTCCATTTCATGATGCGTATCCATAACTTCCAACCCGGCTTCATGTGCGGACTGAATCATTTTCAGTCCCATTAAGCCATCCAAGCCGCGACCTCGGTAACTTTCCTTTATGGCGCCGAGAAGCAGATCAAGCTGTTTAGTCTTCTTGGCCGCCTTTAGGATTTTTATGAATCCAAACGGCAACAGCCTTCCGCGGGCCTTCTGGATGCCTTCTGTAAAATCCGGCATGGCAATGACAAACGCAACAACCTCACCGGAAACAGTCACGGCCTTAACAAACCTGGGATCAAGTACGGGCATATAGCGTTTGGCCAAAGCCTCCATCTCTTTCTCATCAAGTGGAGTATATCCATAGATATCGCTGGCGGTGTATGTTTCGTTCATGAGGTGGAGGATGGGTTTAATCCAAGGCTTAAACTCCTTTTTTTTCTTAAACTCAATAATGTTGTAGTCGCCTTTTCTCTTGGCCCGTTCGTAAATTTTCCTGTAAAACTCCGGTATTTCCTTCGGGACTTCAATCCTGTAGACAAAATAATCGATATCTTTAGAATACCCTTGTTTCTCCACCAGCCGGGGCATCCACTCATAATTGTAATATGTGGCAATTGTGGCGCGGTTTTCAAAACCCTCAATAAGAAAGCCTTCCGGGTCCTGGTCTGTAAAACCATACGGTCCGACAATTCTCGTCATTCCTTGTTTTCGGCCCCACTCCTCAACTCCCTGGAGAAGAGTCTTAACAACAGACTCGTCTTCCAGGGCCTCGAGATAGCCAAATCTGACTGTATTTTCGTTCTTATACTCGTTGTAGCGGTCGTTTATGATACCCATGACCCGGCCTGCGGTTTCTCCGTTTTTGTAGGCCAGGAGCAAAACCGTCTTACAATAGGCAAAGGATTTATTCTTTTTCGCATCAAAATATTTCCATTCATCCATGTAGATGGGGTGCACCCAGTTCTTGTGGCCGGCATGAATCTTTTCCGGAAGATAGATAAATGTTTTTAAATCTTTCCGGGTTTTGACTTCTTTGATAGTTATCTCCATTTTATTTCCTTAAAACATTTCAAGTCGTGCCTAATTTATCCCAATCCTACACTAAAAATCAATTCCCCGTGCACGAGGATAAACAGGCAAGCGGTCCCTGGCACTATGAATTAAAGGGACATCATACTTGAATTAAAGGGACATCATACTTAATTATTGGTAATAATTAAGTATGATGTCCCTTTAATTCATAGTGCCAGGGACCGCTCCTCTCACAACTACATTTGGGTTGACACTCAAGGGCAGAATGAATAAACTTGAGAATCACAAAAAAAACCAGACAATCGCTTTCACATGAAGATAAAAACGTTTCCACGAGGCACCCATCCTCCGGAACAAAAATCTCTAACGGCCGGATCTCCTCTTGAATCCATGCCCCCTCCCGAAAAAGTTTTCATCCCGCTCCATCAGCATTTTGGCAGCCCCGCAAAAGCCATTGTGCAGAAAGGGGATGAGGTCCTACTTGGACAAAAAATCGGAGAAGCCACAGCACTCTTTTCTGCGGATGTACATGCCAGTGTCTCGGGAAAAGTCTTGGCTGTTGACGGCTACAACCACCCGCTCGGAAAGCCCGTTCTGGCCGTCTCCATTGCCAACAATGGCGAAGACAGGCCCGACCCCGGAATATCTGGAACCGAAAATCCTCTCTCTCTGGAGCCGGAGGCTATCCGGACAAAAGTGAAGGAAGCTGGGATTGTAGGACTGGGAGGCGCAGGATTCCCAACGGCCGTTAAGCTGTCTCCCCCTAAAGACAAGCCGATCGACACCGTCATCATTAACGGCTGTGAATGTGAGCCCTTGCTCAACGCCGATTACAGACTTTTGATAGAATTTGCCGACCATGTTCTTCAGGGAGCCGAACTTGTACGAATCGCCACAGGCGCCGCCCGGATTATTATCGGGATTGAAGACAATAAGAAAGATGCTTTTGCCCTCTTTAAAGATAAGACCTTGGATTCTCAAATAGAGGTTGTCCTTCTCAAAACAAAATATCCACAAGGTGCTGAGAAAAATCTTATCTCTGCCCTTCTCGATAGGGAGGTCCCTAAAGGCGGGCTTCCCTTTGACGTTGGAGTTGTGGTCCAGAATGTCGGGACGGCCAAAGCCATCTGGGACGCCGTCAAAACAGGACGGCCTCTCTATGAGCGCGCTCTGACCGTATCCGGATCGGGTGTCAAAAATCCCAAAAATTTGATTGTTCGGATCGGGACCCTGTTCAAGGATGTTCTGGAATTCTGCGGCGGACAAGAAAACGATGCGAATATCCTTGTTATGGGCGGCCCCATGATGGGACTTTCCCAGTGGACGTCGGATGTTCCCATCATAAAGGGAACCTCTGGGATCCTCTCCTGGCAGACCGATCCTCCTTTTTTTGTGCACACCTGCATCCAGTGTGCCCGGTGTGTTGGACACTGCCCCATGAACCTTGTGCCCACTCGGCTTATGAAATATGCGAAAAATGACCATATCAAAGAAGCGGAAGACTGGGGAATTCTGGACTGCGTGGAGTGCGGCTGCTGTCAGTACATATGCCCTGCCGGCATTCCCCTGGTCCATTGGATTCGGCTGGGAAAAAACAACGTGATGATTGAAAAAAGGAAAAAGAGTGCCTGATGACAGATAAAGCTCTTTTGCTCGAATCGTCCCCACACTTTAGAGACCAGGATTCCGTCCCGAAAATCATGTACGCGGTCATTCTCAGCCTCCTCCCAGCTGTCCTGGCATCCATCTATTTTTTCAGATGGAGAGCCCTGTTGCTTTATGCCTGCTGTATTGTCGGCGGGCTGGCCACGGAAGCTCTTTTTCTCTGGATAAGAAAAAAACCCATGAACTCCCTGTGGGATGGATCGGTTATCATAACAGCCTTACTTCTCGCAATGACGCTCCCTCCAGATCTTTCCCTTGACTCTGCCGTTATCGGAGCCGTTGTGGCCGTAGGGCTTGGGAAACACGTCTTTGGAGGGCTTGGACACAACATCTTTAATCCAGCACTTGTGGGACGCGCCTTCCTTCAAACGGCTTTTCCTGTTGCCATGACCACCTGGACAGCCCCGGCGGCCCTCTCTGTAGATGCGGTCACCTTTGCAACTCCCCTAGGTAATCTGAAATTTGACGCCGCCCTCCTTGAGGGAACCCTCACTCCGGTCAAAGATCTGTTCTGGGGAAATGTTGGAGGAAGTTTAGGAGAGACATCGGCCATTGCCCTCTTGATTGGGGCCGCCTTTCTTTTTTATAAAAAAGCCATCGACTGGAAAATTCCTGCCGGAATCATCCTCTCTTTGACTGTCTTTACCGGAATTTTCTGGCTTATCCGTCCCGATACCTATGCCACTCCCTTGTTCCATCTGATGGCAGGAGGCATGATCCTTGGAGCCTTTTTTATGGCCACAGATATGGTCACTTCCCCGATCACTCCGAGGGGAACTTGGATCTATGCCTTGGGAATCGGACTGCTTGTCGGATTGATCCGTCTCTTTGGCGGACTGGCAGAAGGAGTGATGTTCTCGATCCTCTTTATGAACATGTTCGTGCCGCTTCTCAATCGATTCTCCCGTCCACGCATCCTTGGAGAAGGGAGGGGAAAATGAGCCTGTCTTCAAGGATGATCCTCGCTCTCACATGTGTCGGGCTCATTTCAAGCGGATTTCTTGCCGGCGTCGGCATCTGGACCAAGGATAAAATTGCCTTCAATATCCAGCAGGAAATTGAACAGGCCATAAAAACAGTCGTTCCAGGTACGGCTGTCAGCGAAAAACTCTACGAAGAGCGGGCCTTCGCCGTGTACGCAGGAAAGACCGAAGACGGGTCCTTAGCCGGCTATGCCGTCTATGCCTCCGGAGCTGGATTTCAGGACACAATCACCATGATGTTTGGGACAGATATTGAAGTAAAAAAGCTAACCCGGCTGACAATTCTCAAACAGACGGAAACGCCGGGGTTGGGGGCAAACATTGAGAAAGAGGACCTCTTTCTCAAGTTCTGGGAGGACCGAGACATCCGGACTATCCTCACCCTTCATAAACCTGCCGCCAGCTCTCCCAATGAACTAACCCCAACCGAAATCAATACCATAACAGGGGCCACGATTTCTTCGGAGTCCGTCCTCAAAATCGTCAATCTTTCGCTGGAAAAACTCAGGGAAAAAATCAAACATGGAGGCCTATTAGGGGGCAGTGAAAAAGATGGCAACTAAAACGCTCTCTGCAGAATATGTCAAGGGACTATGGGATGAAAATCCGGTCTTTCGACAGCTTTTGGGACTGTGCCCAACCCTGGCTGTAACCAATGCCGTCATCAATGGGATTGCGATGGGCCTGGCTACGACATTTGTCCTTCTCCTCAGCTCTCTTGTGGTCTCCTTGATAAAAAAAGTCATCCCCAATCAAGTCCGGATTGCCAGCTATATCGTCATTATCGCCTGCTTTGTGACCGTAGCAGATCTCTTTCTCCAGGCTTTTTTCTACCCGATTTCCAAGGCCCTCGGCCCCTATGTGCCGCTGATTGTGGTCAATTGTGTGATCCTTGGCCGCCAGGAAGCGTTTTCCTCAAAAAACTCCGTAGGACGCTCGATGATGGATGCCCTCGGGATGAGTACAGGATTTGTCCTGGCCCTGCTGCTTCTCAGCTCTGTGCGTGAAATTCTTGGGGCAGGAACTTTTCTCGGCATCCAGGTGCTCGGCTCCTGGTTTAAACCTTGGATCATCATGCTGCTGCCTGCAGGAGCCTTTATCGCTTTTGGAATCCTTCTCGGTTTAGCTCTTCTTATTGAAAGCAAAACACAAAAGAGGAGCGCCTGATGGAACTGCTGGCGCTTTTCATTTCGGCCATTCTGATCAACAACTTTGTTCTCTACTACTTCCTCGGCATCTGTCCGTTCCTGGGTGTAAGCAAGAAGCTTGATTCTGCCATCTCCATGGGACTGGCCGTGACTTTCGTCATGACCATTACTGCGGTTATCTCCTGGATGATCAACAACTGGATTCTGATCCCCTACAATATCGGCTATCTGCAGACTGTGGCCTTCATCCTGGTTATCGCCTCTCTTGTGCAGCTGGTGGAGATGTTTATCCGAAAGATGAGCCCTCCGCTCTATCAAGCGCTTGGGATTTATTTGCCTTTAATCACGACGAACTGTGCCATCATGGGGCTGGCCCTTCTCGCGGCAAGGAAATATTATACTTTCTTCGAAGCCGTCATCTTCGGTACTGGTTCTGGAATAGGATTTACGTTAGCCATCGTGCTTATGGCAGGGATCCGGGAACAGCTCGACCTTGCCGATGTTCCCGAACCCTTAAAGGGTGCCGGGATTGCTCTTATCGTGGCGGGGATTATGGCGCTGGCCTTTACTGGTTTTTCAGGGATGATTAAACTATGAGCTTTCTTATCCCTGTTCTCACCATGACAATCCTGAGCCTTCTTTTTTCCACAGGACTGGTCATCGCCTACAAAAAACTTAAAGTCGAAGAAGATCCAAAGATTGAAGCCGTCAACGAAGCCCTTCCCCAGGCAAACTGCGCCGCCTGTGGATTTTCAGGATGCCGGGCCTTCGCCGAAGCCGTCGTCAAGGGGACAGCCGAATCCAACGGCTGCCCGGTTGGGGGGAATGATGTCGCTGCCGAAGTTGCTGAAATCCTTGGCGTATCCGCCGTGACGGTTCTCCAACGCGTTGCGCGACTCCACTGCCGCGGAACAAAAGATGCGGCGGCCTCCCGGGGTCTTTACCTCGGAGTCACGACCTGTGCTGCCTCTCATATCATAGGAGGGAACAAGCAGTGCTCCTATGGATGTATGGGCTATGGCGACTGCGTGCTGTCCTGTCAGTTTGATGCCATGGAGATGGGCGAGGACGGCCTCCCGGTTGTCATAGAAGAGAATTGCACAGCCTGTGGAAAATGTGTGGAAGCCTGCCCCCGGGGCTTGTATGAGCTTCACCCCATTGAACAGAACATCTTTGTCTACTGCCGGTCTTTGGATGGCCCTAAAACTTCCCGGAAATTCTGTAAAAACGCCTGTATTGCCTGCGGGATATGCCCTCGTGCCTGTCCTGAGCAAATCATTATGGAAAACAACCTGGCTGTCATCCGTGATTATAAAAATATCGATCCGGAAAAAATCCCGGCCATCGAAAAGTGCCCGACAAATGCTATCGGGCGTTTTAAAATAGAAGAGATAGAAATGGATGAAAGAAACGAGGCAGAAACAAATGCAGGATAGCGGCCTGGTTATTTCTGCCCGGAATAAACTGGCCGAAGTTGAAGTCCAGTGTTTCACGGCCTGTCAAAAATGCTCGGTCAAGAATCTGTGCATTGGTCAGAGCCAGTCAAAGGGCCTCCTCTCTGCAAAAAATCCGATCCACGCACAACCCGGCAACACTGTATCTCTGGAAATTCCCGAAACACAATACAATAAATCCCTGATCCTGTTATTCGGCACATTCCTCTTGGCCGCTCTTTTGGGTATGGCCGCGGGCCATTTCAGCGCAGTCCTTTTCTCTCTTCCCACGCCTGCATCCAGTATCCTGGGGCTTTTTCTCGGCCTTTTTGTATCCGGATTCTGGCTTTTCCGTTTTTTTCGAAATAAAAACAATGACCGGCTCTTTCCGGTTATTACCTCGATTATCAATGAGGGAGGACACCATGGATAGACGCGACTTTTTTAAATCAATTTTTTTAACTCCACTCCTAACCCCACTTCTACTGGCATCAAAGAATTCAAACAGCGATGCCGAGCTCTACCTGATTTCAGATTCCCCCCATCACATTCTGCCCCCTCTCCTCCAGGAGCTTAAGGCCCTACGGCTAATTTCCGGGAATTCCTTTTCTCTCTACAACTCAATTTCCCAACAAGAGCCGTTAACCGGCACTCTCGTCTCTTCCGGATGGATCCCTGTTTCGAACGGAGCAAGGGCCCACATGACATTGGCATCCAGCTTCCTTCACAGCCCGGCAATGCCTTCTTTTACTCTGGCAAGAGAAGGAAAAGTCTGGGACCTTCGCACTCGGACGCTCCGCTCACTCTGGACAGAGATGAATCACCAAGCACGCTCCAACAGATTGACCGTTGTTTCCTTTCATGCCCGCCCGCCTGAACTGAGTTCAGGAAAAGCGGTTTCGATCTATAAGGGCGGAAAAAAAGTCAAGACCCTCTCCCTCCGACAAAACTCCACCCACTCTTTCCGGACAAAAGACGGCCGGATCACGGTCTCGGTGAAGGATGGTAAGGCGAGGGTGGAAGAATCGTCCTGCCGCCATAAAATCTGTGTCCACTGTCCACCTGCTGCCTATGCCGGTGAGCGCATTATCTGCGCCCCCAATCAATTCATGCTTTTGGTCGACGGCCCCTCCTCAATCGACACAATTATTGGGTAAAAATTAGGGATCAAGGGTTCGAGGGGTCAAGGGTTCGAGGGTTCGAGTGACTTGCTTTATAATTATGAAGAAAGGAGCACAAAACCCTTAAACCCTTCTATCCCTGAATACTTTCCATCTTATATCTTTAAAAAAATCCCTTGAATCCTTGAACCCTAGAATCCTCGAATCCTTTATTTTAATTCTTTTATAAAGATGTTCCGGAAGTATGCAGGCGCCCGGCTGTCGTGGTTCTGAAGACCGATGTACCCTTCTGATGCAAAATCTCTGATTTTTCCTCTTGGTTCAGCCTCCCAGTCCAAAACCTGAACATTATTCAGCTCGACCGATATTCGACTCCCCTTAAACGTGATTTTGAAGTGATTCCATTCTCCTGTTGGTTTGGAGGCTTTTTGTGTCGGAGCCTCGGCGTCGTAGGCCGAGCCCGTCGCATGGATCCCCTCGCTGGCATCGTCAATCTGGATCTCAAACGAATGATAAATGTAGTTGTTGCTGGACGGCATTTCAGGAACCCGGACAAAGATGCCGGAGTTTGTGAAGTCCATCTCACATTTAAAATCCAGCTCCAAAATAAAGTCCTTATATTTTTTGACGCTGTACCAGAAGAGCCCCATTCCGCCATTCCCTTTGAGGATACCTGTTTTTTCATCCAGGACAAAGTAGCCCGGCCCATAATGGTTCCAGCCCTGCTTGGAATAACGTCCGCGGTTCCTGGGCAGGATTTCCTCGTATCCTTTAAAGTAGGTGATGCTGTCTATGTATTCGAGCCCCTTTTTAATAGATGCGGAGGGTTCGTCGGGCTCACTCTCATATTCGATTGTAATATAGCCTGCAAAATTTTGCCGTGTCAACTCGGCCAGAATATCCCGGATATTGGCCTTGCCCGCTCCGTAGGGAACATCGTTGGCCCGCCTCTCTCCGAACACATCCAGATCTTTGAGGTGGACATCTATGAGCCGGCCTTCAAGCATTCTCAGGGCCTCGAGGGGATCGACTCCGGTTCTCATCCAGTGCCCCGTGTCCGCACAGTCTCCGATGCGATCGTCCCGTCCCTTAACATTCGCCAAAACCGTTTCCGGCCGGGCATACTTGGAGGGAGCAGGATGGTTGTGGATAGCGATGTTGACGCGGTACTCTTTGACCATTTTTTCCAGCAGTGTAAAGTCATCATATTCCGGCTCGGTGACAATAGTGGAAATCCGCATCTCTTTCGCAAAATCAAAAACTTTCCGCATCTCCGCTTCTTCATTCTTAAAATTCACAACTCCATATCCGACAAAAGATAGCCCTAGTTTTCTAAGTTTCGCTTTAGCCAGCTTAATGTTTTCCGGGCTGAGGTTGTGATCGAAGGGAACGCCGGGCTGTTCGGCACTAAATTTCTGTCCCGGATAGGCTTGGATATATCTCAAGCCCAGATCTTTGACTTTCTGGAGGGTTTCCAGAAATGTAAACCGCCTAAAACTGTAGCATTGGACGGCAAAGGTGAATTCTTTAATCCGGATTTCCTGATAGTCTATTTCTCCCGCCTTGCCCGCCGCTTGAAAGTGCCCCGGGAAAAAAAGACCGGTCAATAATATAAGCCCGACAAGAAATGCCACATACCCTTTTTTCATTGTTCCTCCTTTACCCTTTACCCTTTACCCATTATCTTTTCTTTGGATTCCATTCTCCCCTGGCTACGGCTGGAATAAAGGTTTCCAGGTCCTCGGGAGGAAAAGGAATCGTTTTTTCTTCTTCGGCACTTTTGTAGGCGGCCATCAGGAGCTCCGTGACGTTGAGCCCGTCACTATAATTTTCCGTCGGCCGCTTTCCCTTCAGGAAGGACTGCACCATGTGGCGATTTTCCCCCTCATACCCGTAATCAGCGGCTTCGTTGGAGACAATGGGCATGAGCCCCATCTCGGCATTTTGTTTTTCAACAAGATCTTCTCCTGTCTTTCCGTGTACGTTCCGGCTGAAAAAGATGTTCACTCCAGAATCCAGAGTGTTGATCGCGAGAGAATATTCCGGCCCGAGCAGCTCCAGGGTTAACCGAAGACCCGCGCCGACATAGCACCATGAAGTTGTCGTTTCGACAATGAGCGTCTCTCCATTCTCATCTTTGTATTCAATCAAAGACCGGGCAAAGTCTTCTGCCGGCCGGTTTAAATAATCCAGTTTTCCCTTGCTGTTCTCAGCAAGGATGCGTGCATATTCCGGTTTCTGCCATTTTAGACAATCCGTGTGCGCCGTAACCTTGACGGGGGTTAGGACATCGCGTGCCGCCCCGGGAGGGGTCAGCATAAACCTCGCCTCCTCGACAGAATGACACATCATGTCGTTAAGCACGCCGCCCCCCTGCAGCTCTCCTTCCCAGAACCAGGGCATATGCGGACCGCTGTGCTCCTCGGCTGCACGGGCAAGATAGGGCCGTCCCGTCAGTGCCGCTCCACGTGTCCAGATGAGGTCTTTTCCTCTTTGGACTCCGGGCTGGAAGATTTGATCCTCCAGGTATCCATCCAATAAATTGGCCTTCCGGACTAACTCCAGCATCTTCCGGGCTTCCCGGACATTGCGGCCAAGAGGTTTTTCGCAGGCCACACCAATAAGCTCTCCTTTCCCTGTTTCCAACGCATGGACGATCTCTTCCATGTTTTCTATCCGCGTGTAATTTGGCGCACATATCCAGAGAGCATCAATCGCCGGATCGGCCACCATCTCGGTTATCGAATTATAGGGCTTGGCCTCTCCCACGTTCAGGTCCCGGGCCAACGCCACAGAAGCCGAAGTGTCTTTTTCACTCAGAGAAAAAAAACCCAGGATATCGGCATCACGGACGGCCTGCCAAGACCGGATATGAAAACCCGTAATAAATCCCCCTCCAATAAAACCAATGCCTAATCTTTTTTTCATGGTGTTCCTTTTTCTTGTTCCGAAGGTTTTAGCGCTGCGTCCTCTTTAAAAAAGAGGAGAAAGGCCACGGCACAAAGGATCGTTAGTGCGCATGGAATAAGGAAAACTCCCCGCCAGTTCGTCCCGGCGTCGGTGGTGAACCAGTCTCTGGCCCACCCCGCAAAAAGGCTTCCCACATAATTCCCGAACCCATACGTAACCAAGGTGATTAGGCCCTGGGCCGAATGCCGGATGTCCCTTGGGGCCACCATGTCCGTGTAAATAAAAGCCGCCACAAAAAAGAAAACAAAACAGAAGCCGTGCAGCGCCAGGGACGCGATCACAAGCCATCTTGGCGCTCCCACGGCAAAGATAATATAGCGCACGGGCCAGGCCAAAACTCCCAAAACCAGGATTTTACGGATGCCTATTTTGGAGATCAGAAGAGGCAGGAGTAAAAGCATCACAAAAATTTCTGCCACCTGGGCAATGACCATAACTCCCGACACGCTGGCTCCGGGGACTCCAATTTTGTCCGAAGTCAGGAACGGGGCAGTAAGAATGTAATAAAACATCAACTCCGTGGCGACGACGAAGCAGATGATTATAAAGACCAGAAAGTTTTTGTCCTTCAACATCTTCAGTGCTTCCAGGAACGCCCAAGGTTTTGTCCCTTCTTTTTGTGGCGGCGTATGAGGCAGCCCAAAGGAGAAAAATCCCATGATTATGGAAAAAACCCCGGCAAGAAAGAGAGTGTCTCCCTGCATCGCCAGCCCTTCGTTGGATCCCGCCAGCCATCTCCACCCCGTGAGGAGCAGTCCGGCCGCAATCCAACCAAGAGTTCCCCAAACGCGGATGACGCCAAATTCCTTGTCGGATTTTTTCAGGTTGATAAACGCCACAGAATTGGTGAGAGCCAGAGTTGGCGCATAGAGGATACAGTAAATGAACATCAACCACATCATTAAGGGGTAATTCGTGACAAATGACACGGCGATAAGCAGGCCGCCTCCCGTTAACTGTAAGATGGCGATGAATTTCTCGCTTGAGAAATACCGGTCTGCAATCTGCCCTCCGATGAATGGCGCAATAATTGTCGCCAGCGGCAAGAGGCTGTAGATCATGCCGCTCTGGAATCCGGAAAAGCCCAAATCGTTCATCAGATATTCGGACAAGACCGGAGCCCACGCTCCCCAGATGGCATACTGCAGGAACATCATGATTCCAAGCCGTATTTTTACGCTCATTCTTCTCTCTTCTCTTTCACTTTTGAGTCCTCCCACAATATAAAGAATGTTTCTCTTTGTCAATAAACCTAAAATATTCATAAAAACTGCCCGCCCCGATTTGTCTTGAAGGAGATGAAGGGAGGGCGAAGCGGTGTATCTCTGCACGCAGCGATCGGCGCCCGCCTTCATCTCAAACAGAACAGGTAAGTTGATTAAATATTTTTTTTTTATCACAATAAGAAAATAAAAGGATGAAAAAGTTCATTGGCGGTCGCATTTTTGTCTTCGTCTTATTCGGGAGCCTTCTTTGTACACGCTGCGGAGTCAGAGAGAAATGGCACACGGCTTCGTTCTTCTTTTTTGACACTCTCTGTGAAGTAAACCTCTATGCTTCTCAAGGTCATTTCCTCTCTGCACAGGAAGACATTCACCGCATCTTTACAGATATAGACAGCTATTTCTCACCCGAGGCAGCAGATTATTCGTCGCCGGCGGTTTTGTCCCTCTTTCGAAAAGCTTTCCTCCTTTACCAGTCATCCGACGGGGCTTTTGATATTACGATCGCTCCTCTTTCCAGGCTCTGGGGATTTCTTGATGGGGACCATCGGGTTCCCAAATCTAGCCTTATAAAAACAACTCTCGGGCTCATCGGAATGGATAAGATTTGCGATCAAAAAACCTTTCTTGATCTCCCGGAAGAGATGTCGTTGGACTGGGGAGGAATTGCGAAAGGATATGGAATTGATTTGGCAGTCCGAACCCTGAAAGAAAGCGGCATTACTAAAGGATTCATTAACGCCGGGGGTGATCTTTATTGCTGGGGAAAAAATCCAACCGGAACTTCATGGAAAATCGGTATCAAGCATCCCAGAAAGGAAGGATTTCTCGGCGTTCTTGAAATCCATGATATAGGGGCTGCAACCGCAGGGGATTACCAAAGATTCTTTATCCTCGGCGGGATTCGGTACCATCACATCTTTAATCCAAAAACCGGATATCCAGCCCAAGGCAAACAGAGCGTTACTATAGTGGGCCCAGAGACTCTCCTCTGCGACGCTCTATCGACAGCACTCTTTGTGTCGCTCACTCCTGAAATTATTCTAAAGAAATACCCGGATTATGGAGCCGTGATTGTGGCTTCGGATGGAACTCTTTCAATCCTAGGAAAAGAATACCCCTTCTCCGTCTATTAGGTGAATTTATTCACGAATCGAGGTTCACGAGCAGATTAACCCGATTAATTCACGAGTCTAGAATGCCACAGATTAACCTGGATTATTCACGGCTCGAGGTTGCTGCAGATGCGAGGAATCAGCCCATGAAGCTGTGGTTTTTCACCGCGAATGGGTTGTGACGAAGCAGATGTGGTAAGATCGAGTCGCCCCTTTGGGGTAAAAACCGCCAACATTTTATAATAATTATCCAATAAATATTGTCGTGATCTAGGTTTTATAATAAACAATGAAATAACGGTGCCCTCATTAGAGACAAAAGAGGTTGTTGGCGGTGTTTATGAATACCCAGGTTAGATTTTCATAGGCATAATAACATAAAAGTCTTTAATGTCTTCCTCTCCTTCCGGTTTCATCAGGATCGCGCTGTTTTCATCTTTCATTTCAAATGAAATCCTTTCCGCTTTCACCGATGTCAGAAAATCCAGAAGATACTGCGAATTAAAACCGATCTCAAATTCCTGTCCATCATATTCAACATCAACCTTGTCCCGTGCTTCTCCGATCTCAGGATTTGATGAGAAAAGGGTAATCTGATTTTTTTGTATCCCGAATTTAATACCTCTGGACCGCTCCGTAGAAAGCAACGACACTCTTCGGATCGCATCGGTAATTTCCTCTCTTGAGATGGAAATTATTAGTGGATTATCTTTGGGGATGACCGCTTCATAATTAGGGAATTTTCCTTCGATAACTCGGGAGATAAGAGTTCTATTATTGACCTTAAAAAAGAGGTTATTTTCGTCCAAATCAAATTCCAGTTTTTCATCTTCAAATTTCCTCAACTCCCCCAGA